>JAEIGA010004386.1_pt1 | contig 21825 bp, 16 predicted proteins | sample 9270691 | NCBI WGS metagenome assembly JAEIGA01 (sample SAMN17057246, study PRJNA624740) | gut metagenome | biome: biome; isolation source: fecal sample | host: Bos grunniens | place: China: Xizang | collected 2019 | reverse complement strand
TTTCCTGAGATGGTTGACTTGAAGCAGCTGCTGCTCCAACAGCACCCGCAGTCTGAGCAACTCTATTTGTTCCAGGTGCCTTACCGATGAAACGCGTGCTAGTTGCCCCTCCGCCACTCATCGCAGGAGTTTCTGTTGCATCGAAATCAGCTGGGTCGTATCCAGCTATATTGCACATTTCCTTGAAAGTGAATTTAACCTCTTTGTTTCCACGACACAGAACAATAAAGTCGACACACTTGTTTTTCTTCATGAACTTAATTGTGTCTTTCAGGTCTGTGTTTACAACGGATGCTTCGTATTCTTCACACTCATTCCAAACACTCTGACTCTCAGCTCCAAAAAGATGGAAGCCTGATTCATCTTCGTTCATCATCGGACATTCATCATCAATCTTGTCAACAAATTGCCCATTAACTGTCTCTTTTTCATATGCAACAGGTACTGCAAGGTTTCTATATATTTGATTTCTAACCCTCGTTTTGTCATCATTTGACGGTACAGGAGTTTTGATATCAGGGGTGTCATCGCCCTTCTTATTCTTTCCAAATAATTTTTTAAGCATATGTGCCCATCCTTCCGCATAAAATGCTAATATATCTTGGTATTAAGATAGACGAACGGGCATGGCTAAAGTAGGGCGAAAATTCTAAAAAGTAATAGCCTAAAACATCAATTGTTATTGGGTAAATATTGATGCAAATGAATCACGCCCTAAACCCCGTTTGGCTTTCTCCTATATTGATTGTGTATAATATGCGTCCAGAAAGGATGATGTTTGTTGAAAAAGATTCACATCTATGATGATTTTTATATAAGGCTGCAAAAACCAACTAAATTCATAGTCATCTTTGTCACTGTATGTTTGTCCATCTGTGCTTGTTCTATTATCTCCCTTCATTTTGTAAAGAAGGAATATATGCGAAAATCAGATGAGCTCAGATATGAAATTGTCAAAGAGACTGCTAAGAGCGAATATTATAAAGTCGATGAGAAATACATTAACAGCGTTGACTTTATAGAGAAGATTGCAAGACAGGAATTGGGTATGGTGGGGAAAGACGATATTCTTTTCCAGGTTATTGATAAAGCTCAAATGAATAATGATGAGCCTTGATTTCCAGGGCTCATCTTTTTAATGTAATTCGTGGAGGTTATATGAAACCAGTTATGATAATAACTTCAATAGTATTAGCCATTGGTATTTTTCTATTATGGTTTGTTTATTATCAGGACAACCATTTGGTCGTTACAAGTTATGAATATTCTTCATCTGATATATCGAAAGAGTTTGATGGATACAAAATCGTGCAGCTGTCTGATTTACATGATAAGCAATTCGGAGAAAATCAGGAAAAACTTATTTCGCATATAGATAGTATTAATCCAGATGCCATATTTTTAACAGGAGATTTCGTTACAAAGAAGTCTATTGAATATTCAACGGAATTAATTGAGAAATTATCTGAAAAATATGAGATGTTTTTCGTAACGGGAAATCATGAGGCTAGACATGCGACATATCATGAGTTTAAAAAGGTTCTTATTGAAAACAATGTTCATATGATAAACAATGAAACTTTTACAATTACAAAAGGCGAGTCTAATTTGAATATTGTCGGATTACAGGACCTGGCATTCTATCGTACATCAGAGAAAAATCAGGAAAAGAAATTCGAAAGAAAATTGAAAGATTTGACAAAGGGTTTAACAGGGCCTACACTTTTGCTTTCACACAGGCCCGAGTATATAGATGTTTATTCTAAGTATGACGTAAATCTCGTATTTTCTGGGCACGCACATGGAGGTCAATTTATATTACCATTTGTCGGTAGCGTGTATTCCACCGACCAGGGATTGTTCCCAGAGCTAACACGAGGAAAACATGAGAAAGATGGAACAACAATGATAATAAGCAGGGGACTTGGAAATTTAGCGCCAGTTCCAAGATTATTCAATTGTCCAGAGATAGTTGTCGTCACTTTACATAGTACATAACAATGCTGCGTATCCCGCGGCATTTTTTATTTTACTGAGCCCTGCCAGGCTGGGTGTAAATGTGGCTCATCTAAATTAACATAATAATAATTTTTATTTTGGAGGTCAATATGATAAAGAAATTGATATCTATCTTACTCGCATTAACTCTGTGTGTTTCTCTTGCTGCATGCGGTTCAAAGGATGAACCATCTAAGCCAGATGAGACCCCGACAATAACGAATCCCGTTGAGGATACTAAGCCATCTACGGACCCCACAGAAGACCCTGGATTTGTTCCTTCCCCAGAAGTAACTCTCCCAGAAGGTGAAACTTGGCCATCTGAAAATGATGATTCTGACAAAGAGACTGAGCCTGCTGAACCACAAGACCCAGTAGTCCCTGACAATTCTTCATTACCTAAGTTGAATTCATCAGATGTCATTCTTTCTGATTTAATGGCCGAGTCTGCATACAATGGCTTGTATCGCATCACGGGAGTCATGTCTTCTTCTTTCGGCAATTCATGGAGCTGCACACTTTCTATCAGTGGAATGGAACACGACAATTCAGGTAATATCGATGCTGTAAAGGCTGGTATTCCAAAATGTATTTCTGATATCGCTAGTTATGTGTATTTAAATATTACATTCGATGGCGATAAAATGACTTGCGATGTGATTGAGCGTAAAACAGGCGAAACCCTCCTGGGTATTGCCGCCGAAGATATAATCTTTAAAATGTTCCCAGAGTTAAAGTATGATGTGGTGGATGCAGGTCAACTTCCACAAGATTCTCTTTCATTGTCTAAATATGAGCCTGGTAAAATGTATGCTTTTAAAGCAGATGAATCCATTTGGCAAACCCCCGTATTTAACAATGACTCTGAGCATGAAATCTTGTCCGTGACAATTTATAACAGAAATACTGAAGAATTCATTGGTAAGGTTTTTGTTCCTAATCTGGTATGTGGCGAGTATGATAATGATATATTGGCTGACGCAGAAAAAGGTGAGTTATGTATCGCTATTTCCACCGCGACATTTGAAGAGTTGTTGTGTAGTGGAGATGCCGCTGCATTTAAGTCCCAGGAATTATCTGTTGGCAATAAAATTGAGAACAATATGGATGATATCCTTTGTAATGATACCGATAAAACATTTGTTCTTGATATCGAGGGTGAAACAATTGAACTCGCTCCAAATCAAGCCATCTATGTTCATTGGTTCACTGACGTATATGTCACCGAGATTAAGTAATTATTATTTTTAGTTATCTCAAACAAACAAAGAGCCGCTGGGTTATCCCCAACGGCTCTCTTTTATTAATGACAGCTGTTAATAGCACCAATTCTCAGACGCTTACTCTTTGCCCACTGATGTACAAATTCAAGCATGCCAGGTTCGGTGTCTGCATTTCTGTTAGCAAGACCGTGGACCTGAGCAACAACTCTATCGTTCGTAACCTCAACAGTAAAGAACGGCTTCCAAGGTTCTTCTTTCTTTCTGATGAACACAATATTAGTTCTACCATCAGACACGCGGTCAATGTAGGACTTCACACAGTGGCTTAGCTGAACACCCTCAACGACAAGGTCTTCGGGTCCCTTAGGAATAACAACACAGAAGTCATGGTCCTCGTGTTCATATTCCATCTTCTCAACCTTAGACAGTGCCTGGATAAATGCAGCGCGCTTATATTCACTCTTATGAATGTTATATGCCGCGGCAGCATCATTGTGCAACTGGATGAGTTCAGGCTCAGTAGCAGGATACAGCTTGACGTGCTGTCTGATGTTCATCTTCTTGACCATGTTCAGGTAGTCATGGTATGTGTTCCAGTGACTATAACTGCACTGAGTCATATTAAAGAAAGTAGGCAGATACTTGATAACGTTTCTTTCGAGAACAGTACCAATATCATTTCCGATGAATTCCTTGACAATCTCATGAACAGCACCAGGATAAATAACACCCCAATGACTATTCGGGTCAAGCGCACCAGAATTACCCTTAGAGTAAACATGCTTTTCGTACCAACCACTATAAGCGGTAAGAGCAGAATCGAACACAGCATTGTCTTCGTTCAACATATGATTACCACAGAAGAACAGCTTCTTCATATAACCAATCATCATCAGAACATGCTGCGGATGCTCATTCTTTTCACAGAAGGCAACAATCTTGTTCATCTGATACTTGTTGACGCCAAGATACTGATTGATATTCTTACCCTCTTCATTTACCACTACAATGTTTTTCATCGTAGTAGCCAGATTGGTCTTATTCTCAGTCAGAAGCGCATAGACAGAAGGACCGAGGCCCGCCTTAATCATCTGCTCAACTCTTACATCAGTGAGGAACAGAATCAACATGGTAATCTGCAGGTCCTTAGGAATGCTGTGGATGACAGATGCGTAATACTGAAGTCTGGTACCAGTCATATCGTCAATCTCAATATCGTCTCCGTATTCAGAAGAAAAGTTCTTCTGGTTCAGAGTAGACAGAGCGACACGAACAAACTGTCCCTGATTGTTCTTCTTACATGCATAAACATCCTTGCCCTCGATATATACTCTCATGCCATCGAAGGTCTCATCCTTGTAGTTGTATACCCAGCGGATAACTGCAACATCATCGGCAATACGATTAATCACAGTCTTAGAACATAAGTTCTCATACTCGTGGGGCATACGGCAGTTGATAGCCTCAGAATCAAAGTTTCTCATTGCGACAAGCTCATCAATCTTATTCTGAATCTTACCAGGCTTATGCATCAGCTTTGCCTTATAGTTCTGATACTGCTTGATGTTATCGACACAGTCCAGAGGAATATAAGTATTACCACCTACATTCACAACACCAGTGCTCAGTCTCCAAAGCTTCTTGATTGCCTTCATCATACCAAAAGGCTTGGCACAATCATAAGAGCTTAGGGAGTCAATGGTATTGCAATAATGATTGACCGAGGAGATGACATTCATTTCCTTGTCGATGTAGTAATACTCAGGGTCCTGAATATCCAGAAGACCTTTGTAGTTTGTGATAGGAGTAGGATTGCTATCGTACTGATTATACCATCTGAAATAGATTCGATAGCTAACTGCTACCAGACAATCTTCTTCCGCACAATAATCAACCTCGATATGTCTCAGACTATTATCGGAGAAGTAGATGATATCATCACCCAGGGCTTCTTTTACTTCCGCGGGACTTCCGTAAACATTGCCGTTGGCATCTACGTAGATAAGACCTACATATTTACCATTTAGATAGACACAATGTTTCGCTGCTTCTTTACCAACAATCACGTCGTTGATATTAAGCATACGTACGAAAGTGTGCTGCTTAGTAAAATAAGGGGCTGCTAATTCACAAACTTGATGCGCTACTACGGGATAGAGCTTGTTATACTCATCTGAGTATCTTTTGTGAGTTCTGAGTAGTGCGATATTCTCTTTGAGAGTTTCATGATTCTTAATCATTCGTACACATCACCTTTCATTTCCTCATAAATTCAATATGTTTGTACTCCATACTGTATTTCTAAGATAGGAGAACGAGCCCTAAAAAGGAATAGATAGAAAGGTATATGAGAATATATGGAAATCGATAGGGAAGTGCTAATATTAAAACGAACTATATTAGAACGAATGTTCTCACGTATCTCTTTCCAAGAAAAAGTGAGAATGAATATGAAATAAACAGATGTGGAAATTATAAGGAATGATTTGAATATTATTTGGGATATATGAGGATAGATACTGCTGCGGCCGATTTATATTGTTTGTATGAGTTAACTGCTGCGCCCGAACACCTGTTTCTATTCATATATCCTAGGTATAAGAAGAATAATGTTTATATAAAAGATAATCCAACATATCTCTACGCTATTTCTACATATCTCCCAAATATCCACGCTTTATCTGCGTTAATAAGTGCCACATAGTAGGGAAGACAACAACAATATAGTGTGGGGTAGTAAATAGTGCCACAAAGTAGGGTAAAAACAAAAAGCGGCGCGCCGATATAGATTTACTATAATAAAAAGTGCCACAATGTAGGTTATAGATTAAGTTCTTAATGATGGGTCGTAAATAGTGCCATATAGTAGGAAGTAAATAGCATGCGAAATGAAGGCGCGCAGCGGGCGTTAAAAATTTTGCAAAGTAGTGCCACATAGTCGGTTTTACAGATATAACATATAGGCGGGTAAAAGCTGGGACACATAGTAGGGATAAAATAGAGATGCGCAGATATAAACAGAAAAGCCTTGATATTAGTGCCACAATGTAGGTTTACTATAAAATACTTAATGACGGGTATAGTTGAGTGCCACATAGTAGGGTAAAAATATAAAGATTTTGGTTTTATTGATGAGGTTTATATTTAAGATATAGCAAACGTATATTATTCTCTTTTGAGTTCCTGTTATTAAACTGCGGTTATTATGATGGTCCCCTATTCTTTCCTAGTATTTCTCATGTTATTTAGTTAATATGAGCATTAATATATCGACATAGGCAATTTGGAATGAGATATATTTGGAATAGATAGGATAATCAGTGAGTATTAATAGGATTTTGGGTATAAGTGAGTATAACTGGGTATAAATAGGGATAATATTTGGTTTTTGTTATAAGAACTAGGCCAAAAAGATAGATATGTGGATATATTTGGATAATATTTGGAGATAATTTGGGATAAGAGTTATTGTATATAGGATTTTTGTTGTGATAAGATAACGTTAATAGATTTTGGGTTAAGAATTTGGTTGTGATATGTACGGGTAATTGAGTGAAAATTTTTTGGAATGATTTGGGAAATATTTGGAATTGATTTGGCGCGTACAAAATAAAGAAATGGGTACTATTGAGTTGACTAATCTCATTTTTGTTTCTGTTAATTTTGGAATAAAGATAAGAGTACATAGCACAAATCTCTATTAAAAACAGAACACTTCTATGGTTAGTTAATCTAATTTTTGTTTTCTTTTTCTGACGAAGTGTATATCTTATTATACTTTATGTTTTCAAGGGATAAAACTTCCCTACTAAACAAATAAATCCCACCGATAAAAATCGGTGGGATTATCTTTTATCAACTTGAATTAACCAATGGATTGGTCAGTGTACTCATCACCATTGAATGCAACGATAAACAATGTGATAGCGGAGAACAATACGCCAACTATACTCTTGCCTACACCCCAACCAAAGCCTCTGAACATGAGGAAGTAAGTGATTATCATAGGCACAGAGCCGATGCCAGGGATAAACCATGCTAAGAACCACAGACCATTACCCCAAGTGTGTTTACACAGGATGTAGTTGGAATAGAATGGAATTAAGCACTTCCATCCTTCTTCGCCCATCTTGACGAAAATCTTCCATGTTGCGATAATGGATAGGAGTAGGATAACGCCAATGATTGCGAAAACAATACCCAGCGCACCGAGGACTCCTGCAAGAGCACCCATTCCTTCCATACCTTCATTTAAAGCTAACAAAGACATTGAACACATCTCCTTTCGTTATTGTTGATATTAATAATTTAGAAGATTTGGTCAATCCTTTTATTCGCTGTTGAGCGAAAGAAAAGAGACTCGCCACATATGTGACGAGTCTTTTGCTTTATTCAAGATACTGTCTGACACCGATTTTGTCTTTCTTGTAGTGTTCGTTGATGATACGCTTTGCTTCTTCATCTCTGTTGACCAATGCATTGAAGAGGGGGTCTCTCAGGAACGTCTTTGTTTCGCTGTCATATAAGACTTCATAAAAATCATCCACGGTGATTGCCCAATCGACATTCTCATCATCTGCGTAAAACACAGCCAAATCTACAAGCATTCGACTGCCGCAAATTACGGCTTGTTTGATGTGAGACTTCTCATGTAAACCAAGGACCTCGACAATACATTCATTGTGCAGGTTAACGTTCTTTTCCATAAACGTTCCGACTGCGCCATCTCCGTATTCAAACAGAAGACCAAGGGCCTCCAACTTGTTTTCCATCTCACGTTGATTGTCGAAGCAACTCAAAAGGTTGTCATAAATCAATTTTCTGTCCATAGGAACTCCTTTCATTTTGTTTCTCCTGTGATATAAATAATATAGAGAAAACAAAGTGAAATATGCGGGTTTATGTGGTTGTTACCTTTCTCTGTCAGATAAGTCAATCTCCTCGGGAGCTTCAACTGGTTTTATTTCAGTCGTTATAACATCTTGTTGTTTATTTACTTCATCTAACTGATTTATGGCATCTTGGATGTCCTCAACAATATCACTTGTTGAATCTACGATATCTTCTATTTCTTGTTGAGCTGGACTATCCGCAGTTATTTCAATCCTGGTTTGGTCTTGCTCTTCCTGTGGCTCAACTTGAACTTTAAATAAATCAATTCCAGCTGCTGAAATATTTATGTTACCCCAATTGATATTTGATGATGGGCCAATTCCTTTAAGCATCTCAGCTACTTCATCGATAACTCTTGTAAGATTGGCGGCAGAGCCATTTATCAATTCTGATGCTAATGTTTGAGCGGCTTTTTTAATTAACTCTTCCAGTGACCATTGGTGTCCAATTGATGCACTAACGCCTGCGCCAACGTTTCCACCAAATCCAAGAACATTGGCTCCAGCCTGAATTGGATGAGCCTCGGCTGATAATACATATGTTCCGAAGCTATCTGCGGTTGGAGCTTGTATAGACGCGGAGCCGCCTAGAAGTTCAACATGTCCGTTAGATATTTCTTTTTGCTCTTTGTTTGGTCCTACGAGATGGGACTTTATTTTTCTGCCAGACAATCTAGCTGCATGGAAGTGTAAGTCCAGTCTGGCTTTTCTATTTCCATAAACCCTTGTTGTTCTTGTCTTAGTTACATTGAACTCTCCGATACTATGTCCGTGTGATGAGGTTTTTTGTTCGTGGTCTTTGTCTGGATTTTGAGTATTTACTGTCGTTTCTTTTTTCTCGCTGCTTAAAACGAAGTTGTAAGATGCTTTTTCCTCTCTCAGAGCTTGACTCATTTTGCCGAGTTTCATGGTGCGTTGCTTTTCTCTTCTTTTCTTTTCAGAAGTCTGTTTGTATTCAACGTTATCACCCTTGACCTCGGCCTGTCTTTTAATTCCTTTGGCTCTAAGTATTGTTATAGTGTAGGACCCGTTTTGGCTTTTTGTTATACTCAGAGTCGTCTCTGGCATCATTTTTGCCTCACGTTCTCTCATATCTTTGATTGCATTTCTTATAGAACTCGCTGCTTCGGAATATTGGTCATGTACATCCCTGAAATCAGAGCGACCGTCAAACTCTTCATCCCATGCTGATAAATGAGATTCTTCTAAAATCGCAATCGCCAGGAATCTCGCTGCTTGTTTTTCTAAATCATGACAAACAAAACTATCAATATGATTGATGTCCATTTCTTTGCTTAATAGAGCTTTGATTAATGACTCGTTTTGTTCTTTGATTTCGGCTATCCTAGGCATTAATTTGTCCACGAGTTTTCCAACGCCGTTTTCGGCTGGGAGGCCATGTCTCAAAATATTACTACCATTTTCAACAACATTAGAGAAGGCCTCTTCGTGTTCGTATATGGTCTTATCTGTATACAACAATGCCACCTCTGGAGTGTAATCTTTCTCACTTTCTTGTTTTATGTAGAGAGGAGGTAACTCATCTTTCGAGTATGTTTCTTCCATGAGAGAAATCGCATTGTTGTTTTGTTCGTACAATATGTCTTTTGCCCAATGTAGGATTCTTGACATTTCATTGTATTGAGATGAGTTTTGATTTAGTTTGTTTGTGCCATGATTCTCAACCGCTGCTTGGCAAATGGTTTCAAGTTCCATTTTCTGGACACACTTTAACATTTCAACCGACGAGTACGCTATTTGGTCATGCAATGTTTCTACAGGTCCATCAAAATCATTTTCGTATGCTTTCTCGACTTCGTTAACGGCTTTCAATAGCTGTTTGGTTGCGGCCAAGAAATATTCAGATGAAACTGTTTCGTATGGCCAACGCCCATCCTTTTCCAAGTCTTGTATCTCGTTAACAATTTCATCGTTTAAGTCTTGTATCCATGGCATTATTCTTTCTTTGAATTGTTCTATTATTTGGTCTGTTATTTGTCCCATATGGAATCCCCCAATAATATATTCTTACACATATAATGGAAGAAATAAAGAAAAATCCACTCCCGAGCAGGAGTGGATTTTCAATGATTATTTAGCGATACCAAGAACGATTTTCTCTCTTGCATCCATCATAAAGGCATCAATTGCTGCATGGTCGGGTTTATCTGGCAGACAGGTATGCTCAAAAGCATCGTCCATTTCACGTTCCAACTCTTTAACAAGCTGGAAGAACTCGGGAATCATCTGTCCATCTTCACCCATATACTTGCCATTGCGAATATCCATCAACAAAGGCAGATACTTTTCACAGTGCGTACAGAACGTACCAGTCTTCAACAGGTCAATGCAGACGAGTAGGAGTCGAACCAAATGCATAGCATGCTTATTTACCTTGTTGTGCAAGATTGCGTTAGAAGCTCTTTTGCCCAACTTATTATAATCTTTCACAATGTTATGCATTTCCATCCACATACTCTTATAATCACGAAGAGGATAATGTTTCAGATTGATATCCATAAAGATTTCGGATTCAAAATCTTTGTTAACAGCAGTATCAACATACAGCTTGATTTCATCATCTGTAAACGGAAAATACTTTTCGTGGAAAGTGTAAGACGCATTGATGATAGAGTTGAGAATATGTGCTTCTTGCTGACTCTGAGACAAAGACCTCATCGTTTTGTTGTCGAGACGTCTCAGCTGCTGTCTCGCATAACCACCAAAACTGTAATATGCTCGTTTGTACAAGAACATGTGTCGCTTGTCAACCAATTCTTGTCCGAGTGGAGACAAATACAGATATTGGTCAGGTCTCAGGAAGAGAATCTCCAAAGTATTTGGGTTATCGTCAGAAAGCAGCTCAACGATTTTAGTCAGAGAATAAATGACAGTATCTGTTTCTCTTTCTACAACCTGTTCATAGTCTCTTTGAAGCAACGTCTCTTGTTTTGAGTTTAACGCAATACCTCTGATGTCGATATCAGAATCTGCAACATTTGTGCCATATGCGTGACTGCCACCGAGACCGAGCAAGATGATATTATTTCCAAGCTTGGGGTCATTTCTCAAAAAATCGTAGGCAGGCTTTTGCACTTCCTTTTTGATATCTTCGAAGGTCATACTTTCACATCCTTTCATATAATTTACTCCGCCATATAAACAATATAGGGGAAATTGGTCTTAATATGCGTGCACAACACATAAAAAAGAAGACATAGGCAAAATACCCATGTCTTCTTATGATTATTCGAAAATAAATCTGTATCCTTGCATATACTTGGTGTTAATAGCCGTACCAACAAGATTAATTGGGAATCTAAGAATGTTACCACCGAGATTTACTGCAATTGTTGTTTTGAGGGCGTCCGCGAAGCTATATGTTACCTCTCCAAAAGGTCCCATATTAACAATCATCATAACCTTCTTGTGAGGATTATCATTTGCCGTTTTTACGAACTCTTGGATGTATTCGGGTAAAGCAGAATTAACGTTTGGTTTTTGATTATTTGCAGTTGTAGCGTTGTTTTGCTTCTTAGTTCTGTTTGCCTTTTCTTTTGGGGCCTCATACATTTCATCTAAGATTTCGATTCGAGCTTCAATGTCAGACTGAATTGCATCCCAATAACAAAATTCACTATCTAGCTCATATTTAGCAAGATACATTCTGAATAGGTCCTCATCTTCTCTCCAAATGCCAGCCTTTTTGTATTTAGTCTCAATTTTGCTCATGCTGTCCATATGCTCGTATTCAACACCAAGAACGCACTTAAAATCGACATTGACAGTGTTGCCATATGTTGGCATGTATGCCCGTAATTTTCTGCCGTCATGGTAGATGATAACGAATGCGCAACTGGGACCGCAATCTACACTTAGGAAGAACCCATAAAAGGTTAATCCATTTGACAGTGTATGCATTCCAGTTAAATTGGTTGTGCCATTGTTTGCCATTCCATCGAATGTTGCTTCGGAACAACAACCGACATTATATTTGCTTACGTCAGACAAAAGGGTGGAATCTTTCATCAAATATTGGATTAGTTCATCGTAACAATTGCTGCGATACCAAGTTTCGTCATCTGGCAGTTCTAGCTGTTCGTCATCGCCCCATTCCTCGTGAAAAAACTTTTCTCCGAGTTTATACATCAGATGGGCCAAATCACCTTGCTGAATTCTAACGGCTTTACGGCCGCCATTCTTCAACAGCGCATCATCGTTAATAAATCTGGTTGTCATATATCATGCTCCCTTTTTACATAACATTAAGTATTTATATGCTCCTATGACTAACGATAAAGTAGAATAAATGGGCATAAAAAAGCGGTGAGAGAACTCACCGCAATTGTATTACGCAAAAGCGTATTCTTCGATGCCAGGAATATGACGGATTTTCATCAGCGTCTTATTAATAGCATAAGACATGCTCTTGCGAGACTTGCCCATAACTGCGCCCATATTAGTCATGGTCAACCGCTGGTCCTTGAAGCCGTAGTAATTCTCAATGATAGACATTTCTTCATCAGTCAAATACTTAGCGAGCAGGTCCATTAAGCCGCTGGTCTTGTTCGCACTAACGTCGGAGTCGTGGTCGATAGCGCCAGAAACATCGCAATCTATTGCGAATGCCTGGTCGCGGAACTCATAAACCAACTTAGCCGTAGGCAGACTAACGGATTCTTCCTCGACGAGGCGCTGTATCAGGGTCTCGACATCATAACCATCGACGCGGCTGAAATAGCCGACATCTTTGGAGATATCGTGACGATTTTCCACGTTACGGATGCACTGATACAGATAAGTTCCGCCAGTGACGAAGGTCAGGTGATGCTTCTGGTACTCGAGCATAGCGTGTTTAATTGCATGATAAACATGAGTGGTAAAAGACGCGCCCTTGTCGGGAGTGTAAGAAGTGTATGCCTGCACGATAGCCATGCGGCCTTCCTGAACATAATCGTCGTAGGAACAAACAGTGTTGGTGGGCATTGACTTGGCAAATCGGTGCACCATTTTCTCGTAGTGCTCGATGGCCTCGTCCATAGTCATTTCAGTTGCATTGTTAATAAATTCTCTGGTTTTCATATGTATTTCCTCCAAAAATAAAATCGGAAGCTGTTGAGCTCCCGTTAATCATAAATAAAATAGAACAATATGGCTGAAAAAGAAAAATGGTGATGAGATTTCTCTCACCACCACTTTCTTTAATTGATAGCATACTCTTCGATGCCAGGGATGCGTCTCAGCTTAACAATTGCCTTGTTAATCAGGTAAGACACACTCTTTCTGGATTTGCCGAGAGCCTTGCCGATGTCCTGCATGGTCATGCGAGGACCATTGAAACCGTAGTAATTGCCGATAGCAAACGCTTCGGTTTCGTTCAGATAGTCTCTCCAGGGGAGAGCATCAATCGCGCAGTTCTCGAAGCCGCTTTCGCCCATGATGGTAGAAAGCTCATCGAAGTCAACAGAAGAAAAGCTGTCCTGGACATAAGTCGCAGCCAGAGCGGTCTGCTTGCTAACGCCAAACTCCATAATTTCCTCTACGGTTGCATCCTGACCAGCCTTACGAAGAATGCCCTGCAGGTATGCACCACCAGACAGAATGGAGAGGTGCTGCTTCTGATATTCCAGAATAGAGTCCTTAATCATGTGGTAGGTCCACGTGGTAAGAGACGCGCCCTTTTCGGGGTCATAATTCTGGAAGGCAATAACAATTGCCATTCGGCCCTCCTGGCAGAGGTCCTCCTTATCGCAAACAGAATTTGTATGAGCCTGGTTGACGAACCTATGTACCATAGGCTCATATTTCTTCAGTGCATCTTCGAGGGTAATCCCCTCTACCTTCTCTACGTACGTATTATCCTTCATTTGTATTCTCCTTTCCTAAGATGCAAAAATAAATTAGAAGAAAAGCCCCCGTTTCTACCAATTAATATTTGAAAAAATGTTTTTCAGCACATTAAACAAAAAAGATGAGCACGCCAGGTCGTGACGTGCTCAATTTGATTATAAGATTAGAAATTGAAGAAGGAGTTGATAGCATCCTTATTCTTATCTCCACTCTTAGGCGCACTAGGCGCCGTAGGAGGCGTCTGAGGGGCCCTAGGAGCCGTTGGGGGAGCAGGTGGGGTAGTTGGTGCCTTAGGAGCCGTAGGAGGCGCAGAAGGCGTCTGAGGGGCTCTCACGTTAAACATACTGTTTCCACCACCGAAGTTTGTATCAAACTCGTCAGGGAAGTCTTCGTCATCCTCTTCTTCATCTTCCATAGCAGCAAATGTGCTATTGACAGATGAGCTGCTTGTTGACGCTGCAAACGGGTCTAAGCCAAAGCCATCATCATCGAAGTCATCATCAATGTCCTCGAATACAGGTTCATCAGATGCGACTGGAGCCACTGGAACCACAGGAGCGCCACTATTATGTCTCATCTCGTCCTCATACTCATCGTCCAATCTCTGTTGTTCGGTTGGCTCTTGTCTTGGTCTAGAAAGTCTTTCCTGTGTGACCTCTTCCATAATGGAGCCAGGTGCAGGAGTAGCGGCCTTTTTACCGTGTGCCTGCTGAGCTTCGGTTGCGTTAGTGGACATCATCTGATACAGGCGTGTATTCTGTGGGAATTCGTCCATAAACGGAATGATTGCATGACCAGTCCAAATCAGACCAGAACCCTTACGTGCGTTGTTGATGTACTGCTGCTGGGTCTCTGAAATATTCAGCAAACGAGCAAGAGCTGCGCGGTCACCAGGAGCCTGGTTCAACATAACAATCAGGGAGGAGTTTGAGAAGATGGTCTCAGCTGCCTGAGACTTCAACAAGTCGGAAATGTTCTGAGTGATACCAGTAGGACCACCACCGAACTTACGAGCTCTCTTCCAGATACTCATCAAGAAGTCAAGAACTGCATCAGACTTCAAGAACAAGTGGAACTCGTCCATGTATATCCAGGTAAATTTACCTTTCTTTCTGTTTTCAAGGGTTCTGTTCCAAATATCGTTCAAACATGCAACAAGAGCCATGTCTTTCAGAGCGGGGTTGGTCAGAGCCTTGATGTTGTAGCAAGTAAGACGGTTTGTCAAAACAACGTTTGTCTTGTGAGCAAACAAGTCCAAGCTACCAACTGCAAACTGTTCCAAAGGTCTTGCGATAGAGATAGCTTCTGCTTCGGGCTGTCTCTTGAGAGCTTCGTAGAAGTCAATCATCGTAGGAATATCTTCCTGGCTACCAGTTTCCATGAACTTTGCGTAAATGATACTGATAACACGGTCAATGATTGATTTCTGGCCCTGAGTCAAGCCGAAACGACCACCAACTGCGATTTCACAGATGGAGCCGATATAGGAGTTCTTCAAAACCAGTGGGTTAGTGTGTTCGCCAGACTCTTCATCGTCAGCGTAACTCAGGTCCATATCGAATGGGTTAATATGAGTACCACAACCAGCGGAGAAGTTAATTGCCTCGCCACCGAGAGCCTTAACGAATGGCGTATATTCGCCCTGAGGGTCAAGGATGATAACGTCATCATTTGTACCAAGAACAGATGACAAGATTTCTTCCTTAGCTTTAAAGGATTTACCAGAACCAGAACGACCAAGAATCAGTGCGTTGTAGTTATCGCCAGACTTGCGGTTAAACAGCAATAGTCTGTTAGATACTGTGTTCAGTCCATAGTAGAATCCGTTCTTCTGAGTCATTTCCTGAAGCTCGAATGGAACCAGGATAGCAGCAGCTCTTGTAGTCAGAGTCTTGAAAATCAAGATATCGTTGTGACCAAGAGGCAAGACAGAGTTCAGAGCTCTTTCCTGCTGCTGACGCAGAGTGATGATGTTAACCATCTTTGTACGACCGATAGACTTAATTTCAGCTTCCTGCTGAGCCAACTGTTCCAGAGTGTCAGCTGTGTGGACAATGATAATACAAGTCTTAATCAGCTTCTGATTATCCTTCTGGATAGCGTCACGGATTTCCTGAATAGAGTCTCTGTCGTATTTAATTCTCTGAGGAATCAGTTCAGGGTCATAACCATTCTTCATGGCCTGCTTCTGAGCATCGATAACCTCGGAGTTAATTGTTGTCTGAAGTGTTGCTGTCTTCTTAGCTGCAACGTCTCTGTCGATGATTTCGTAGTGAACAGATGTAATCATAGAGCAGTGAACGTTGTTTAACTCAACGAGGAAGTCTGTGTTCAATGAGGTAGGGAAGTCCTTGACACACAGAGCCTGTGCGTATCTTTCACCAATCATCATCTTATCAGCAGCGAACTCAAAATAGCTCGGTGCGATAGCGTCCTTAGTGGTCAAGCCATATTCAGCCAGCTTACGGATATCAAACTTGTTGATATCGTTCATTTCAACTTCATTTCTATAAGCCATCAAGAAGTCAGATTCCTGGCCAGCATTATAGAAGTCGTAGAGCATTTCCAAACGCTCCATTGTAGTCAGAGGAGCAGGCTGTACGTGGTTGATTTTTTCAACAGCCTTGCGGATGTTCTTATCCAACTGACTAAACTTTAATCTTGCAGCATCGATGCCATCGGCAGTGACACTAACAGTGATATAACGATTCTTAACGATTTCGTTGTCGCCGACCTTTTCCTTTGATTCAAGAATTTCATTAAACTCTTGTCTCAGTGGGTCGAGCTCATCTCCACGCATCTTTGTGAAAATGATATCGTGGAACTTTTCTTTATCAAGATATCTGTTAACCAAACTAATCTGCAGGTGAGTATCAGAAGAGAATGTATTAAACAAATCCTGATAATCCATGTAGATGTTTGCCTGAACGTCGGGAGACTCAATCTTGAAGTTAACGTCGAGCAGAGGATAGACCTTGGAGTATTCACCCTGCTTGTTAACAAAAATGCCGTCTTCGAAGACACTCTCGTAAGGAATAGTGTCTTGGACATATCTGAGAATCTGCTCTTCTTGCTGCTTCTGCTTCTTTGTCTTTGCCTTCTTGACAGAAACGTTTGCATTCAGGTTAGTATCTCTTAGTTGTTTTCTTGGCTTACCGCCACCAAATAATCCCATAATTACTACTCTCCTTACACATTTTTAGCATTTCTGCTCTTCTTCTCGTTCAGCTGGGCTTCTTTTGCAAGCTGTTCCTCAGCTTTACGTTCTCTCATGGAAGCCACCTTTGGGTCTTCCTCACTATCTGTTTTATAAATACGCTTGGGACTGGAAACGAATGTGTTAAAATAAAGCAACTTTAAATATTGCTCGCATTTCATATTGTATGGTTTCCACCAACCCATTGCGACTGACGGCGCAACGCCAATCATAAGTAGCACGATGGCCATAGACATATCTGTGGTGACCGTGAAAGCAAAAAGTAAGCCTCCAACAGCAACGCCAGGTAATAGACACAGAATCTGTCGTGAGGTCATGCCAAAGAACACTTTCGGTTCGTGCTGAATAGGGTCAATTGAAGGGATATCAATTTCAATCATAAAAAGCTTCCTCACCTTTCTCGCTATTTTTTTATATCGTTTGAAGCTTCGGGTAAACACAATTGCTTCAAAATCACTAAATAAAATATAGAAGACCTGAGCCGACGCTTTAGGCAATAAAAAGAAGAGGCTGGCGAATAACCAGCCTCTATCAGTTTCATGTTTCTTATCTTGCAATTATCTCTTTTGCCAACTGAGATGTTTGGCCCAGGTATGCAGACAAGACGAAATATGTCAATGTCATGCCAACAATACCGCCGAGGCCAGTCAAGGTGCTGGCGTCACCGCCACCTAAAATAGCCATAACAGTATTAGCAATAGTACCAGTCATAGCAACACCCATCATCATCAACATAGGCTGTGCTGCACAGGCCATAACTCCGCGGAAATATCTCATGGATTCCTGTGAGAAACCATTATGAGCACTGAAAGCAAGAGGGATAGGTGATACGACAACGCGAACTACGAGTTCAAGCATTCTCATAACCATCATGGAAACAATCTTGTAGGCACAAATGATTTCTGCAATGAGTGGAACGATAATCATAACCATAACAATCATTGGACCGTAATCAAGCCAAATGGTTCCAATAGGAATATTGATTCCGAAGAAACGGAAGCCAATTGTTAATGAGAAAATACCTGTTCTCATGTACCCTTCGAGTTCGGCCTGGAACGCCGAGAATACGCTCGAAGGTGTTCCTGCCGTAACCAAACTCATTAAAGCATTGCCCGTTTCTGCGAATGCGCCAACGAGTCTTCCTGCATTCGTGATGACCAACAAACCCATCATTAACTGCATAAAGCCTTTCAGCGCAGATTCCATTGTGAATCTCTCTTGAACAACCTGTTGGATAAAGTTCATAGCCCAAAGAGCAACCATGATTGCAGATGCAACGCCAATCAACGCTGACATTACGCCGCCGAATGGGCCTTGGAATCCAGCTCCAAGCTGAGTAACTGTGATATTATTAGTCTCTGTTAAAACGTGAGCAGGGTCCAAAGTGAATGATGAATCTCCACTGCCCTTGTTGTTTGCAAAGTTATCTGAGCCCGCATATGCATATCCACCGTTGAAAGCAGCTTTCAAAAGCAAGATTGTGAAGTCTCGCAGGAATGTGATACCGCGTTCATTTGCTTTTAGGCCATAACCATTGCCTGTGTTACAAGACAGGTTCATGGAGTTCCATACGGTGCCATCAATCAATTCAGATACACCTTCGCTTGCGTTACAGGTATAGTAACCATCATCTGTCATTTTAAGAATCATGTTACCAGTAGTACCCGATTGACCTTCTGTGTGGTCATCAGCAGAGCACATTCCGCAGCCTGTAAAAGCAGCAAGCATAACAACCATGCACAACATTAGTGCGGTGATTCTCGCAAAAACACTTTTTCTGGATGCCTTGCGAGATTTCTGTTCGATAAAATTATTCGACTTTTCCATAAAATCCTCCCTTCTTTATTATTTTTGTTTTTGTTTTGTTTTTAGTTGAGCTGATAGCCCAAGAAGGAGGACTATGGCTCATGCTGATGTGAGAAAAAGTTATAAAAAAAAGGCAGATTTTACTTTCGTAGGCATCTGCCAAGCCTTAGCATATATGTTTATAATGCCTTGATATTTGCTTTTGTTTGTTGGTTAATTAGCCAACATCCACGCCCATTGCATCCAACAGGTCGTCGATGAAAATACCAAAGCCAACAAGGATGGTGCCGACAACGACTGTAGTAATCTGCTTGGAAATACCCTCAGAGTCCTCACGTCTGAACGCAAGAACAATCTGGAATACGCCCCAGATAACAATGACAGCACCGATAACGGTACCAGCAGTCTCGACGATACCAACAACAACACCAAGAACTGCACCCAGGGCGTCAGCGGCCATAGCAGGAGCAATTCCGACGGAGAGAGCGAGAGCGCTAAGAACAGCCATAGCCAGAGCAATCAGGCCGAAGTGCTTCATCTGCTCACCGAAACGAGTAGTCAGGTTCTGATTCTTTTTCATTGTTTGTTCCTCTCTTTCGTAATTTTTGTTTTGTAAAATTAATATAGACGAGTAGAATGAACTAAATCTGTTGACCACTCATCCTGAAATTAATTTAGACGACAATTAGAAGAAAAATTCATCTTCTTTTTCTTTTCCACCAGCAGGCTTTTCACCGCTGATAGGATTCTTCATCCACTGACCAACGGTTTGCTGAGCTTGCTTGTTGATTTCATCCTGGTCTTCGTGTTGAGAAGAAATACCATGAGCTTCTTCATATTCTGCAATTTTCTTCTCCAAGTTAAACCATTGCTGGATAATCAAACGCTTGCTGCTGTCGCCGTCAGCTGAGAGATGGAAGTTAGGGTGCTGTTCCAATTTAAACTTAGGAAGTCTAAATGGGTGCATAGCACGAACGATGATGATTTGCTCAGAAGTTGGCAGACGGCTAAGCTCATCAGGGGTCATCAATTCACGCTTTGTTTGGCCATAGTTAAAGTTTGTACTTCTGTTCTTGCCCATAGATTCGCCAGCGTTTCTAACAGTAATGGTTGTATTACCCAACATCTTACTAACCGACTCTGTTGTTTCAAGTTCCTGCGCACCTAAGAAAACGACTGTGTCACAGTTACCGACGATTGGTCCATAGTCTTTTTCATAGTTCTTTTTGAGCTGTGCCAAAGACTGCAAGATGATGACGATAGAAACGTTGTATTTACGAATTGTAGCTAGAACTTCAGAGAAGCTGGGGATTTCGTTGATGTTTGCGAATTCGTCCATCAGCATTCTAACGTGGAACGGCGAGCCAGCTTCCTCATTGCCGTTCTTCTTTACGTGGAATTGCTGAGGATTTTCTTTGAATCGAGTGACTGTTTCAGGTCTCAATTCCTTTGCAAGAACTTTGCCCGTTGCAACTTCAACCATTTCGTATTTGCCTATCATATCATCAAACACATAGTCAATTAATTGTGCGTCTTTGTTCTTGTTTTGTTCTAACAACAGATTGTAAACATATTCAGCCTCATCCTTTGACGGATATGGTCTGGTAATATATTTTTCATCTGTAATTAAGTAACGGCATTCGAAGGTTGTATGATAGTAAAGAGTTGAGAACAACTGTGAGTACATCATAGCGACCAAGAAGTTAAAACCGTTATCAGTAGGAGGTGTGATGATGAACAGTGCACACTTCTCGTCACCAATGGTGGACAGGGAGATGGTGTCTGCACATGTTAATCTTTCGATTTCTGCGTAGTTGAAAACTGTTAATCTGGTTGCAGTTGAAGACAAAACAGACTTCAAAGACTTACCAGATGTAGACTTGAAGGACTTGTACATTTTGAGAGCCAAGCCATTTGGGTCGACGATTTCAACTTGTTCAAAAATCTTATCGAGGTCTGACTGAGGATTCTTTTGTCCTTCTGGAACGTCAGCAGCAACAACCAATTGCATAACGTGAGCAAAGTCGTGTTCTGACTTAGGACAATAGTGAATCAAAAATAGTATGATAGCAGAAAGCAACAGTTTTGTAGCGTCATCGAAGTATTTGTTATCACCAGAAGCCTCACCAGTGTTTTTAATAAGTGTTGTAATCAACGCAGTAACGTCTGCGTCGTTACGGATATAGGAGAGGGGATTGTACTGCATAGACATGTTAGGGTCGAATGTATTAAACACGCGAACGTCATAATTATTGTCTTTTAGCATTTGTCCCATATCTCTAAACAACTCACCAGAAGGGTCCGTAACGATGTACGAAGAATTCATCTGGAGAATGTTAGGCTTAACGAAGAATCGAGTTTTACCAGCACCAGAACCACCGATAACAAGCATATGCAAGTTTCTCAATGTTTTTCTAGTGTTCATACTGATACCATATGTGTTGTCGAACATGATGTTATCTGTATATTCTTCGCTCATCATTTTCTTTCTATATTCTGCGGCTTCTTTTGGTTCCTTCTTTTCGAAACCTTTCTTGCCGTAGGACATAGAGAATTTTGTGTAATCTAACAGCCAGTCGGCGGAACCTTGTTCTTTGCCTTCCATGTCATGGTTTCTGCGTCTACCATCGAGGTAGAAGATAGCAAATAGGCCTGCAGTGACAACAGTTATCATAAAGGTTAGACCTATTGATTCGCCGTCCTGATTTGAAAGAATAAATACGGGGTTCATCCAACGTAGGTAATCGGCAGGCTCAGCAACACTGAATATGCTGAACAGTCCAACACCTAAGGAGTTAGATGCAGCTCCGAATGCAAGCGATAGGTAAAAAACAACCAC
>JAEIGA010004385.1_pt1 | contig 21827 bp, 16 predicted proteins | sample 9270691 | NCBI WGS metagenome assembly JAEIGA01 (sample SAMN17057246, study PRJNA624740) | gut metagenome | biome: biome; isolation source: fecal sample | host: Bos grunniens | place: China: Xizang | collected 2019 | reverse complement strand
TGGATCGACCGAATAGGTAGCAGAAGTGTTTTCATCAAGATAAATATAGTCGCCTTCAATTTGTCCTTTTTCATTAAAGGTAATTACATCAACAGAAGTGTCTGACCAAAGGCCGCCTTCGGGTGGTGTAACCTTCCATGACGAAAGAGTTTGCGCTTCTTCAGCAACACCGACAGAAGGAAGCGTGCTAAGGCACCACGTATAACCACCAGCCGTTGAGTCGGCAATCGTCTTGTTCTGATATCCAACAACGTTGGCAGATTCAATCGCCATCGCCGCACCTGCGGCAAGAGCCATCATTCCAAACATTAATTTTTTCATTTTATTTTTCCTTTCGTTTGACGCATCAGACTCTCACTTACTTTGCTTTGGGCACTCCCCAAAATCCAAGCTATGAACGAACCCAATTCGCCTAAGCACGTGTATCATATCAAAAATTTCAGATTCACGCAAGTGGGGGCGACCAACTTTTTCACTTTTTCGCCTCCGCTGCGAAATCGAGGTTTTGTGGAATTGGTATCGGCTTTATTCCCATTTGACGCAATTCAGAATTTCTTTTTTCCCAAAGTCTTTCAAGCTCAACAGCGGGGACCTTGTTTTTTGATGCAACTTGAATTTCTCTTTCGGCACGATTGTAATACCCGATTTCCTCCTGCTGACGACGAATTAATCTGCGGCAATACTTATCAACCGTACCTCCCTCTTGAATGTAAACTCGAGCCTCACACTTCATCCCCTCTACAATTGCTTTAATTTGCCGAGCCTCAAGCGTGTCGGAACTTTGTACCTCAACACCATTTAACAAAGCTGATTCAAAATCCTTCACACTCACGCGCACTAAGGCAGGATGTTGACCGGGGAGTGCAAACGACGCAAAGAAGCGATCGCCATCTTTTGCAAATACATCCTGCCATCCTGTTCTGATGCCCTTCTCTATAATCGCACTATCCCCCAATATCTGGCGTCGCATCGAGTCGTCTATTGTCTGCAAAGGATTTACCAAACTTTTATTTCTCAAGGCAACGAAAGTTGAAACGATAGCAACTATTGCCAATACAGCAATTGCTATCCAACGCTTACCCTTACCGAAAAGCTTATTGAAAAGGCCGGGTGCCTCTTTGACACTGCCAGGGCGAATCCCTTGAGCTTTCAACGCCGCAAACGCGGCATCACGTGATGCCGCGCTGATAACGCCTTCATGACGGACGTTATCTTTCGTCCGATATTCGTAGAGAAATTTCACTCGCCTTTTTTCTTATCGTACTTAATCGTAATCGGCTTCGTAGGAAGGCTATGAACCTCGTCCCAAACAGCCTTCTGGAATGAGTTTGTCGGCTGAGGCGCCCAGCCTTCTTGACATGCACGGCGATATGTAATTTTCTTTTCCGCCTTTACGCCACAGAAGTCAAGGTACGTTGAGACTCGCGCAACAACATCAACAGGCAAATCGGCAAGGCATTCGTCGAGATCGTTTACGGATTTTATTTTATTTGTAAGGGGCGCTTGGAACTGCGAAGAGAAGCCGCCGCAGAGCATCGCGAAAACACGGGCAAATTCATTACGCGTACGAATACGCACCATCTCAGGCGTTGCAGCGCCCTTTTCCAAGCCTGCAACATTCACAATAGCCCAACGAGCTTCTACTGCGACGAGCGAAGGCGGCAATGTTTTATCATCTATTACAAAAAGGATGAAATCAGCCCCGTACTTCTTCTTGAGTTGTTCCGCCGTCGCGACCGTGGCCGCTTCGCCGTCAACAATTTTGATAATATCTCCCAGGCGACTACAACTGCGCGTTTTTGTGATCTCAAAATTGTCTGTTGTTACCTTCTTCTGCGCATTGACAACGACGATAGAACCAGAAGGCGTTCCTCGCATAGTGACAAAACCACCATGTTTCTCCATCACAATTTTATCACGACGTGCCATTCTCTCCTGCGGAGTTAACTTCGATAAATCGATCTTCGCAGTTTCGGCGGCAATAACACCGGATACGAATAATGTAGCGCTTAAAAGAATGCTGCATCTTTTCATATTATGTATCTCCTTTTACTTCGTTGATTCCAAAGCCTTTTTTACTTCAAGAGCCTTCTTCCTTTCTTTCATCATCAGCAGTCTCGCCTGACGATTTACCAAATTCGGCATTGTTAAGCCATTCAACCCCTGCTTCTTTAACATCTCATTCGCGGCAGTTACATAATCCTCAACGTCCTTGTCAGTAAATTCTGGATTATCAACCGCCTCCTTAACCAATTTCTTCAGATCGTTATGATATTGACAAAGGCGATCAAGCTCTTTTTGAGTATCGTTCATAATTTTGGCGATATCCTCACCGCGATCCATGGCGGCTTTTAAATCCGCTTTTGTCTCAATTACCGCTTGGCGAAGAGCAGCCTCTTCAGGCGTATCATTCTTGTCGTAAACAACAGGAGTTTCGTCTAATGACTTTACAAAATCCTTAACGAATCTTTCGCCATACGGCAAACGACGACCAATCAAAAAAGGAGCCATGCGTGTGGGATCTAAACGCAATAAAACTGCAATCTGATTTTCACTCGTGTTTTTAAAAAGCAAACGCGGTTTAGGATGCTTAACGATATTCAGATCATTAGGATCGACCCAACGCTGACCATTCGGATAGCGATAGACACCTCTTGCATCCTTCTGAACTCGGTCAGGAATCGGCGTTCCTTTTTTAGTAAGCCGCTTGGGTTTTTCGGGCTTAACTTCTGCCTTTGGTTCTGCTTTCACTTTTATTGACTGTACAGGCGCGGCCTCCATCTGCTTCTTACTTTCGCCCTTCTCGCCAACCTTCTTCCCCGCCTCGGGCCACATAAGCCACGCCGCCACACCAGCAATTAAAACCGCAACAGCCGCCGCGATAAAAACGCGTCCCTTTGGCGATGCACCACCGCCTACCGCCTTGCGCGGCTTCTTTCCAAGAGTTCCCTCACGAACACTAATGGCGTGAACACCATCAGCAGCGAGTTTCTTAAAAAGATCCGAACGATTCTCAGCGGTGTAGGCTCGCTCTTCTCGCAAGCCTTTTGCATTTCTTGTTGTTACTACATATTCAACCATAACTCGGTGAATTATATCAAATTATTGCTTTACATGGAAGATGGGTGAAAACAAAACGGAAGAGGTGATCGAAAACCGCCCTCTTACGGGGGCGTTTTTATGATATAATATGGGCACTAGATATGGCAAATCGTTCAGTACTTGTTTTTGTGGTCTTTATGATTCACGCACTTTCGGAGGCATGGCATATGTCCCCGCAGAAAGTGTATTCCATTTTGAAAGAAACCAAAGCGCTTGATGAATACATCGTTCCGTTTTACGATGTTTTACACACACTAGGGGCGGAATATCTCGTTGATGATATAACCGAATGTGTCAGAGAGCGGGGAGGTGTTATATGACGGTGTATCATGGTTCGCTTTATGAAATCCAAGAACCGAATGTTGCAAAGTCAAAACCTTATGTTGATTTTGGGCCAGCCTTTTATCTAACAAGTTTTCAAAGTCAGGCGGAACGATGGGCATTACGAAAGGCAAATCGTTCCGGAGGTATACGTAATGCATATGTAAACCAGTATTCATTGGATTCCGAAAAACTTTTACAATATAAAGTATTACAATTTGATGCGGCAAATGAAGAATGGCTGGATTTCGTTTGTTCATATAGAAAAGGGATAGATGTTTATTCAGCATGGGATGCAGTAATTGGTCCTGTCGCAGATGACGATGTGTTCAAGTCGGTAAATAAGTATTTCAGAGGCGAATGGACTAAAGAAGAGACATTAGCAAAATTGCGATTCCTTCAACAAAGCGATCAAATTGCGATCTTAAACCAAGAATGCCTTACAAATGTCCTCCATTTTGAATCGTCATATAATCCTCAAAGAGGTACAGAATGAAGACGGATTCAAGTATTGACTTTTATCGGCAAGATCTTGAAATCGATATTATTTCAAGAGTCGCCGAATTGAGAAACATAGATTTATCCACGGCTACTGACATTTATTATCGAAGCCGTCTTTGCAATCAAATAGCCAAAGGGCTCTACGGCGTCGACAATCTTGATTATAAATATCTCGCAGCTGACCTAATCGAAAACGAGCCTGAACTATTCAGCTAGTATGCTGTTGGATGAAGCTTCCTTAACAGAGTTAGATGGTTAGGCGGACATCCACGTAAGTTTGGAATAACAAGAAAGAGGAACGAGGAAGAGGGAACAAGAGGCGAAGGCCAAAGGCGAAGGTGAACAGAGGATAGTTCGAGTTTGGAGTTCAAGTTCGAGAGTGGATAGTTCAAATTCCTTAAACTATTTTAATGAAACATCCTCGTCTGGCATAAGGACGCTTTTGCCTGATGCGTCGATAATGCGGATGTTCTTTTTGATCAATCTCGAAACAGCGCCTTCGTTTCGTAAAAACTCCATCGGTTTCACCGTCCTGTTTATCTGAGTGCAATCGCTGATGGAAAGATTCTGAACCTTCGCCCCCTTGCCGATGCCTATCGTCGGAACATCGGCAACGGCCTCTTCAACTCGTGTAAGACCAGATATCCTGACACTCCCAACATCAAGCCGCCCTTCTATGCGCACCACCTCCATAGGGGTAAGTTTCGCCACGCAATTCGACGGCTGGACGCACTTCGCGACAGAGCAGTTTTCAATGACGATATTATCAAACTTTCCGCGCGGGCGATTCGTCCAGGAGAAAAAGTGCGTAAGGCCGATGGCATAACGGTAGAATGTGCCGTGAATATTCCGCAACGTTATATTTCTTACATCTCCACCCGTAGAAAGAAGACGCACGGCGCTATGGCAGCCCTCCGCATATATTCCGTCAACTGTAATATCGGAAATAGGCTCTCCTTCTGCATCTGTGTGATCGGTATCGTTAGAGTTAAACGCGAGCAAATCGTCCCAGCACGCACCTTTCAGATTCGTAACTCGCCCGAAACGGCAGCCTCCGTCAAAATGGATTCCGTCAAGACACGCCCGCACAGGGTTGAAAGTGGAATAATCAAAAGTGATATCATCTATGGTGAAATTGATCACTCTCTCGCCTCTAAAACCAAATGTCGTCGGATTCCGCAGCGTCAAAGAGCGCATGGTAAACCCATCGACATTTCTCATATCCATAAGAAAGCCGTCGTATTTTTCTGGCCTCACCGCCCCCTTCGGAATTTTCGAATCGACGGCATAGCTTTTTCCTATATGCTTCTCAAGCCAAAGCGCCGGATACTGACGCATATTGTCATTATCCCAAATGCCTCCCGTAATAGCGATGTTCTTGTTGCCATTTTTAACATCTTTATTGGCTATCATCGAACAGTTGGAATACGGAGAAAGACGAATGCGCGTAAAGCGGTCGAGACGAAGCTCCTGATTTGAACTCATGCGAAGAGTTTTAGATATCAAATATTCCTTTTCTGGCGGAGGAAGATACACGCAGGAAAGGCCCGAATCGAGGCGCGCTTGAATGGCGTCAGTATCATCAGTAACGCCGTCACCGGCAAGACGAGGCGGCGTTAAACGCGCCATAGGCCCTGCGACAGGAGTTCCGTTCTCGTAAAAAAAGCACTTGTCGAACATGAAATTGTCGCAGTACTCCATTTTAAATTTCAGACTTCTGTTTTTTACGGAAGGATCAATCTCCACTTCCCATGGCGAGCGCACTTCAGGCGCATCGGAACGGTCAAACCTGCAATTTACGAAGCGAAAATCATTAATATGCCTTTCTGGGCGCCCGATAAACTCTGGCCACGCGGCAGAAATTGAAATCACATCTGAAAAAACTACATTTCTAACGGCCTTACACGTTTCCTTGCAAGGCTCGAAAACTCTCGTCGTTATCGGATAGGCGTGTATCCGATTCATCACAATACCATTAAAGACGATATTCTCTATCAGCGTAGGCTCGACACCGAAATCCCCCGCAGGATTCCAAAACTTAGGAGGAAGCCAAATGTTTATCCCTACTGATGAATCGTGCATTACAATATTTGAAAACGTGCAGTCTCGAATTACGCCGTCCATCGTCCAGCCGAGCCTTATGCAATTAGCATAACTTCTAAGCTGGCAATTGACGACCGTAACTCTCTCACACGGCTTAGGACTAGGAAGAGACCTTCCGTTTGCGCGCACAACAATCGAGTCGTCGCCAGTTTCAACGCGGCAGTTGGAGATCGAAACATCGCGCGAGCAATTAATGTGGATGCCGTCATTGTTAGGATATCTGACATCTGCAAGCACTTTGACGGCATCAAAAACAACGCGGTCGCAATCATGAATCCAATAGCTCCATCCCGCGGGCTGATTTGTCATGGTGACATCCCTTACCGTGACATCGCTGCACCCTGTGAAAAACACAACACGCGGCGGAGAACATTCAAAGCCGCCTATGCGCTCGAACTTCCATCTCTTCGGCTTGTCAGATTTAGGAAGAGGGCGCACGAAGGAATGGCCGCACGCATCGATGGTGCCGCGCCCAGAAATAGCAATCCCTCTTGCCTCATCAGCGCTAATCAGCGCGGCATCGCGAGCGCGCGGCAGCTTCAACGAATCCACATGGCGCATATCGCCTCTGTTTGGATAATCCTTCCAATCGTCCGATCCGAGAATCCGCGCATCTGCATCTATGTGAAGATCGACACCGCTTTTAAGACGGATCGGGCGAATTCTAAAAACGCCGCCTGAAAGAATAACTCTCCCTCCGCCTGACGACGAGCACTCATCAATGGCGCGCTGCACACTTTCAGTGTCGAAAGTAACTCCGTCACCCTTTGCACCAAAATCACGCACATTAATCTCTCGCGCAAAAACGTGAGATAAAAGCGCAACTGCGAGAATAGACGCTGTAAAAATCCTGTTCATATCATTCCTTTCGTTTTAAAGTACGTTTGGACGCGACAGCACTGAGAGGATCTTCCGGCCAATTATGTTTCGGATATCGCCCTCTCATATCTTTGCGCACCATCTGATAAGCCCCCACCCAAAAGCCGGCAAGATCCTTCGTCACTTGTATCGGGCGATTTGCGGGACTTAGAAGCGTCATTACGACAGGGATGCGCCCGAAAGCGACTTTTGGAGAATCCATAAGTCCGAAACATTCCTGAAGGCGCACTTGAGCCGCAGGCTCATCTCCGTCATAATCAACTTTCACAAGCGATCCGCTCGGCACCGTTATACGCGAAGGGGCAAGTTTTTCTAGCTCTCTTAAATCTCTACCCGAGTTGCGCAAAATAGATTCAATAACGCCTTTTATGTCGAGACGCTCAAGATCGCTCCACTTCGTCATCCCGGCGACGAATAGCGGCAACTGCAAAAGAATGTCGTCATCAGAAATCTTCGGCCAGTTTTCAGCGTCTACTCTTGAAGCAAAGCGTGCGCGCGAAAGAAGAGAAAGCGCATCATCAGTCCAGCAAGGCATGTTCATAACGCCTTTGAAGGAGACTCCGCTTACCAAGGCATCTGAAATATCGCCAGAAGGAGAATCGGCTCTTTTCTCCGAAAAGACAAGAGAACCGAGCTTGCGCCTCACAACTGATTTTACGCGGTCTTCCTGCCTGTCCCACTCGCAGAATGTCTCTTCCTTAATGAAGGAGGAAAAAAGCTCGTTAATCTCGCCTTCGTCAATGGGACAGGCAAGAAAGACTTTCGCTTCAAGTTTTCTGTCGTCAAGATCGCAGCAGACAATGTAAGGGGAACGGGAAAGCGCGTCCGTCTCCTCGATAAATGCGCCTCGTCCCGATGTCATGACGAAATGTCCATTGCCGCGGTTGCGCGCAATGCGGTCTGGATAGGCGAGAGAAAGAAGCGCGCCCTCTGAAAGATTTCTTTCAGAAAAAGTTCGGTGCGAATGGCGAAAGCGTTCTGAGAGTGTAAGAACACGGCGCGAATACGGTTTTGACGGCATCTGCCTTACCTCATCCATGATCCGCCGTATATCGCACTCTCTCGTTTTCACTCCCTCTTCCACTATCGCCGCCAATATAAATGCTTCATCACTTGAAGAGGCACCCTCGATAATCATATTGGCAAGGCGAGGGTGCATAGCCATTCGCGACATCTTCTCGCCTTTTGGCGTGAGAAAGCCGCCCTCGTTAAGCGCACCGAGATTCTGAAGAAGTAAACGCGCCTGGCGCCACGCCGAATCGGGCGGCGTCGTCATCCACGGAAGATCGGTGCGGGAAAGCGCTCCCCAAGATACACAAGAAAGAACTGTTGAAGATAAATCCGCGTCAAGAATTTCAGGAAGAGCCCTCGGAGGATGAAGAGCATCCTCACTCTCGCTCCAAAGTCTATAGCATACTCCTGCTCTCACGCGCCCCGCGCGGCCTCGCCGTTGCTCGGCGCGGTCGAGTGAAACATTCATCGTCACGAGAGAGGACATTCCAGTATTTGGAGAAAATTTCGACACGCGCATAAGCCCGCTGTCAACAACGGCCGTAACACCCTCAAGAGTGATTGAAGTTTCGGCGATGGAAGTAGAAAGAATAACCTTCCTCGAAGACGAATGCGCAAAAACTTTATCTTGCTCGCCTTTTGAAAGCGAACCGTAAAGAGGCATTACTTCCACTCCTGAATGACGAGAAAGCGCCGTCGACACGCTTTCCTGAGCGCGACGGATTTCACCCTCTCCAGGAAGAAAACAAAGAACATCGCCATCCGTCTCTTCAAGCGCCTTCGAAACGGCTCCCGCAAGAGACGCTCCGGGAAGGCGCTTTACTTCAACAGGGAACATCCTCCCTTCAGCATTTATTATCTGAGCGTCTCCAAGCACCTGAGCAACAGGCCCTGCGTCGAGAGTCGCGGACATAACAACGATTCTCAAATCAGGGCGAAAGACGCGGCGCGATTCAAGGGTGAGCGCAAAAGCGAAATCGCACTGCAACGACCGTTCATGAAACTCGTCGAATATCACGCATGCCGTATCAGAAAGCTCCGGGTCAGAGACGAGACGCTGAGCAAGGATTCCCTCAGTTACGATTTCAAGCTTCGTCCTTGCTGAAACCTTGCGCTCAAGGCGCACTTGATAGCCGACTTTTTCTCCCACTTCTTCGCCTATCTTTCGCGCCATGTACGCCGATGCACCTCGGGCGGCGATTCGCCGCGGCTCAAGCATCACAATCTTCCTGCCGTCAAGCCACGGCTCATCAAGAAGAGCGAGTGGAACGCAAGTGGTTTTGCCGCTTCCAGGCGGCGCACAGAAAACAACACTTTTATTCTCCGCCAAAGCCTTGGCGATTTCAGACGATTTCTCTTCTGCCGGGAATGACATAACCACCTTCTCCAATCACCTGCAGAGTAGCTGAGGAGGCTTTAGAACTTGAACTCGACCTGCCAGCGTGCGAAATACGCCGGCTTACTCGACTCAAAATAATCTCCAGGATTGAAAAGCTCCAAATGAATATGACCGAAGATTTCAAGCCAATCGCCTTTGTCCTTATCGGCCAACATCAGAGGGAAACTATACCTGCAAGTGCTAAGACACCCCTTGTAATTTCCGTCGCCTCCGCCTAGACCATCATCAGCGGCAGCAAACATGGGCCCCGCAGAAAAGACGAGACTATGCTTCTTGCCCAGATCCAACCCCGCCTCCATTCGGGCGTAATAAAGATTGCTCCACCAGCAAGTAGCGTAATGAGGTCCGTAGGAAAAGAGCTCGCTGTAACATACTGCACGCGACCACATCGGGTCCCACGCGCCGTGGCCGCCGTCAGTCTCGGCAGTATCTTCCGAGCCGCTCATAAAACGAAGCCCAAGAGAGGCAAAAGGCTTAATGGATGATTCTGTTGCGCTTTTCCAGTTAATCCCCACGTACGAAAACCATCCGTAAAGAGTCTCCCCTTCTCCGTTTTCGCCGATCTGCCCTGAGCCTTCAAACTTCAAAAACCATTCATCGTTCAAATAAGGAGTTATCGTTCCTCCTACAAGCTCACGCCTTGTAGACGGGCGTTTCACATCGCCGCGCATATACGCGGCCGTGTTTTTATGCATCGCGAAAATTTGATACTCAACTCCCTCTGCAAGCGTTGACGACCACACTGCGCCGAACCCCCACTCGTCGCGATCGCATTCCGCGTCACTTTCTCCAAGCCCCGTAAGCGAACGGTTGCGGCTTCGCTCATTTCCCCAGCGAAGGTGATTTTGATCTTGATCGTAAAGACCAAAGAGATCAAGCTTTGAATCCTCTTCAAAGTTAAGCGTGAAGCGGATCATATCGGAGAAGAGCGAACGCGAGCCGTCGCCGGGCGTACCGTCTTGAAAGATATGACTAAGGCCGTATAAATTTGCTATATCCTGCCTTCCAACGGTAAAATCAAGAAAGCCGTCGAAAAAGCCTTTGCCTTCCAAGAGGAGATTGTCGAGAAAAAGTTCATCAGGAAATACGCTTGAGCGTTTGTTCGGCTGAACATTCCAGCGAAACTCGTCTGCAAGACGCATGTAAAAGCGCAAGCGCTCGTCAACGTTCACCTCACCCCAAACACGAGGGCGAAAGCGCATGCGGTTGACATAATTTCCTCTCTTTTCTCCTGGCGCGTTCTGAAGACCGCTATGTCCAGGCCTGCCGTCTCCAGGCAAAAGCGGTGCGTTGTCGTAAAACTCCTGCCTGACACGCAAATCTGCGCCAGCATCAAAAGTGATTTGAGCAAATACAACGGCGGCGCTGAGCGCCGCCGACAACATCACCGCAATCTTCTTCATTTCACGGGAATGAGTTTTTCCTGACCGTTCATGTACGGCCTCAAAGCTTCAGGAATCGTCACGGACCCGTCGGCGTTCTGATGCTGTTCAAGAAGCGCCACCATAAGGCGAGGCAGCGCAACGCCGGAGCCGTTGAGCGTATGGCAGAGCTTCGTCTTGCCGTCAGCATCCTTGAAGCGGCAGTTCAGGCGACGCGCCTGATAATCCGTAAAGCAGGAGCAAGAGGAAACTTCAAGCCATTGCTTCTCGCCTGGAGCCCAAAGTTCAAGGTCGTAGCACTTGGCGGCGGAAAAGCCCATATCGCCAGAGCAAAGCTGGAGAATGCGATAATGAAGGCCCAGCCCCTTGAGAACATCCTCTGCCTCAGTAACGAGAATTTCAAGCTGATCGAAGGAAGTGTCGGGATGGACGAAGTTGACCATCTCAACTTTATCGAACTGATGGACGCGAAGCATTCCGCGCGTCATCTTGCCTGCAGAGCCTGCTTCGCGGCGGAAGCAAGGCGTATAAGCCGTAAGCTTGACAGGAAGATCCTTTGCAGAAAGAATGTCGTCACGATAGAAATTCGTTACGGGAACTTCCGCCGTGGGGATAAGCCAGAAATCGTCTATCTGGCAGTGATAAAGATCTTCGGCAAACTTAGGAAGCTGACCAGTGCCCGTCATCGATTCTGAATTTACGACGAACGGAGGAAGCATTTCGGTATATCCCTGCTTCTGACAGTGAAGATCGAGCATATACTGAATAAGCGCCCTCTGAAGCTTCGCGCCCTGACCGAGAATGATCGGAAAGCCCGTGCCCGTAAGCTTAACGCCGCGAGGGAAATCAAAAATGCCGAGCTTTTCGCCAACGGCCATGTGATCGAGAATCGGAAAATCGGGATCTTTCCACTCGCCGACAGTCTTGACGCAGATATTCTGGGAGCTGTCGGAGCCAGTGGGAATTTCAGGAGCGGGAATGTTGGGGATCATAAGAAGAGTCTCTTTGAGAGACTTCTCTATTTCCGCAAGCTCGCGATCGATTTCCGCGATGCGGTCTCCGACCTTGCGCATCTCTTCCTTGGCAGCAGCAATGTCGCCGCCTTCTTTTGCGATCTTACCAATTTCCTTTGACGCGGCATTACGCTTGGCCTTAAGCGTCTCCGTCTCTGCGATAAGAGCACGCCTTTTTTCGTCAAGGTCACGCGCTTTAACGAGAGTCGACTCTTCTACACCCCTGCGCGCAAGCGCGGCGGCCGTCGCATCAAACTCTTCCCTCAATTTCTTGATATCAATCATTTTACATCGTTCCTTTCGGTAAAATTCAACACTTCAAAAAAAACATCAACCGAGCTGGCGCAAGAAGCGAAGATCATTCTCGTACAGCCAGCGGATGTCGGGGATACCGTATTTAATCATCGCGATGCGCTCTACGCCAAAGCCGAAAGCGTAACCCGAAACTTTTTCCGGATCATACCCTACATGCTTAAATACGCGCGGGTCAACCATGCCTGCTCCTGCAACTTCAATCCATCCAGACTTCTTGCAGACTGAGCACCCCTTGCCCTTGCAGACGTGGCATGAAAAATCAACTTCTACAGACGGCTCTGTGAACGGGAAGAAGTGAGGACGGAAGCGCACTGTAACGCCATCGCCCATCATCTCCTTGGCGAAATACGAAAGAACAGACTTTAAATCGGCGAGCGAGACTGGCTTAGTTGCAGTCTCGTCGACATAAAGCCCTTCTATCTGATGGAAGTTCGCCGAATGCGTCGCGTCTGTCGTGTCGCGGCGGTACGTACGCCCAGGGCAAATGACGCGGACGGGCGGCTTATTCCCGAGCATCGCACGAATCTGCACGGGCGAAGTCTGAGTTCTGAGAAGGCAATCTTCACCGAACCAGAATGTATCTGTGCGATCTTGCGACGGGTGATGAGGAGGCGTGTTAAGAGCCGTGAAATTGTTGAATTTATTCTCAAGTTCAGGACCGTCGGCAACGGTAAAGCCGAGCTTTCCGAATATCGCGGCCGTCTCCTCTATTACTCTTGAAAGAGGATGGCGGACGCCGAGATTAAACCACCGCCCGGGAAGCGTAAGATCGCCCTCAAAAGCCTTTTGAGCAGGTGCGGCTGAAAGTTTAGCCTGAAGCACTGCATCCACCTCGGCCTTCCACGCCTGGACTGCCTTACCGAACGCGGGACGTTCCTCCTTGGGAACATCTTTCATCGCTTTGATCAGAGCGGGAATAGACCCGTTTCTGCCGATATACTTAACACGCAACGCCTCTGCCTGAGAGGCATCGGAAGCTTGCGCAATTTCATTGAGACTTTCGGCCTTTGCCGACTCTAATTCTGCCAGTGTCATTCTCTGCCGTCCTTAAACTGCATTTTTAAAGGTGTATTATAACATATCCGCCATTTGCTCCGCGATTCAAACATCAGCCTCAAGAACTATTCCAGTCTTTAAAAGCTCCACGGCATCGCTCGCATAAACGGGGTCGATTTCAATCGGGAGAGACGCAGGCACCGAAACGCCCGCCTCTTTAAGCATATTCACCCATTTCGCGCGCATATCGGCGCGGCATGTCTCGGGAGAATCATTGCCCGTTGCGTTTTTAACAGGCGAAAACTCATCCTTCTGTTCAAACGCAAGAAACGCCGTTCTCTTGGCATTGGGAAGAATATCGAAAATAAACTTCTCAAACTTGTATCCGTTCGGAGAGTCAGGCTTAACAGTTTTGCCGTTTTCAACGAAAGGAATCTTCTTGAACGCAAGGTGAAGAGGCATCGCCTTTGCCGCCTCACGGGCAAGAAACGCGCGGTCAAAGACGTGAATTGCAGGAGAGCCGTAGAGATAGTAGAGCTTGCCGTTCTTTTTACGCAGGCACTGCTCTTCAGTCATCTCCGTGTACTCGACCATGCGGTATCTGTCGCCGACAAGCATCGGCATTCCGACTTTCTCAAACGGATCGCGCTTGGCGCAAAGCTTAAGAGAATATTCGCTCTTCTCAAGAACGTGATGGCCGATAAACGCGGGGTCTGCAATCTCAACGAGGGGATTGTCGACCTGGAAGAAAAAGACACTCTTGATGCCACGCTTTTTCATGTCATCAAGCGCGCCGGAACGCTTAAGCGCCGCAAGAAGCCCGCCGTGCCCGTCAGGGCTCATGAAAATGTGCCCGGGAGAATCTAGAATTATGCGCCCTTCAGACGAAAGCGCCGGCCACATTCCCTGAGTGAAAAAGAATACATCGTCAGGATTAAGGCCGAAATAATCGTTCTGCTCGAAACATTTAACTGTATCGGCGTTATTTGCCTCGCTCGTCATTACATAAAAAGGAATTGACGCACCGTAGCGAATCGATTTGGCAAGAATCTTGCGCGCATGGAAGTAAAAGAGAGGCGCTCCCGTTACAGGCCCGATGGAATAGCACCCCTTAGGACCATCGTAACCGAGGCGAGAGCCTTGGCCGCCTGCGACTAAAAGCGCGGCAACGCGCCCTGAAGCAATTTCCTTTTCGCCGGCATCAACGGCCTTCTTCAGCGCTGCCCCCTTAAGAACGGCCACTTTAGGAGCCTTGCCCTTCGATGTGTCGGCGACAGCCGAAACGCCTTGCTTTAAAGACGCCTGACACATTTTCACGCTCTTCGGATCAATTGCGGCGATCTGCCCGAGAAGATTTTCGCGCTCCTTGGCGGAAAGTTTCTTCCAATACTCAAGGACGTGCTCCTGCCCGCACTTAGACAAAAGCTTTTCTGCATCTGCAAATTTCATCGTTTTCCTCCTGCGGCAGTAAGGCGCCGCGCGTTAATAGATTTTCTCGTACTCGCCCTTCTCCACACGTTTGAGCGTATGGAAGCCTGCGCGTTTTGCGCGGTAATGCAAATCCGTCTGCGACCTGCCGAGAGAAGGAGCCTGAATAACCTTAATTACGGGAGATGAGCATTCAGGACAAACCTTGAGCCTTTCCTCGGAAAGCGACTGCTGAATCTCAAACCCGCCGCGACATTTCGCGCATGACTTTTCTACCTTCTCGGCCTCGTAAACGTAAACTGGCATTTTTCTTCAACGACGCTCTTTAAGCGGCGTGTATTTACGGGGATGAAAAATAGGCTTGTACGCGGGACGGATGATGGGGCCTGCGTTGACAAGCTCCTCCATGCGGTGGGCGCACCACGAAACGCACCTGGCGACCGCGAAAAGCGGGGTGTAAAGATCTGTCGGAATGCCGAGCATATCATATACAAACCCAGAATAAAGATCTACGTTTGCACAGACATCCTCCGCGTTCGGATGACGCTTGCGGATAATTTCAGGACCGCACTCTTCAACAATCTCAAAGAGGCGCATTTCATCGACTCTGTGCTTTTCCTTGGCAAGAGCCTGAGCCTTAGATTTGAGCATCTGAGCGCGGGGGTCTGAAATGGTGTACACCGCATGCCCGAGCCCGTATATAAGGCCGGAGCCGTCGCCTGCCTTGCGGTCGGCAATCTTCTCAAGATATTTTACTACAGCGTCTTTCTTGTGCCAATCGGGCACATTCTTCTTAATCTCGTCCATTTGGCTCATCACACGGAGGTTCGCGCCTCCGTGACGCGCACCTTTAAGAGAAAGGATAGACGCGGCGACTGAAGAGTAAATATCGGAATGCGCAGAGGTTACGACGTGGGTCGTGAAAGACGAGTTGTTACCGCCGCCGTGTTCTGCGTGAAGTATAAGAGCCAAATCGAGCGACTCTGCCTCAAGGCGCGTGTACTTGCCGTCTTCGCGCGTCAACATAAGGATGTTTTCCGCCGTTGATTTCGCAGGGTCGGGATTGCGCATCATCAAAGGTCCGCCGTCGTGATAATGATGCTTCGCCTGGTAGGCGTACGCAACCATCGTAGGCATCGAACCGATAAGATCGACAGACTGCTTAAGGCATGTCTCAAGAGAGATATCGTCCGGAGACTCGTCATCATACGCGTACGTGAAAAGAACGGCCCTTGCCAAAGCGTTCATCAGATCCTTCGGCGGATGCTTCATAATGGCGTTCTCTTTAAAGCCGTCAGAAAGTTTGCGACGCACTCCGATGCGGTTTTTCCAATCGACAAGCTCACGGGAAGTGGGAAGCTCTCCAAAAAGAAGAAGGTATGCCGTCTCTTCATATCCGAAGCGATGCTCGCGCCTATCCGCCTGAACGATATCTGCAACATTTATGCCGCGATAGTAAAGTTCTCCAGGGACTGGCTTGCGCTCGCCTTCATCCATAACATAGCCGTGGACATTTCCGATAGTGGAAAGCCCAACGAGGACACCCGTTCCATTGCTGTCGCGCAGGCCGCGCTTCACGCCATACTTGCGGTAAAGGGCAGGATCGATGTAATCAACTTTCCTGACCTGCTCCGCATGCTTCGAAAACCATTTTTTATCCGTCATAATGTTTGTGTATTTTATTAAATTCGCAAAATCGCGTCAAGAATACATTCTACGGCTGAGACATCGGCGCGTTCGACAAGCCCAGCATCGACAGCCTCGGCAAGAGCAGGATCGATCGGCAGTGTCGCTACAGCGTCTATTGAATGGGCAGACGCCAGAACGCGGACTTTTGACTCGCCGAAAATCTGATGCTCGCGCCCGCAGTCAGGGCACTTAAACGAGCTCATGTTCTCCACAAGAGCGAGAACGGGAACTTTCATCATATCCGCCATGCGCGCGGCCTTCTCAACTATCATCTGAACGAGATCTTGCGGCGTTGTCACAATAACCGCGCCCGTGATGGGAAGAGACTGAAACACCGTAAGAGGCACATCACCAGTCCCAGGCGGCATATCTACGAACATCACATCCACATCGCCCCACGAAACTTCGCTCCAGAACTGCTTGACCGCACCTGCGATTACAGGCCCGCGCCAAACGACTGGAGAGGCCGGGTCGTCAACGAGAAGATTAAGCGACATAACACCGATTCCGCCCTGTGAACGGCAAGGAAGAATACCGCCCTCGCCGTCGGCGATTGCACGCTCGGAAACACCGAAAGCCGTTGGGATCGAAGGCCCTGTTATGTCGGCGTCAAGAACTGCAGTTTTAAGCCCGCGACGCGCGGATGCAACTGCGAGCAGTTCCGTCACGAGAGACTTTCCCACGCCGCCTTTGCCGCTCATGACTGCGATAACCTTGGCTATTTTGCTTTTAGCGTTGGCCGGAACTTTAAAGTCGACATTGCCATTGCATCCGCCTTCAGCCTTCTTGGCGCAATTCGCACAATCGTGATTGCAGTTTTCACTCATACTTTTTCTGCCCTTTCAAAAAAATGAATTAGAGAAATGTCAGCCCTTCTGGCGAAAATCAGGCTGCCTGCGCCCTGCGAAATTCACCTTGCGCCTGCGCTTTTTGCCATCGCGGTTTTTCTTGCCGTGATTATTGCCGCGCTCGTTCCACGGCGCCTGAGGAAGCTCGTCGGACTGAGAGGCGGAACTATTGTCCGGAACAAACGGATGATCGTTGTCGAACCTGATTGTTTTTTTAATAAATCTCTCAATCGCCTTGAGAAGGCCGCGCTCTTCAGGAGCGACAAAACTTACGGCAACACCAGATTCTCCCGCGCGCGCCGTGCGGCCGATGCGGTGAACGTAACTTTCCGTTTCAAGGGGAAGGTCGAGATTGACAACGCACGAGACTTCTTTTACATCAATCCCGCGAGAGGCGATATCTGTGGCGACAAGAACTCTCGCATCGCCCTTCTTAAAGCCTTCAAGCGCCTTCGTGCGCTGATTCTGCGTCTTGTCGGAATGGATTGCCGCGCTTGAGATTCTCTCGCGATTAAGCTTGCGCACGACACGATCTGCCCCATGACGCATTTTCGCAAAAACAATGACTTTCGACCATTCGGGATGCGTGTTGAGAAGATGTATCAAAAGGGAATCTTTTGACGACTTTGCCACTGACATGACACTTTGATTTATCTTTTCTACGGCAGGAGTGTCGGGCGAGATTTCGATTTTGACAGGATCTTTTACCATTTCTCCTGCAAGGCGGGAAACTTCCGGCGACATTGTGGCAGAAAAGAACATTGACTGCCTAATCAAAGGAAGCTTTGAGATGATGCGCTTAATATCGGGAAGAAAGCCCATATCAAGCATTCTATCAGCTTCATCAAGAACAAAGCATTCAACTTGGTCGAGATAAATTATCCCCTGAGTCATAAGGTCAATAAGACGCCCAGGGCAGGCGATAACTATTTCGGCGCCCTTTTTAACATCTTTAACCTGCCCATACTGGCTTACGCCGCCGATAAGACAAGCGAGCGGAAGATTCGCATGCGCTGCATATCGGCGCGTGTTCTCGGCAGTCTGCACCGCCAATTCGCGCGTTGGGGAAAGAATAAGCGCGCGTGGATGCCCTATTCTGCGAGGCTTTCTTACGGCAAGCAAATGCTGGAGAATAGGCAGCATGAATGCGGCAGTTTTTCCCGTGCCTGTTTGAGCGATACCGATCATATCACGGCCGCCAAGAAGATGAGGAATTGCTTTTTCTTGAATTGGCGTGGGCTTCAAATATCCGCTTTCAGAAAGCGCATTGCGCAATCTGCCGTCCAGTCCGCCGAAAACATTGCCTTCAAACATGGCACACTCCAATCAATCACAAAAAACGAAAGGCCGCCGGAATTCCGGGGCCTCCGATATTGGCTCGGGCGGCTGGATTCGAACCAGCGACCAATTGATTAACAGTCAACTGCGCTACCACTGCGCCACGCCCGAACTTGGCTTATGGTTGCGAAGTATACCAAAAATTCTGTTCCTCTGTCAACCACGTCCCGTAATTTTTTAGTTCGCGGGTGCCTCTCGCTTTTTTCACCCTGCGGTTTGGAAATTTACCGAATCCAAATAGCAGAGCCTGGGCGCACAGTCATTGTCGCCCAAGGTGTGTTACCATAAGCACCCATATTAATACGGTTTCCATGACACCCCTGGCGAGTATTCGGCTCCACAGAATAATCCGAAGAAGGATCTCCAGAATCGAGAGCAGGAGAATCAATACCTCTTGAATAATCTGTATTAAGCGCACCCGTTCCTTGGCTATAATATCCCCTACCTCCTCGAAGATGAACATTTAACGAAAGCCTATCCGCAATCGATGAAAATGTCCCTGATCCGTAAGGAATTGACGTATTGCCAGTTTTAGATTGAAATGTCTCCGTCGAAGTTGCAAGTAACGGATCGCTGAACACACAGCCTTTCCCTATATTAACAGAGCCGCCTTCTTGAACACTAAAGCAAGATTCTGAATTTTCATCAAAAATCGTATAGGAAACATCAACCGTCGCATTGGTGCGACAAGAAATGTCCGCTCCGTGCCCAGCGGACGACGAAGTCACATTTGCATGAAAGACGGAATTGCGCACAGTAAAGCGCCCCTTATAAGCATGAAATGCCGTTCCCGTGCGATTGATATTGTATGCAAACGTACAATTATCTATCACAAGAGTATCATTTGTCGTACTCAAACCTGCAAAAAGTATCCCATAATAATCTTTGCTGGGATCGCCTTCAGTGTTTCCATGAGTATTCCCTGTAAACACACAATTACGGAATACGCTGTTTGAACACGCCCCATATAATGAAACGGAAATTCCAAATTTCGTCGGTGCGGAATTTGCTCTAAACTCACAGTTTGATGCCTCAATGGGCGTAGAGAACACGCCTAATGTAGACACACCTCCATTTCTCCACCCTTTGCCGCTGTTTGGAGCATTAGTCATAAATGTGCAACCGTCAAGAACAGCACGTTTAAAACTACTGAGAAAAAGCCCGCCTCCGCAGCCTAAATCATGCGCGGTACCAGAAGTAGTGACCGCCCCGCTAAATTCACATCCTACAAGTTTCAATATCGAAGAAGACGAACCTTGTAATCTTGCACAAGCGCCACCATTCTCCCAAAAAGACTGATTATAATTCCATGTTGAAGAAGACCCACAAGAAATAAATCTGCAATCTACAAAAGTTATATCACCACTACCGCCTGTACGGTAAGCACCTAAGCCGGTTGCTCTGACAAAATCAAATCGCTCTATCACAAGAGATGCCGAATTACTAAACTCAAAGCATCTAGAAGCCTTGTTTTGTCCGTCAAAAAGGCTATTCAAGCCTTTCTTCCGCTCCAATACTGTATTCTCGGCACCGACAAATCCGCCTCGCAACGTTACTGGCTTGGAGAATTGATAAGAGGAAGCAGAGGCAGATAAGTAATTCGTCTGCGCCACCCATATTTCATTACGCGTTTGAGTAACTAATTTTAAAGCATCTGCAATACTCTCTACCGCGTCAGTCCATGTCGTACCATCTCCAAGACCAGTAGCACCGGAACGCACATGGACAACCTTTTCTGAATCCCCACCTTTTTCAAACCATAACGGGGTGTTGCCAACAACATCAAACTCATCACCTATAACTGTAGTGCTAGACACGTTAGTATTAAGCGTAACCTTAACTTGAATTTTAGTTCCCGGCAGATAATATTTAGGCACCAGCATAACCATTTCCTGACCATTAGTTAAATTATTATACTCATAAGGCATACTGTACCAATCTACGCCATTCGTGGAGACTTCAACAACGGCCCTCGCATTATAGGCGCCTTGTCCTCCAAGAGCAAACTTAATTGTAGGCTGTGTGTACTGACCTTCGAAAACAATTTCTGGATTTTTAGACAGCTCAACGGTAGATTGCTCCGTATGCGAAGCAAAAGGCGTACCTCCATAAGCGCCAATATTTACTCTCCCTCCGTTGGCAAGTATCTTACCGCCTGCCTCCTTGGAATAATCAGAGTCTGGATCGCCACCATCAATGAGAGGCGAATTTTCTCCTTCAGATTTATGCATAACGCCAAAATTGTCATAGTATCCTACAGTCGAAAGCGGATGCACATCGAGTTTAACAATATTCTCGTACGATAAACGTTTAAGTGAATATCCGCTCGCTGAATAAAGAGAAACATCACATGGCATGGATAGAAACTCTTCAGTAGAAAGAGCAAATAAAGGATCAATATTAGATGTAATATTTTCTCCAAGAACAAGATTTTCAGACTTCGCGGCCGTAACATAGTACGGATCGTTATTTATATATGTCCAATCAACATTTCCGCAGCAATCCGCTGCAAGATGAATATCAGCGCCGTACGTTGTAGTAGCTTTCTTTTGATTCTTCCAGAAAACTGAATTTCTCACACTTAGATTGCCCTTTGCAACCTTAATCGTTGTCGCACCTCCTTCAATAAAATTATAGGCAAAAGTGCAATTCTCAACATGAATTGTTGCATTTGTTACATTCATGTTTACACCTAAGACGCCGTATTTTGCAGCATAATCTTTTCTACGAACAACAAAATTACCGACAAATGCCGTGTTTCTCACTACTGAATTCGAGCAGGCTCCACCAAAAAGCAATGAAGAAGCGCCGTCACACCAACCTGCATTTCCACGGAAAAGGCAATTGTCAATTGTAGCAGGCGTATTGTATACATAAACACCTTCCACACCTCCGCTACGCCAATTTTTATGCATATTCGTCTGAATATTGCACGAAGACAGATAAAGATGTTTTAAATTATGAGCCAGCATTGCACCGGCATACCCTCCATCATGACTTGATCCAGACATAACATTTCCGCTTAAATCAGAATCAACGATTGTTGCGACTGAAAACCCATTGCCAACGATGGAAAGACCTGATCCCCCTAAAGCGTTAGTTTCTCTATCAGTCCCGCCGCTGAAAGTCATACCCACTCCACAAGCTATAAAAGCGCAATTTGTTATTGTTATATCACCAAACGAGGACTCTCTTCTAAGTCCGCGAACTTTACACCTAACGAACGATATCCCGTCTACAATCGCCTTCTGAGCATTGTAAAAATAAAAACCGCTTTTTAAGTCTTGTCCGTTCATTTCAGTTCGAGCATTATTCTCTCTCTGGGCGGGAGAAGATTCTTCACCGCAGAAACCTCCGCGTACCGCAATAGGGTAATCAAAGCGATGTGTTACATCTACCTCAAAAAAATGATTTCCCGCAACCCAAATTTCAGACGCTCTTGTCGATTTAGAAACTTTAGCAAGCGCGTTTGTCCAGGAGATCGGAGATGACCACGGAAGTC
>JAEIGA010004384.1_pt1 | contig 21829 bp, 22 predicted proteins | sample 9270691 | NCBI WGS metagenome assembly JAEIGA01 (sample SAMN17057246, study PRJNA624740) | gut metagenome | biome: biome; isolation source: fecal sample | host: Bos grunniens | place: China: Xizang | collected 2019 | reverse complement strand
TTTGTATCGGAAAATAAAGCATATGAGAACTAAGATCAACATATTATTAGGAGGGCTTATAGCCATATTAAGTGGATGTAACACACCTAAAAAGGCGGTTACCAATCCCAAAGTAGTAGCAATCTATGGCGTACCATATGCAAGTTATGATATCAGTGGAACCGTTTTGAACAAGAAAAATAAACCCATAGAAGGGGCCGAAGTGGTTATAAAAGGATATAACAACCGAGTTATTGGTGATACTATTACCACAAATAAACAAGGAGAATTTGAACTGCATGAATCAGCATTCCCTACAGATATGATTAATATTGTGGTTTCAGATCCATCTAGGCAATTCAAAACCGATTCTATTCAACATACAGCTACCTATGAAAAAACTCAAGAAGGACGAGGATTTTATCGTGGAGAATGCAAAATAGAAACAGAAATAAAAGTAAAATAATATGATATACTCTATGACTGGCTATGGCAAAGCCGAAAGCCAAACTAGTATTGAAAACAAGAAACTCGTCATTGAAATTCGTAGTTTAAACTCTAAATCACTAGACTTAAATGTACGTATTGCACCACAATTACGAAGTAAAGAATTAGAAATCCGCACGATTATAGGTCAACAACTTGAGCGCGGCAAAATAGACTTGAGCATTTACTATCAAGATGCGATACAAAATGAAAACACAAATTCATTTGCACCTATAAACCATGAGGCTTTTGCATACTACTATAAGGAGTTGACAATGTTGCAGAAAGAGTTGGGATGGGATTCCAACCAAGATATTGTATCATCCATTTTGCGCATGCCAGATGTTACAAAAGTACAAGACACCAACGATATTAGTGATGAGGATTGGGCTATCGTGTTGGAAAGCATAAATGAAGCCATCAAACAATTCAAAGCATTTCGTCAACAAGAGGGTGCTGCTTTGTATACAATGTTTTGCGAGAAACTAGACACAATTGCGTCGTTATTATCTGAAGTACAAAACTACGAACAAGGACGTGTCGAAAAGATTCGCGCTCGACTAGAAGCTAACCTAGAGCAATTGAGTGCAAACACCCTGCAAGTGATTGACCGAAATCGTCTGGAACAAGAAATGATTTATTATCTAGAGAAATTGGATATTACAGAGGAGAAGGTACGTCTAACTAACCACTTGAAATATTTCCGTGAAACAATGGAAAGTGAAGGTGTAGGTGTGGGTAAAAAATTGGGCTTTATTGCACAAGAAATGGGACGCGAAATCAACACTTTAGGTAGCAAGAGCAACCAAAGTGAAATGCAAATAATAGTCGTCCAAATGAAAGATATTTTAGAGCAAATTAAGGAGCAAGTGCTGAATGTACTATAATTATTGAGGGATTAAAATTAAAGATAAAGTAAAATATGATTATTATTCTCTGTGCACCAAGTGGTTCTGGTAAATCAACCATGGTTAGACACCTTTTGGAGACATATCCAGGACAATATGAATTGTCAATCTCTGCCACTACTCGTGCTCCTAGAGGTCAGGAGCAACATGGCAAAGAATACTACTTTATTAGTAAAGAAGAATTTGAGGAGCACATCCATAACAACGATTTCATTGAATATGAGCAAGTGTACGAAGGGTTATACTATGGCACATTGAAATCTGAAATTGATCGTATACAATCAGCAGGTAGAACAATCGTTTTTGACATAGATGTAAAAGGAGGTATAAACCTTAAGAAGATCTTTGGAGATGCTGCATTATCCATATTTGTAGCTCCTCCATCTATAGAAGAATTATCACGACGCTTACATGGACGCGGAGATACGAGTGAAGAAATGATTCAAAAACGTTTAGCTAAAGCAGAGATCGAAATAGCTGATGCCCCATATTTTGACCATATTGTGGTAAATGATGATTTAGCTAAAGCGAAAGCAGAATTGGATAAATTGGTGAATAGTAAACTTGACTGAAACGGTTAGATAAATGAAGATAGGCATCTACGGTGGATCATTTAATCCTATTCATTTTGGACATACTGGATTAGCGCAATGGATAGTGGAGAATACAGATATCAATCAAGTATGGCTTATGGTATCACCGAATAATCCCCTTAAAGACGCTTCTATATTAGCAGACGAGCAAATTCGTTTGCAAGAAGCTCAAGAGGCGATTAAACAATTAGGCGAAAAAGCAAAAGGAATAGTTGTGTCAGACTTTGAGTTTACACTTCCCCGTCCTAACTATACAGCTAACACATTGAGGGAACTCCAAAAACAATACCCACAACATGAATTTACACTCATCATTGGTGAAGATAACTTAAACATCTTTTCAAAATGGCGTGAGTACCTATATATATTAAAAAAATACCGCATTTTAGTATATCCCAGAAAAGGGTGTACGGTTACGGTTGATGAAATGATAGCCAATCTAGCTTCAAACGATATTAAAGAACTACGTTTACTACAAGGTGCACCCTATTTCGAAATTTCTTCTACAGAATTGCGAAAAAATTTGCATAATTAAAAATTATTTTGTACCTTTGCAAGCGAAAGACATAATATAATGTCACAAAAACGCATATAATTTTAAAAATCAATTATTAATAAATAAGTTACTATGATTCGCACAACATTCAACAAACTGAGAGAAGTGAAGGATAGCCTTCCAAAAGGTAGTTCGGCAGTTATTGCCGAAGAGTTAGGAATTACTGCTGATGATGTTCGCGCATATTTCAACGGAACAGCTACAGTTGGTTATCATATTGAGCCAGGTCCTGACGGCGGTATCGTGGTTTTGGAGGATACTAAAATCTTGGAAGTTGCGTTGCGCACAGCTTGGGCTAGTAAAAACGCGCTTTGATGAGCTATTGAATAAATGAAAAGATCAATTATCATTTTAGCACTAACGCTCATCGGCGTTAGTGCTTTTTCTTTCAAATCATATGCAGAGGAGAAAGAATCTAATTTCAGTTTTGAAGTTGGTGCAGACGTTGTAAGTAATTATCTATGGCGCGGACAAAATCTTGGTGGATTATCCATTCAACCCTCAGTAACACTCGGTTGGAAAGGAATATACATTAGTGGATGGGGAAATATCGGTGCTGATAACTGGAAATTTAATTATCTTAACCCAGAATTGGATGTTACTATAGGTTATGATAATTATGGCCTTAAGTTAGATTTGACTCACTTGTACTATTTCTATGGTGACAAGTACTTCAAAGGTCTCGGAGATGCAAACAATGAATATAGTGGAAGTACAATAGAGGTACACGCAGGTATAGATGTTGGTGAATGGGCTAGCATTGTTCCTTTGACAGTAGACTGGTATACCACAGTGCTAGGATATGACCCTGTATTAGATGGAAATGGTAATGTTGTGCTAAACGAAAATGGCAATGCGAAACGCGCCTACTCTACCTATATAGAATTAGGATACGATATTACACTTCCATTAGAAATCGTATTAGGAATAAAAGTAGGTTTTACCCCTTGGAAAGGTATGTTTACAGACTATGCTGAAGTTTGGAAAAACGGTCAAACAGTAGGTATCAATAATCTTCAGTTAAGAGCAGAACGAGAATTTGAACTAAAAAGTATCTATTTAAGCGTATGGGGTGAAGCCATGTTTAACTGCTATGGCGTCACAAAGGATAACATAATCAACACCATAGGCGAAGGAGGCTCACAAAAACTTAACGCTTGTTTAGGTGTAGGTATATATTTTGGTAACTAGAATGAAAAAAAGAGTAGCTATACTTTTAGCCATTATAGTAGCAGCAATATCCTTGCTGCTACTATCTATAATACCCTCCAAGAAACAATATTACCATAATCAGGGTAATATATTTGGCACATACTATAACATCCGTTATGAAGCAACAAAAGACATGCATGACATCATTGAAGCTAGTTTGCGAGATGTAGACAATTCATTGAGTATGTTTAATCAAAATTCTGTAATAAGCAAAATCAACCGTAACGATAGTGTAGAACTCGATCCGCTATTCTTACACATGTACGAAGAAGCTTTATATATCAGCCAAATTTCAAATGGAGCCTTTGATATAACAGTAGCCCCTATGGTTCATGCATGGGGATTTGGCAAGAATAAGGATAATAGAGAAGAGAATAAATCCATCAATATTGATAGCCTTAAAGAATTTGTAGGCTACCAAAAATTGAATTTATCCAACAGACAAATTATTAAAGCAGATCCACGTATTACGTTGGATGCTAGCGCTATAGCCAAAGGTTATGCTTGTGATGTGGTAGCAGATGCACTGCGCGCACAAGGATGTACGAATATACTCGTAGAAATTGGCGGCGAGATTGTATTACAAGGTGTAAACGATAATGGCACTCCATGGCGCATCGGTATTAGCAAACCCAAAACGGATGCCAATGGCATGGAAAACGATTTACAAGCAATCCTAGAAAGTAGCAATTTGTGTATGGCTACATCCGGTAATTATTTACAATATTATTATGTAGGAGATGAACGTCGTAGTCATACCATTGACCCTCGAACAGGTTATCCAGTAGAACACTCTTTATTGAGTGCAACAGTACAAGCTAGTAGTTGTATGCGAGCAGATGCTTTAGCCACAGCTTGTATGGTACTGGGTGATCAAGATGCTTTAGCAATGATTGAACAGACTGAAGATGCCGCATGCTATTTGATAGTAGCAGATAAAGATTCATTACGAATAGTCACTTCTTCAAGATGGAAACAATAACAAAAAAGAGTCGAAAATCGACTCTTTTTTTATTAATTCTTATTTAAGTAACCAGTCATAATTTTCACGAGAGTCTTTCGCACGTTTTCCATTGCAAAATCACGTTGCATAGCCAATTCCAATGGTACCTTCTCTTCCAAAATAGGATATATGCCAGCAAATCCTATCTGTAATAAACTATCGCATAATTCTACACACCCTCCTATAGCAATAACTGGTATACCTTGTTGCTGTGCACGTTTAAGAATCCCCGCAGCAGTTTTGCCTTTAGCCGTTTGAAAATCAACTTTACCTTCACCAGTAATAACCAAATCTGCTCCAGCTATAGTCGCATTAAAATCAATAGCATCTAACACCATGTCAATACCCTTTTTGAGAGTAGCTCCTAAGAAAGCTAAAAATGCCCCTCCCATACCTCCTGCGGCTCCAGCACCTTCAACGGGAACAATATTCAAGCCATATTGCTGCTGAATAACTTGAGCAAAAGAAGCCATTCCAGCATCTAATTGCTTGACCATATCAGCATCTGCACCTTTTTGAGGAGCAAAAACCGGTGCAGCTCCATCGGGACCACAAAATGGAGTATCCACATCGCATGCAATAGTAAAGACAGACTCCTTAACAGCCTTAGGAACGCGCGAATCATCTATACGAGCAATAGCAGACAATGAACCTCCGCAGCCAGTTTTAATCAACTCATTATTTACATTGTAGAATCGAAATCCCAACGCTTGTAGCATACCCATGCCTGCGTCATTAGTAGCACTACCTCCAATTCCTATTAAAAACTTGCGACAACCACGAGAAAGGGCATCCATTATCATCTCTCCAGTACCATATGTAGAAGTTATCCAAGGATTGCGTTTGGAGGATGGGATTAATGGCAATCCACTGGCTGCAGCCATTTCAAGTACCGCAACATCATTGGCTACGCCATAAGATGCTTCTACAGGATCTCCCAAAGGATTAGAAACCGTACAAGTAACGATTTGTCCATTTAATGCATCTACTATAGCATCTACCGTACCCTCTCCGCCATCAGCCACATTAACAGCTACTACTCGACAATTAGGATAAACCTCTTTTATTCCTATAATGGCACTAGTGGCTACATCTAAAGAACTTAAAGATCCTTTAAAAGAATCAGAAGCTACTACTATCTTATTCATAACCAAGACTTTATTAATTCGAGTAAACATTGTATTTTATCATCAAAATACTGCATTAAGAGACAAACACTTACGCTACATACAGCCAGCACCAAACCTACGATGGATTCGTAAGGAATCAGTTTTAATCTCTCTTTGATTGAGAATCCCATAGTACCACCGGTGGCGTGGAAGAAAGAACCATGTGGCAAATGATCTAGTACTGTAGCACCTGCATTAACCATTGCAGCTCCCCATACAGCACTTACACCGGCTGCTATGATGGTGTCGGAGAAGGATGCAGAGGCGATAGTTGCACCCGCAGTAGTAGATGCAGAGGCGGCAGACATAAGAGCACCTGCTATAGGCGCTATGATTGTGCCACCATTACTCCATCCTTCCAATGCACCAACCAACACATCCTTAATATCTGACGCTTGGATAACACCAGCTAAAGCCCCCGTACCAACCAATAAAATAGCTATCCCTGACATTTTCTCTAATCCGTAGGATAGACAATTTCCCATGTTTTTCCAATGGCCGGTAACAATTATACCGACAATACCTCCTACTGGTAGCGCTATCATAGGGTCAATTTGTATATTTGCTAGAGGACGTAGAGCCAATAACACGATTGTCACTATTGGTCCCAACAAGCTACTCCATAAACTAGGCAATTGTTCCTCCTCTTTTTTCGCTTTATTTCCTTTTTTCGCATCAGTAATTGATTCTGTATTCATTATATTCCCTTTAGGCATTAGTGGTATAATAACAAATACAGTTACAACCAAACCTATTAAAGCTGGTAATATACCTGCTGCCATTACGGACGATAATGGTGCATCAAAGTTTTCCGCAGCTAGAATGGTATTAGGATTAGGAGATAGGATATTACCACATTTTCCACCACCTATCATAGCTAAGAGTAATTTAAATTTTGACAAATTCAATTTTGATCCCATTATAATAGCAATAGGAGCAATTGTTATCACAGCTACATCTATAAAAACACCCATAGCTGTAAGTAAGAGAGCAGAAAGCGCTAATGCCAAATAAATATACTTCTCTCCAAGTGCCTTAATAATACCACTGGCAATAGTTGAGGCCGCTCCCGTCTTTACTAACATACCTGTAAGCACACCTGCTGCTAAAATACGAATAATAGCATTAGAAATTTTTTGAACACCACCAATCATATTTGTAACAGTGAGTTCTAAACCCCACCCTGCTAACAAGCCGCCTATTAAAGCTCCTAATATCAAACTATAAACAGGTGATAATTTTCTAAGAATCAATATGATTGACACAAGCAATCCTATTAAAGCTGCTAAAGCACTACTCATAAGAAAAAACATATTAAAATTATTCGCAAAGGTAATAATAAAAAGTAACACCGACAAATTTTAAGAAAATTAAATGCATTTTCTTGCAGATATCAAAAAAAATCACTACCTTTGCAGGCTGATTATATTTATTGCATAAATATGCTCATTTGTATGAATTTAAATTTTTATAAAATAACACGGTTTATTGGTATCATTATTATGGTGCTTGGATTATCCGCATGTGGTGAGTATCAAGCCATTTTAAAATCTAAAGATCCAGACCTAAAATACCAAAAGGCGTTAACCTACTTTAATGACAAACAATACGTTAAGGCACAAACTTTGTTAGATGAAGTAACTTCATACTATCGTGGAACTGATCGTTCGCAAGATGTGTTAGTCTATCTATCACGCAGTTATATGGGGCAAAAGGATTATTCCGCTGCAGCTGAATACTATCAAGCGTATATTCGCAACTATCCTAAAGGTAGATATATAATTGAAGCGCGATTCCAAGTGGGTCATTGTTACTATTTGGATGCACCAGATGCGAAATTAGACCAAACAGAAACCAAAAAAGCTATTGATTTTTTTACTCAATTCATAGATATGCATCCCGAAAGCCCCTATGTGGAGCAAGCATATAATGAAATGAACGAGTTGTACGACAAATTAGCATACAAAGAGTTTCTCAATGCTAAAATGTACTATAATCTAGGTACTTATTTAGGAAATAATTATTTGAGCGCAGAGATCGTAGCAAAAAATGCGATAAAGAATTACCCTACCAATAAATATCAAGAAGATTTAAATTGGTTAATATTGCAAGCCAAATATCAACAAGTTTTGAGTTCCATTGAAAGTAAACGAGAAGAGCGTGCGAGAGAAACATTGGATGAATATTATAGTTTTGTAACGCAATATCCTAACTCAAAACATATTAATACTGCAGAAAAGATAGGAAAAGAACTCAAAAAAATCCTAGAGCGATATAACTAAGTATATTAATAAAAATTAAACAAATATGATTGATTACAAAAAAACAACTGCCCCTAACAACACTATTACAAGGGACATGAACGAGCTCACCGAATCAGTGGGTAATGTATATGAGACTGTTGCTATTATCGGCAAGCGCAGTAACCAAATCAGCAGTGCCCTAAAGAAAGAGTTGGATGCAAAGTTGCAAGATTTCTCTGTTCCACAAGATTCTACAGATGATACATATGAGAATTTGGAGCAAATAGAGATTTCCAAGAACTACGAGGCCTTGCCAAAACCTACCTTAATTGCGACTCAAGAGTTTATTGATGGTCAACTCGTTTACCGCGGAGGCAATAAAGACGAAGCATTACGATAAATAGAAAAGTTCCAATGGTTCGAATAGTTCCAGCGGTACAATGACATTGAAAGGTAAACATATTCTTGTAGGAATAAGTGGCGGCATTGCAGCTTACAAAATTCCGGAATTAATTCGCCAGCTACGAAAAGCAGGTGCAGAAGTGCAAGTGACAACTACCAAGAACGCCTTGGAGTTTGTCACTTCTCTTACATTGCAAACCGTAAGCGGTCATAAGGTATATTCAGATGTGTTTGCCGCCATTAACGAACATAGTACAGAGCATATATCATTGCCTGACTGGGCAGATATAATGCTGATAGCTCCAGCAACTGCCAATGTACTATGCAAAATGGCACATGGTATTGCAGATGATGCTTTAACAACAACCTTCGCAGCAATGCGAAAGCCAGTAGTGATTGCTCCGGCAATGAATACAAATATGTATGAATCGCCGATAACACAAGAAGCCATTTCTACCCTTGCTAAATGGGATAACATTACTATGCTAGATGCAGCCAGTGGTGAACTTGCCTGCGGAACGAGCGGTAAAGGTCGTATGCAAGATATTGATGTGCTAGTAGCTGCTACCGAATATGCACTTACTCCTAAAAACCTAATAGGAAAGCATGTTCTTATCACTGCTGGTCCCACACACGAGGCAATAGATCCCGTTCGTTACATCACTAACGCATCAACTGGAAAAATGGGGTATGCTCTTGCGCGTGCATGTCTAAAGAGAGGAGCACAGGTCACCCTCATCACAGGTCCTAGTCAAATTTCAATGGATATATGGAAGGAATTTTCACCATTGACAGTTATTCCTGTTGTTTCCGCAAGTGATATGTGCGAAGCAACTTTACAAGTGTTTGATCAATCAGATATTAGTATCCTTTGTGCAGCTGTTGCAGATTTCACTCCATCAAATGTTGCTCAACAAAAAATCAAGAAACAACCAAGTCAAACAAACATGACTATTGAAATGAGCACAACAACAGATATTGCTGCCACATTGGGAAAACAAAAACGTAAGAATCAAAAATTAGTTGGCTTTGCTCTTGAGACACACGATGAAATGCAGAACGCACAACGAAAACTAAAATCAAAGCATCTAGATATGATTGTGCTGAATTCGTTGCAAGATGCAGGTGCAGGTTTTGGCACAGACACCAACAAGGTAACATTCTTATACCCAAATGGTGACATAAAAAATCTCCCCCTTATTTCTAAGGAGGAGGTTGCTGATGAGATTATTTCAAATCTCTAATTCACATTAGCTAATAAAATCCTAGCTTATTTTTTCAATTTATTAAAAATATTACCGAAGATAGATTTACCTTGTCCTTTCTCTTCAGATGGCATCGCTTTGGTTGTTGTCTCTGTTGGGTCAGCTAACTTCTCTTCTACAGTCTCAACAACAGGTTCGTCTAATTCTGGAACCCATTCTTTGCGCTCCTCAATTTCGCCCAATTGATTTTGTACAAATGAGATTACATCATTAAGTCCCTCGGTAAAATGCGCAAAATCCTCTTTGTATAAGAATACTTTGTGTTTTTCAAATTGAGGTGGCTCTGCCTCTCCTGTTTGCTTACGTTTGCTCTCCGTTATACACAAATACAAATCCTCATTGCGCGCTTTCTTCACATCTAAATAATAGATACGCTTGCCTGCCTTTACCGAACGAGAATACACAATTTCTGGCTCAGTTTTTCCTTCAAATCTACGATTTTCCATCTCTTTATAGCTTTCTTTGTTGTTTATTTGCAATTCTCTTACAAAATTACACTATTTTTTTGAATTACGCAAATATTATATGTATTTTTTCAAAAAAAACGCCTTATTGCCTTATCAACTCCAACAAATCCCCCATAGATTCAAAAACTTGGTCTGCTCCCGCTTGCTGTAGCTCTTCGCATGTAAGAATACCCGTATTCACAGCATAAACCGTCAAGCCTGCGGCTTTGCCAGAACGAATGCCTAGTGGAGCGTTCTCTATGACAAAGCATTGCTCTTTCTTTAGGCCTGAACGTTTCCATGCTTTAAGGTATGGCTCTGGGTCTGGTTTGCCTTTAATCACATCATAAGCAGTAATCATCCTATCTTGATGGAATACTGGAGGTAAAACAGCATTGAGATTATCCAACAAACTACGCATTCCACTACCAGTAACTACCCATATCTGATGTCCACAAGATTGAATATACTGTAAAACATCATCAACACCAGGTATTGTAGGAGTTCCACCGGATCTTTGCTCTAACATTGTAAAATAGGCCGATTTCTCTGCGTAGATAGTTGCGATTTCGTCAGGCGTTGCATCACGGTGACGCGCCGTCCACATTGCTTCACGTATAACAGATTCTCCAGTACGACCTTCATTGAGATAGCAGTCGTATGCAGTAAATGGTAATTGGTGCTGTTTCATTACCTCTTCCCAAGCGATAGCATGATTAGGCATAGAATCGAACAGCACTCCATCCATATCAAAAAAATAAGCCTTTAGGGATGCAATATTATTCATTTCAAATTATTGATGTTCTGGTCGCAACAAATCATTTACTGTTTTTACTGGATTAAATGTACTGACTGGTACCTCTACGAATATTGTATTCCAACGACTCATAGCACCATTCCACAAACCTGGTAACTCAAGAGCTAGCAACTCTTTACCATCTTTAGACTTATGCGAAATAAATCCAGTTTTTTCATCCACAAAATCAGGCAAATAGTATGGTTTGCCTTCTGCATCGCGGGTAGCGCAAACAAGATCAACTGGATTGAAGTGAGTTGCTTGTTGCATAAGTGCTGGATTCGAGATTTGGCTTGACTCTAGGATTTGACAAGAAACACTGCCATCTTCTTCTCGCACGAGGAAAGGACCACCTCCAGGTTCTCCGGTATTCTTTACTACACCACAAACGCGTAAAGGACGTTGCAGTTTGATTTTCTCTTCATTTGTCAGATTAGGATCTTTGAGTTTCTCAAACACTTTCTTTTGCTCAGTTACTAATACACCAGCAAGGAGTTGTTTGTATCGAACGGTATCACCCTTCAAGCGATCTGGCACCACATTATCAATATTCTTAATAAAGATCACATCAGCGTCTTGCTCATTGAGGTTCTCAATGAGTGCACCATGTCCACCTGGTCGAAATAGAAGCTTACCATCCGTTGTGCGGAATGGTGTGCCGTCAGGGTTAGCTGCGAGCGTGTCTGTTGAAGGTTTCTGCTCAGAATATGATATATGGAACTTCACGCCCAATTTCTCCTCATAAGTTGCCTTATGTTCCGCTAAATGTGCTTGGAACAAAGGCAAATGCTCATGACTTACAGTAAAATGTATATTTACCTCACCCATAGAAGTTGCGTACATCGCGCCTTCTACGAGATGCTCTAAAGCTGGTGTACGAGCTCCATCTTCATATGAGTGGAAAAGGAGTAGACCTTTAGGCAGGTTACCATAGTTCATATCCTTAAGCAAATGACTGACAGCAGCTTGTTCATTGAGACCAGCTAGCTGAGGAGCAAAAGCAAATTGCTCTTTTTCGTTGAGGAACTTCTCAATAAACTTGTTTTTTTCACCCGTCTCTAGATACTCAAATAAATCCTTAAACATGCGACTTGCGGCACCACTAGCAGGAACGAATTTCAGCACAGTGTGCCCCTCATCTAGGTAATCTTGCCACGCTTTTACGTAAGCATCAATCTCTTCTTCTGTAGGTTTAAGTACTCCGTTTCCTACCGAAGCGGCAGAAATGATATCGAGTTCAGGAAAACCATTAGCAAATGCATGCAATTGTTTTTCGGCTTTCTCCATAGAGATGCCACGCGCTGCAAGTTGCGCCAAGTCAGATGGTGTAAACATGGTATAAAATGTGTTTTTTGTGTTAGCGTTGCAAAGGTAGTGAATATTTATGAAATATGCAAGAGAAATAGCAAAAAAGAATGGATGATGAAGCAAAGCACTTATTGATATTCGTAATATTTACTCACTATTCGCTGACAATACACGCAGTCTAGAAATACTATTTCCCACTTTTACTTGCATATATGTATTTTTTGTTGTACCTTTGCACTCGATGGCCGGAATATACATACATATCCCTTTTTGTAAAAGTCGTTGTAAGTACTGTGACTTTTTCTCCACAACACTGTTAGAGAAACAAAGCGTATACATAGATGCACTTATTAAGGAGTGGGAAAACTATCAAAGCGAATGGAGCACCTATGAGATTCGCACCATTTATCTTGGAGGAGGAACTCCAAGCTTATTGTCCATAGAGAGTTTACACAAACTACTCCACTCCATCCTTAATAGTATCAATCCTACTACTATACAAGAGATAACTATAGAAGCCAATCCGGGAGATATCACTGCCGAAAAGATACAAGCATGGAAAGCAATCGGTATCAACAGGTTGAGCATTGGTATTCAAAGTTTCAACGACAGGTTACTACAAATAGTAGGGAGACGACACAACGCAAAACAAGCCCTACAAGCAGTGAGAACTGCACAAGTAGAAGGGATTAGCAATATCTCTATTGATTTAATGTATGCCCTTCCTTCGCAAACCATGGAAGAGTGGCAAACCGATATAGCCCAAGCACTCGAACTGAATGTGCCTCATATATCTAGCTACGGACTCATTTATGAAGAAGGAACCTCACTCACTCAATTATTGGAACAAGGTCGAATCACTGCCATAGATGAAGAAGAAGAGATACTAATGTATGATCATCTAGTTAAACAACTCACCTATCATGGATACGAGCATTATGAGGTAAGTAATTTTGCCCGATTAGGAAAACATTCCATGCATAACTCAAGTTACTGGAATGACACACCATATTTGGGACTTGGGGCTGGCGCACATAGTTATGATGGCAAAATACGATGGTGGAATATAGAAGATATAGATCAATACATCAACCAAGCAATGAGCCACACACTAAACCCCGAAAAAGAAATTATAAGCAAAGAGGAACGTCGAACAGAAGAAATAATGCTGGGGCTACGAACTAGCAAAGGAGTCAACTGCTCTGCAGTCAATATGGATAAAGCACTAGTATATATATCCGAGGGGTTGTTGATACTAAAAGGTGACAATATTATTGCTACGACCAAAGGATTCCACATACTTAATAGGATAATCGAAGATTTATTATAAGCTGATTATATGTTGTACAATATAAAATAGCTTATTTGTTTGTATATGTGCAAAAAATTATGTACCTTTGCACACAAGTTGGATACTTTAACAAAAAAATAATAACAATGAAAAAAACATTACTAACTACTCTCTTTACAGTTTGTGCAATTTTTACTTTTGCTGCTGAACCTTATTTTCGTGCAACATGGGTAAGCACAGTTGCAAATATTGATTTCCCTAAGAAATCAGAAATTGGTAACTACGAAGCACAGCAAAAACATCTAATAGAAATGTTGGATGAGTTCCAGGCAATGAATCTCAACGCAATTGTATTCCAAGTTCGTCCTACAGCAGATGCACTCTACAAATCAGATTTAGAGCCTTGGAGCCATTGGTTAACAGGCAAACAAGGCGAAGCTGCTAATTATGATCCATTGGAATTTGTATGTACAGAAGCACATAAACGTGGTATTGAAGTACATGTGTGGATTAATCCTTATCGCGTAACTATTCCAGCTATGAACATTGAGGATTTAGCGCCTAATCATATGTATCATAAGCATCCTGAATGGTTCGTAAAATATGGCAAACAATGGTATTACAATCCATCGTTGCAAGAGACTCGTGACTTTTTATGCCAAGTTGTAGCTGATTTGGTGACTCGCTATGATATTCAAGCAATCCACATGGATGACTACTTCTATCCTTATCCTATAGCAGGCGAAGAGTTTCCTGATGCAGCAGACTTTGCGAGAGACCCACGTGGTTTTACAGACTTGGGAGATTGGCGTCGTGACAATGTAAATTTAGCTATTGAGCAAGTTCATAACACAATAATCAGTATTAAACCAGAAGTTCAATTTGGAATTTCGCCATTTGGTATTTGGCGCAACAAAGTAAATGATCCAAGAGGTAGCGAAACTAATGGTTTGCAAAATTATGATCAACTTTATGCAGACATCCTATTGTGGATGGAAAATGGCTGGATAGATTATGTCGTACCACAATTATATTGGGAAATTGGAAAAAAAGTTGCTGACTACGAAATACTTGCACATTGGTGGGCAGAGCATGCTACTGAAAAGTGCCGTGTTTACATTGGTATGGCTCCATTCCACTTGGGTAGCCACAAAGCTGCAGCATGGAACGAAGGAAACGAGATTTGCCGCCAATTGCGTCTGAACCAAACGATTCCAGGTATTACTGGTGAGTGCTATTTCCGTGCTATTGACCTATTGGAAAATCGCAATAATTTAACAGATAGCCTCAAGCAAGTATTCTATCCAACCTACGTACCTGCTCCTAAAAAATAAAAAAGAAATCTTATCCTATTATAACTAATACGGGTGACTTGATGTCATCCGTATTTTTTTGCAGGTAAAGTATTTTAATTTGCATATATCAAAAAATAGTGGTACTTTTGCAAAAAAATATAGAATATGGAAATTATCGTTGGTTTTATTTTATTAATTATTGGAATAGTTTTGACTATAACCATATACATTATTATGCGTCAACAAGTCAAGCATAGAGAAGCAACAATAGCAAAATTAGAACAAAACATATCCAATGAACAAGAAAAACATAAAGATACGCAAGTTCGACTTGCTAATAAAACTGCAGAATTAGCATATGAGCGAAAAATAAACGAAGAAACTCGCAAGCAAGCTGATGAGAAACTAGCTGAACAAATCAAATACCTACAGGCGGAACTAACTAATACTACCCAAAAACTCCTAGACATCCGCAGCGAGAGACTAGAACAACAAAATAAGACACAAATGTCTTCTATCATCGATCCTCTCAAAGAAACTATTTCTAAATTAGAGAAAGAGATGAAAGAGACACAAACTCAACACGGGAATACCACAATTCGCCTAGAGCAAAGCATTAAAAATTTAGTAGAGAAGACAGAGAATATTGGTGCCCGCGCAGACAGATTGGTAGAAACACTACTCTATCAACCCAAATCTCAAGGAGATTGGGGAGAGATGGTAGTAAAAGAGATGCTTGAGAGTCAAGGATTAAAAGAGGGTATACACTATGTATATCAACCAACATTACGTGATGAAAAAGGTCAAACATTACGCAACGAGGAAACCAACAAAATAATGCGTCCAGACTTTATTCTGCATTTGGATGAAAAAGAAGATGTGATAATAGACTCAAAAATGACTATTACATCATATGACAACTACGTACACGCAAAGACAGAAGAGGAACGCAACCTATATGCAAAAGAAATACTTGCGAGTATCCATAACCACATAGCAGAACTGAAGCGTGCAAATTATGCTGCATATATAGAAAATGGAAGAAAATCTGCAGACTTTGTCTTTATGTTTATTCCTAACGAAGGTGCCATGCAAGTGGCAATGGCACATGAAAAGAATCTGTGGCGCGAAACCTTTTTAAAAGATCGTATCTTTATTGTTAGCGAAATGAATCTATATGCTGCCTTGCGAGTTATAAATATTACATGGCGCCAAATCGAACAAAACAATAGTTATGCAAAAGTATTTCAAACCGTAGGATTATTGCTAGACCGCTTAAATGGATTTATAGATAAATTTGGCAAAATAGAGAAAGGATTACAACAAGCGTCAAAAGCCTATGACGAGGCTAATCACCAACTCATGATAAGTTCACAGAGTGTGCTACATACTGGTCAAAAACTCAGTGAAATGGGAGTTAAAACCAAAAAATCACTTCCAGAAATCAGCACAGGCTCTGATGAACTAAATTAAAATCACTATAACTCTTGATAAACATGTTTAAGGAAGCGAACAGCTCCTTCTACATGCTGAAAATGTGCGTCAAAATCGTACTCTTTATTCTCATTATTAGGCATGTTTTCCCTTAAAGCTTTACTTGTAGCAAAAGGTACAGTCTGATCATCAACACTATGAAAAAAATACGCAGGCGTCTTCAAATCATATCCTACAAGGTTATTATCTTCTAATGCCTCATATAATTGTATAACTTTAGGATTGGTTTTATCGAATAATATTGGTTGGAAAATTTCAGATAGGTATGACGTGCCTATAGAATCTGTAATCTCTTCAAACGTATATATCTTCGCTGTCATCCAATTATCATAATTAGATTTTAGAGGTTCTTGAAAGAAATCTTCTATTGTAAAATCTAGTTCATATGCGTCACCTAATCCCATGACAGTCAAAGGAAGAATAGCTGGAATAGCAATAGAATCTTGCTTGATACAATGATCAACCATTATCGTTGGATCATATGCTGCAGAACCTGCATATAGTTTTCGCACCGACCATTCTCCATTTAACTCTTCTAAATATCGGGTGACACCGAAAGCTAATGTACCTCCCAAAGAATATCCTGACACCACTACATCTTTAGGATACGAATAACCATAGTAATCTAACAATTCTGGAAGACAATTTAGCATATCAACAGATGTTTGAGCAGCATGTCTCCAATGCATGAAAGGATACTTCTTATCACGTGTAATACCCAAACCTACATGATCTGGTACAATAACCGCATATCCTTTAATTGTATACATACATTCCAATTGAGTCATATTACTAGGTGCCTCAAAGTCTGCTGTCATCGTATGATGATTGCCTATTACAATGCCTTTTAATTCTCTATTATAAGGTAAATATATAGCCCCAGATACAATAATGGAATCACCTTGCGGAGTTGTACTCTTATAGGCACAAGGAATATCTACCATTTGACTAGAAGCTGTGATTTCTAATAACTTCAGTGCTTTAAAGATGCCCACGCATGAATAGTCATAAGATGCTAAATAGAGACGCAATCCTTCCCACATTAAATCACCTCCTAACACTGCACGCAATATCTCTCCGCCATAAGAAGTTGTCTTAATTTCAGGTAATTTAGTAGTGTCTAGGTCATTTAACATGACATACTCAACTGCCTGAAGATTAGCTACAGACATAAACATTATAACAATAAGCAGTTTAATTCTTTTCATAAATTAATTATAATGAAAAAAACAAATTAAAGTGTTTCAATAAGCACTTACCTAGTTTATATAATTATACAATTTTTGAAGGAATCAATTTCTCACGAATCTTGATGTAGATAATGGTTTCTTTCTTTGCAAAAGCTGTTTTAACATAGCCCATACCTACTCCAATTTTGGTAGTTGGCAACATGATACCACTAGTAACATTACCAATGGTGTTACCCTCTGCATCACAGATCTCATAACCACAGCGTGGGATAGCACGCTCTTGGCACTCAAAGTGCACCAACTTACGTTGCACGCCCTCTGCTTTTTGCTTGAGCAGGAACTCTTTGTCGATAAAATCCTTAGCATCGAACTTGGTAATCCAACCAAGACCCGCTTCTAGAGGAGAAGTAGTATCATCAATATCGTGACCATAGAGGCAGTACCATTTCTCTAGACGCAAACTATCTCGAGCACCTAAACCAATAGGAGCCAAACCGAAAGGTTTGCCCACCTCGAAGAGTGCATCCCAGATTTGTTGGCTATGCTCTTTAGGGAAATACAACTCAAATCCGCCTGCACCTGTATAACCAGTATTACTTAAAATAACACCTTGTACACCTGCGAATGACCACTCGCGAAATGCATAATAAGGAATCGCACTCAAATCTGCATCGGTCAACAGTTGCAACATCTCTGTGGCCTTAGGACCTTGGACTGCCAATTGACCATAGCGATCACTCGCATTCTCGAGTTGTACACCGAAGGTATTGTGCTCATTGACCCATGCCCAGTCTTTGTCGATATTGCCTGCATTCACTACTAGCAAATACTTGGTAGTAGAATACTTGTAGATAATCAAGTCATCCACGATACCGCCTTTACCATTAGGGAAGCAAGTGTATTGCGCTTTACCAGCCTCAAGTTTGCTCACATCATTGGTGGTAATGTATTGCAAAAAATCCAATGCTTTCTCACCTTTTACCCAAAACTCACCCATATGGCTCACATCAAACACACCTACGCCTTCGCGCACAATCATGTGCTCTTGATTGATACCTGTAGGATACTGAATAGGCATATTAAAGCCTGCAAAATCTGCCATCTTCGCTCCCAGAGCGATATGGATGTCTGTAAATGGAGTTGTTTTCATATTTTCTCGCCTTTAAATTTTAACTTATTTTTATTATCGTGTTAATCACGCTTTTTGTACTATTTGAAGAATCACTTCCATCGCCTTCTCCATAGATGGAATAGGCAAATATTCATAACGGCTGTGGAAGTTCACACCACCTGCAAAAATATTAGGACATGGAAGCCCCTCAAACGAGAGACGTGCACCATCTGTACCTCCACGTATAGGTTGTACTTTAGGGGTGACACCTATCTCTTTCATTGCCTCTTCTACCAAGGTAACAATATGCATTACTGGCTCAACTTTTTCACGCATATTATAGTATTGATCACGTATTTCTATCTCTACAGTGCCTTCACCATATTCTTGGTTAATCTTACGAACCAAGTGCTCCATCTCTCGTTTACGACTCTCAAAACGAGCACGATCATGATCACGAATGATGTATTGAAGAGTGGTCTCTTCTACACTACCATTCATGGCTATCAAGTGATAGAATCCCTCATAACCTTGAGTATGTTCAGGAGTTTCCCAACGAGGAAGCATCATTGCCAAATGATTAGCTATACGCATAGAGTTAACCATCTTATGGAAACCATAACCTGGGTGAACATTCACACCATGAACTATGATCTTGCAACCAGCAGCATTAAAGTTCTCATATTCTAATTCACCTATTGCACCACCATCCATGGTATATGCAAAATCACAACCAAACTTGGCTACATCAAAGTGGTCAGCACCTTGACCAATCTCCTCATCTGGAGTAAAACCTACGCGAATCTTACCATGCTTAATTTCAGGATGCTGAATCAAATATTCGCAAGCAGTTACAATCTCTGCCAAACCAGCTTTATCATCTGCACCAAGAAGTGTCGTACCATCTGTCATGATGATATCTTGACCTTTATAATCTAATATTTCAGGATATTTAGCTACCTCAAAAACAATATTCTTCTCCGCATTAAGTACAATATCATTGCCATCATAATTCTTGACGATATGCGCCTTCACATTCTTGCCACTAGCATCTGGTGCTGTATCCATGTGGGCGATAAAACCGATGGTAGGCTTGCCATCCACATTAGCAGGAAGAGTAGCCATGACATAGCCATTCTCGTCAAGTGTAACATCTTGCATACCTATCTCTTTAAGCTCAGCTGCTAGATACTTGGCAAACTCCATTTGCCCTGGTGTGGACGGAGTCATATTGGTTTCACCGTCAGAAGTTGTGCAAAAACTCACATACTTCAAAAATCTCTCTGTAATATTCATAGTACTATATTCATTTTATTAAAATCTTTTTTTTGCCATGCGATGATATTGTCGCATACATTCTCGCACATGGCTATTCTACCCTCCCACGTACCAGTGCCAGTGTGAGGTGAAAGCACTACATTATCTAGTTTCAATAGTTCGGGAGTAATCTGTGGTTCATGCTCATACACATCCATCGCTGCACCGGCTATTTCGCCGCTCTTGAGAGCCTCTACTAGAGCTTGCTCATCTACGTGTGCACCTCGCGCTGTATTAATGAGATAAGCAGTGGTCTTCATCATTTTCAGTTCTTTCTCCCCAATCAAATGTTTTACCTCTGGAGTATATGGCAAGTTAAGACTCACGAAATCCGCTGTCTGGAGTAGATCCTCTATGCTCACATACTTCACTTCATAGCCTAATCGTCCTATGACTTCATTGCCTAAAGGTTTGCGGTTGTGATAAATAATGCTCATACCTGAAGCCACCGCTCTTCTAGCCAAAGCTTGTCCAATGCGTCCCATACCTATGATACCCAAAGTCTTACCATAAAGCGAATGACTTAGGTTATTCATCACGCCAAAAGGTTCGGCTGTACCCGCACGTAGTTTTCTATCAAACTCTGCAGTACGTCTTGCCACATCATGCATCAAGGCAAAAGCCAATTCTGCAGTAGGTTCAATGACTGGTTGAGGAGTGTTGGTTACACGAATACCATGCTCACGACAAGCATCTAAGTCTATATTATTGAACCCTACTCCGAAATTAGTAATAAGACGTAAATATGGTGCACTCTCAATCATCTCTCTTGTAACACGATAATCAAAAGTGCTTACCAATACCTCTGCCTCCTCTAAAGGGGCATAGAGTATATGCCCTTGCAAGCGTTGGAATCCCTCTTTAGGTAATATAGTTGTAAATGCAATTTTCATGATCAATAGCGTTATTTTCCTCCCACAAGTTTCTTGATTTCATTGAGTTTATTAAGTGCCTCTAAAGGAGTTAGATTATTAATATCCAATGTCTTTACCTCATCTCGTATCTGTTCAAGGACAGGGTCATCTAGTTGGAAGAAACTCAATTGCATACCAGTTGGTGCACTAATTGTAGCCTTACCGCTACCTATAGTCTCTTGGCTATTGGCAATAGGCGATTGGCTATGGTCGGTCTCTAGATCCTTGAGTATTTGATTAGCACGTTGAATAATAGACGAAGGCATTCCTGCTAATTTTGCTACATGGATACCAAAACTATGCTCCGAGCCTCCACGCACTAACTTGCGCATAAAAATCACCTTACCATTAGCTTCACGTACAGAGACATTATAGTTACGAATGCGTTGGAAGCTTTCCTCCATCTCATTGAGTTCATGATAGTGTGTGGCAAATAGTGTCTTGGCATGTCCTCTCTGTTCATGGATATACTCTACAATGGCCCACGCGATAGATATACCATCGTAGGTACTTGTTCCACGTCCTAACTCATCAAAGAGTACTAAACTACGCTCGCTCAAGTTATTCAAAATACTGGCCGCCTCGTTCATCTCCACCATAAAAGTACTCTCGCCTAAGGAGATATTATCGCTAGCACCTACACGGGTAAAGATCTTATCCACCACACCTATGCTAGCACTCTCAGCAGGTACAAAACTACCCATCTGTGCCATCAATACGATCAATGCTGTCTGACGAAGCAAAGCTGATTTACCCGCCATGTTTGGACCTGTGATAATGATTATCTGTTGGCCATTGTTATCCAAGAGCACATCATTAGGCACATACTCCTCATCCAGTGGTAATTGTTT
>JAEIGA010004383.1_pt1 | contig 21832 bp, 44 predicted proteins | sample 9270691 | NCBI WGS metagenome assembly JAEIGA01 (sample SAMN17057246, study PRJNA624740) | gut metagenome | biome: biome; isolation source: fecal sample | host: Bos grunniens | place: China: Xizang | collected 2019 | reverse complement strand
GTCTTGGAGTTTCTCGAATTTTTGTTTGGTAAATGGTAGGGGGGATTTTTCTCCCTAGGATATACCCAAATTACAAAGACAAATATTTTTTGTAAATGCTTATAAAGTTTATTAACTCATATGCCCCAGCACCATCTAAGCTTTATGTCCTATCTTCTCTTTTCTTTGCTAAGTCAAGCAAATAATCTTTATCAATTAGCCCTTTATCAGCAAGTTTGTGATGTTCCTGACAAAGACAAATCAAGTTGTAATTATCAAGTAATAAATTAGGATCATCTTTCACCTTGGTAATATGGTGAACCTCAATGTCATCATAGTTTATTATTCCTTTATCTTTGCATACTTCACACAAGTAATTAGCTTTATCTCTGATATCCTCAGATTTCTTAGTCCACTTGTATTGACTTCTTAGCTTTCTCTCGACTCTATTCTTGTAAATGTCATTTGCATTGCACTTGTAATTAGAGTCATGTATCTTGCCACATTTGGAGCATGACTTGAACATAGTACGGACAACCTTTGAACAAACTTTGAACATATTTTGAACAACTATTGACAAATCTCTGGAAAAAGAGCAATCCCCTCTATTTCTGCCCTAATCTCCAAAGCCTTGAGATAATATCCCATTGAACTTGCCTGTGCATTCAATAACTCAAGCGAACATTTAGGCTCAAAATCAAGTGTCCCTGCCTCATATTTCACACACATTCTATGTAATTTCTCATATCTGATTTTTGTTTGATAATACTCAGCTTTGAATCTCGCTTTGTAATCATCCGAGAGCATCATCTCAACTGTGTCTTTTAACTCCATTTTTACCTCCCTATATCTTGAGCACCTGCCCAACATAGATTTTGTTTTTATCTTTAATATTATTCTTGGCAACAAGCTCCTTGACTGTTGTCTTATACTTCTTTGCAATCTTAAAAAGTGTATCACCTTTTTGCACAACATAGGTCTGAGCCTTTGGCTCCTGCTTTGGCTCTGTTTTAGCCTCTGCCTTAGGCTGTGAGCTTGGCAATGTGCCTTTATATCCATTCTTGCCAACCTTTTTGATGATAGTCTCAAAATCTATATAGCAAATATCTACATCAACAGTCTTGCCTCCAACCTTGCCATTGTCGGTATACTGCCACATATCAAAGGCATTAAATCCAACAACAGGCTTTTCATTGGCTCCTGTCACCCATCTGGCAACCCATTTTGTCCAACCAGCAATTCTGCTTGTTTCAAGTCTTGAATTAAACCAAGATAATGAGGAATAAACTCCAGAATAGAATCCCAACCGCTCAAGCTCCTGACAAAATCCAATAATTGCATCTGTGACACCTTTTTTATCACTTGTCTGCCACTTTGCATCCTCTACATCAATATATATTGGCATTTCAAACTGTTTGCCCTTGAGACAGTTGTTGTATAAGAATTGTGCCTCTCTGATGCCCTCATCTCTTGTTTTTGCACAAGAATAATAATAGACACCAACCTTGAGGCCAAGATTTTTTGCTTGTTTGTAAAAATCCTCAAAGCAATTGTCTTTTTGCTTTGTGCGGTCTGCTCCATAACCTGTGTAGGCTCCTCTGATTATAACAAACTCATAGCCAGCCTTTTTCACATCAATAAGCCTGAGACCTTTTTGGTGTTTTGAAATATCAATTCCCTTGATCATAATTATCCCCCTATTTGCCTAATACATTTTTAATTCCAGAAAAGAGACCACAGGCTGAGAGACCAAGTGCAATTCCAAGCACTATGCTCTGGATGATTCCATTTTCAAAAATAAAATGATAAACAAAGATGCCACTTAATATCCCAAAACACAGGTCTACAACAGGAATCCATCTCTTTGCTATGCCAAAGCCTTTGACAATTTCTGCAAGTCCTACAATCAATGCAACCTGAACAACCGGACTTAAAAGATATTGAATCAACTCATTATTCATGACCTGCACCTCCATTTCATGGCACGAAAAAAGGAGCATGCATCCGCTCATGCTCCTTTTCTCAAGAAGATAATGCTATGAAATAAAAACTGTATTGGGAGAGTAGTTATTTCACTTTGAACAATATCACATTTTTTTTCGCATTTTCTCGCATCTTATATTTCTTATTCAATCATTGTTCGTACTTTGTACAATGATTGAACAATGTACGAACAACAAAAAAGCACTAATCCATTTTGGACTAGTGCCTTTTAAGTGTAACAGGGTTTAATTGTTTTCGATAAACTCACGCATAAAATCAGAGATGACTATTGACTGAGCTTTTCCAGCTCTTTCACAAGCCTGAGCAAACTCATCCGTCAAATCCTTTTTCAGCTTGAATGATTTGGCAACTAAGCCAACTTTCTTTTGATATTTCTCTGATGCAATTGTCTGTGCGCTTGGTTTTCCTTTTGGCATTTGCAATCCTTTCAACTTCTCGCTATAATGTATCTAAGCAATTGGGGAGCGATTGCGAGAAGTTTTGGAGTCGCTCCCCATCCATCAAATGTTTACTTAGATAAAAGTGATTGAATTAGTTCAATCGCTTTTTCTTTGTCCTCATTTTCGAGAACATGTAGGAGTGTGATAAGAAACTTGTTGAACTGTTCATTAGTCATATTATTCTCCATTTCTTAGCTCCTTTCTCGCTTACCCCTGTTACAATTATATAATACCATATGGTGTACCATATGTCAACACTTTTTAGCAATTTTCATCAATTAATAGCTGGATTAATACTGATGCTGACAAGTGTCTTTCCTTGGTGCATTTATCCAGCTTGTCCTTTGTTGCCTTGGGTATCGTGACATGCAAATCAACCTTTTTTGTAACTGTCTTAGGCTCTTCTTTTTGCTCCTTAATATGCAGACTCTCTTGCTTTTCATCCTGTTGTCCAAGGAGCTCCTGTTCTATATCTTTAAAGTAATTACCCAACTATGCTGTCCTCCTGTTCTTTAGACCTAGCTCATACTTGATGATTGAATAAATCTTGTCTATGTCCCTTGAGCCTTTGTTGTTGGGCTGAAATTCCACAATAGACTTGCCCATCAAGTGAGCTTGCTGAAAAGCAATTGTTTCTGACAGTGTAATTGTCTTTAAATCTGGATATTTTCCATCAAACCACTCAATGAAATCTCTTGCAACTGAGAATCTGTTGAATCTATTAAACACATAGAGCACAGGCTTTGTGATATTGTTCTTTTCGCAAATATCAACCATTCTGATGAGTGGTTGCATGTCTGATGAGCTCATCATGGATGGAATGATGACAAAATCTGCATTTTCTATCCAATCCAGCATTTTCTCATTGAGAGCACCTGCTGTGTCCACTATCTGCACCTCTGCACCATCCACCTTTTGAGCCTTGTGTCTTGCTGACCCCTGTCCATCCAAGTCAAAGAAATTAAAAGGGATCTCATCCCTCTCCAAAGCAAAAGCCAGCTCATCAGCAATAAGTGTTTTCCCTACTCCGCCCTTTTGATTCATGATTAAAATTGTTTTCATTTCATTATCTCCTTAAACTTATTTTCTTTTTTCTTCAATCCACTTGCCCAGAGCCTCTTGGCATTTTGGGCAAAGGTCATAGGCTTTCGTGTATCTGCTTGTTGTGTTTGATGTCTCTGAAAGCTTATATTTTGGCATCTGCTTTGGTCTTTCAAAAAAATCTCTGCATAAATCACACATCAATGCTCTCAATTTATACCACCTCTCTTGTTTTTATCAACAACCCTCTTGTGTGCCTCATTCAATCTGACTGCAAGCTGGCAAAACTCTTTATATGATAAATCATCACAAATAAGGAGCTCCTCCAAGGTTTCTTTCCATTCCTCATTGTTATCCAGAAAAACATTGGCAGACCTAAACAATGAACTAAATTCAGTCACCAATACTATTGGAACCCCCTCCATAATTGTTTTTTCTTTGTCTATTTTTATCATTCCATTATCTCCTTTTTTGTATTTTCTCTATGATTCTATAAATTTGGCTTTCTGAATAGCTCAGAGCCATGGAAATAGTTGATGGTTTGGCATTATCTAGGAATTTCATGACATAAACAATGTCATTGATGTCCTTAGATGCTCTCAAGTCAAGCTCTTTAAGATGCAAGAGCTCTGCTCTTGCCTGTAATATCTTAATAGCCTCATTCAGCCTTTCATCAATCTTATGCTCCCTGCAATCGTCTAAGTATTCATCAAATCCATTAGTATGTACTCCACCAGCAACACCCACCTTGTCATATTTGATTGCATTTGGCTGGGTCTTGGTAAAGTATTTTTCTTTTTCCCTGAGGATGCTATCGCAAACTGATTGCATCCTCTCATAACTCTTTTTAAGTCTTTCATAGTCTGGATAAACCATAAAAACCTCCCCAAAAGATTACTTTTTCTTGTTACCTATCAAGGCCAAGGCAACAAGTGTAATACATATAAATGCGGTGATAATAATTGCATCACTCATTAATCTTTCACCTCCTCATCATCTCTAATATTCCATATTTGGCTCATTGGCTTACCACAAAAAGGACAATAGTGCCAATTTCTAATATTGAGACCAGCTCTCATGCCACAACCGCTCACATAGTTGTGCTTGTTCTTTGTATAGACACAATGAATAATCTTGGAACAGGTTTTGTTTCTTTTCATTTTCTTGTCCTCCCATGTCTCAATGGCTCCGGTGTTTTTTCTCTCCTTTTTGCAGAGTCATAATTCATTTGATTAATTGCCTTATCAAGAGCATGCTCTTTATATAGCCTCTCTTTTTCCGCTTTATGCTTTTGTTGATATTCAGCATAAGCCTCACAGGATGAGTGACAATTTACATGTCTATCTGGACAATCTTTGCAAGGACTAGGCACCCATTTTATATTCATGACTCTACCTCTGTTTTAAATACATTGTCAGATTTTTTCACGAAAACATCTTGCCTTGGCTGAAACTCAGAGCACTCAATTTTTGCTTTAAAAAATGGATGTGTAATGCTTATATTGATCTCATCAAATTTCTTTGTTGCCTCACATACTTTTTTATGATTGCATTTCTCACATGGCTTTTCTGGTAACATAACTCAATCCTCCTTTGCAAAATAATTCACTTTGTCAGATAGCTCCCCTTGAAACTCAAATGCACAATCCTCACATAGTGCAAATTTAACTTTTCTTTTTCTTTTGCCCTCCCTATCTTTTTCAATTATTTCAAAAGAGGTGCTCATGAGATGCTTGCATCCTTTTTTTGCGCAAAATCCAATTCCATTTTTAATTTTGACCGTTCTCATGTGGCTCCCCCTTTTTCGCTTGTTTTATGAGGTCTCTTTCCTCAAAATAATCAGGATATCTGCCAATTAATTTGACAAAATCTTTAATACCATTTAGATATTTTTTCATCTGGCATTCTGTCAGCTCCAGAACTAATGAACCCAAACCCTCAACACTCATATTCCACCTATTCATGGCATTCTCCCCCTAATAGCCAAAATAATGGTCTCCATGCTTGTATGCTGGTTCACAATATGTGTTATAATTGCCTGCGGTAAAGAACAAAATCTGTGAATCCGTTCTTTGCTCCAATTCCATTTGAACAGCCTCAAATGTTTCATCTGATGGCACTATTCTTGCCATTGTGCCATCCCAAAAGGTTGTAAAATGGTATTTCTGTGAGACAACATCCTCAATGGTATTTGGAAATCTTGGTGAATCAACTCTATTGAGAATCACATCAGCAACAAGCCTCTTGCCTAAAAGGTCTTGATTGCCTGCCTCTGCCTCAACGCAACAGGCAAGGATTTCCAATGAATCACAGAACTCCTCATTTTCCATTTCCTGCTCTATATCCAGAGGCTCCTCCACCTTGATAATTTCATTTGGTGATATGGTAATTTTCACACTTGCCCTTGTATGGCTCAAATTTGCCGATTCTAGGCATTCTATTTTTTTAGGGTGGAATTGTCTGTCCTCTATCGATAAAGTTAACAGAATGGACACAAATGCTCCTAGGCATAAAGCCTCAATCACTCTTTTCTTCATCACTCAATCCCTCCAGATACTCCTCAATTGACATTTGCCCCTCAAGTTGGTCATCAATTTCTGCTTTTTTTATCTCTTGATAAATTGCAGGCTTTTCAGATGATTCTGGAATGTATGCCCATATTTCAAGACTAAACTCATTGTTAAAAAGAGCCTGTCCATGTAAAACAGGGATATTTCTTGGCAGATATCTTGAAACCTCTAAGTCCAAGACCTCTTTTGGTGCTTTTATAGGATCTATGCACATAACTTTCACAGGAAAATCTTTGTGTGTTTGATGTATAACTAATGTTTCTCCTGCTGGAACATCACAAGAATAATCCCCATTTTTATTTGTCTTTATCCAAGGATAGAGCTCTCTATTTTCAATTGTGCTGTCAACAGGGTAAAGTCTTGCTTTTTTTGAGATTCTAAAACCTTGAATCCATCTGCCTTTGCCACCCTCACGGACAACAATCTCCATTCCCTCAAGGTCATAATCTGCTCCAATAACTAAATCTCTAACTGTCAACACTGTCCTCCTTTTTGCATGTCCTCCCTAATCCATCTTTTTAGGGTTTCAAAATGGCTCTTGTATCTTTTGCCTGTTTGCTCAATGTAATTGTCCAGCCTAGTGATTATTAAATCTGTTCTTTCTTGACCATATTTTGAAATCAAAAAATTTAATTGGTCTTGTGTCAGTTGAACATGGTCATGGCTCCCTAAATAAATAAAAGAGTTATTAGGTGGTGGTGGTGTTTCTATATCTTTCTTTTTCTCTTTTTCTTTCTCTCTCTCTTTCTCTGTGTAACAAAAAGTAACATCCGGTAACACAGCGGTAACATTGTTACCATTTAACAATTCATTTTGTCTCCTTTCAGCTCTCAGTTTTCTCATCATTTGAGCCTTGTCGGTCTCTTTTCCAATGAGATATGGAACCTCTGTCAAAAAGATTTCATCTGGAGCCTTTCTTTCTAAGAGCCCAACACCCTCAAGATATTGCATTAAAATTTTGATATTTTCTGGCTCCTCATCAAGCGCAAGAGACAATTCCTCTGCAAAATCTCCAACCCCCTCCAGATAAATTGTTCCCTCATCCCTGAGACTTAATAATTGCATTTTTAGATAGATAATGGTGTATATCTCACCACCTGCTATTTTTCTTAATTTTTTCATTGGTACACTTTTAAAAAAATCTTCTTTTAGCCTTAGCCAATAATATTTTTTTGACATTATTTTTCCTTTCAATCTTTCATAAAAACTCCCAATACAAATTTTCTCCCCTTGTTTATTCCCCATCTGGCCAAGCATAAGCTGTGATAATGGTTGCAACTAGATTTGTTTCGGTGAAATCCAAATCATAAATTATTTCATTGTGCTCGCCTATTATGGCAAGCCTATTTGATGACTCTTTTCTAAGCTCATCAATTAAGCTCTGCATTTGCCCTTGTATTGATGCATTCACCATTTGTTCCATTAAATTCTGTTTGTCCATTTACTGCCCCTTTCTGCAAACATTCAATTTGAGGTTTTCCTTGAAAACCCTAGCCAAATCAAAATATTTATCAGGAAACTCTTTCATTCCAAGCATGCAATCCATATTGTAAAAAACAAAATCAAGCATATTCATTCCCTCTATAAATCAATTAAATGGCAACTCCTCATCAATTCCATCAGGAATATTCATGAAACCATCTGCATCCGGCTGTGGCTCTGGAGCTCCAGCACCATCCTTTTTTGAATCTGCAAAATCAAATCTCTCAACTATGCAGTCATTGGTGTAGGTCTTTTTGCCATCTTTCTCAAATGAGCCTGTTTGCCATCTGCCCTCAACAAGAATCTGCTGACCTTTTCTGAAATACTTCTCTGCAAACTCAGCATTTTTTCCAAAGGCAACAATGTTTATGAAATCAGCATTTTGCTCACCCTCTTTTTTGTAAGCTCTATTTACTGCAAGAGAAAACTTGGCAACTGCCTTTGACTCTGCTCCTGCTGAGTATCTGATTTCAGGATCTCTTGTAAGTCTCCCCAATAAAATGACTTTATTCATCTTTTTCCCCCCAATTTTCAAAAGTTGCAATTTCTAATAAACACAACATATTTTCTGCAACTGTTTTGATTGTCTCATTTGGACTCATCTCATTTTCAATGGCATAGGATGCAATCAATGAAATCACCTGTGCTATTAATTCATTATCTTTTGAGATTTGAATTTGTTGGTCATTCATCCTCATCCTCCCCTGCTCTTTTTAATGAGTAACTAAAGACATATTTTTCACCATCCTTTTCAATATCAAAGGAATACTTGACTTTGTCTGCCTCAAATTTGTTGAGGCTTTCAATCAAATTCTCAATTGTTGCATCTGCATTATTCATGTTTGAACCTCCTCAATAATTTGCTCCACCATGATTCTGTTTTGACCTGCTCCCAATTAAATTCACATGGCTTGAGTGTCTCTGGGTCTAAAGATACAAATTCAAAGTCATCTGGAATGACAATGACCCCCTCTTTCAGTATTTGGTTATCCCATAATCTTTGAAATTCTTTGAGTTTTTGTTTTGATATATGCCTTTTGGCTCTGATTACTAGAATATTTTTTTCACTCATTTGCCAGCTTCTCCTTTTCCTGCTCTAAAACATTTTGGATTCTGGTTGTATTGAGATAGCCCTCTGCATCCATCCAACCCAAAAGAGTTGTTGGGTCAAAATCAACTCTCTTTGAAATGGTGTATTGCTTGAACATTTTCACTAATCTTTGTCTTTCAGCAAGGCTTGTCTCTAGTGGCTGACAAGCAACAGGTCTGTCTAAAATTATTTTTATGTCATCAGCAACAACCTGCATGCCAGCATTCCAACCTTTTTTGTAGTCTGTGTCTGGATTTTGGAATAACCCCAAAAGATTAATAACTTGCCTTATATCCTCAAGTTGTCTTTGTCTATCTGTCACTAATAATCCTCCTCAATCTGCTCATCTAATTCTGTGTAGTATTCCCCATCATAACCTTTGGCCATTAATACCTCATTGCATTCCAGACAGACAAATCTGAATGGAATCCCATGGCAATCTGTTGTGAAAGTCATGTGACTTCTGGGATGAAATTTCTCACACCTTTGACAAAAACATTTGTCATTTTCCATTTCAAAAACCTCTTTTCTATGCAACATAAAACCTTAATATTTTATTGCTCTTGCTCTGCCCCTCTCTGAGGTGCCTTTTTAAGCCTTTTAAGTCATATTTTTTAATTCAAATACTTTTTGAAAAAATCGCACCCTATTTTTCATGTAATCGCTTTAATAATTCAGCCAAGAGACATATGTTTTGGTTGATTCTCACAAGTGCCAAAAATATTAAAAACAAAAGTAAACATTCCACTACAATCATCTTTTCTTTTTTCTCCTTTTGCTCTTTCCCTTTTGATTAATCATCTGACCATAAACCTTTGGTGTAACTTTTCGCTCAAGGCTTTTCAAAATCTTTCCTGAATTTCTGAAATAACTTGGTTCAAACATTTCAAGCATCCCCCTCATCTCTGTGTCTCACATATTTTTCAATCTTTTTCACTTGCGATTTTGAAAAGCCCAAACAACAAGATGGCTGTTGCAAATAATAGCCCTGTTTGTGCAAATAAAATGGTGGTGATAATACCACATCATTCCAGAACAATACTCCCTGCTCTGTTGTGCCATCCTTGAAAAATATGGTGACTTTTTGATTTAATAAAGCATCTAGCTTTTCACTCCTGTGTTTATTTTCCATTGACTCCCTCCTTGAACAATCTTTGTACAACCTTTGTTCAAGGATTGTTCAAACTACGAACAACGATTGTACAAACCATGAACAATGATTGTTCAATCATTAAACAAAATCCATTTGTTCCAGCTTGGTTCTCTTCTGGGCATCTGATGTCCTTGTGTACAGTCTTGTTGTCTCAAGTGACTTATGGCCTAAGATGTCTGCAAGCTCTGTGATGCTGTCTGTGTATGTATTCAAAAAGACCTGAGCAAACAGATGCCTAAATGAATGAGCATGCACTTTGCTCTTTTTCACTTTGGATGCTCCTGCAAGCTTTTTCATGTGTCGCCAAACAGTGCTCACATTAATCATCTGCCCTTTGCACACAGGTGATGGGAACAAATATCCCTCTTTGATGCCCTGTTCTCTTGCATACCTTTTCAACTCTCTCATAAGGTCTTGGCGAACAATGATTGTTCGCTCTTTGCCCTTGTTGTGAACTTTGATGTAATAGGTTTCCATGTTTTCAATTTTGAAATATCTTAGCTCAGAGATTCTGATGCCTGTCATGGCAAGGATTTTCATGATGTAATATGTTTGGTGATCTCCATAACGTTTTGCAAATCGTAAAAGCCTTTTATAATCTGCTAATGAAAGCACCTCTTCATTGGATTGCTTAGACTGCATCTTTATCTTTTTGACACAACACTCTTTCAAACCTATCCATTTCAAAAATTTGTTGAGCTCCACAAGATTTGTATTGATTGAGTTTGATGACCCCAGCTCCTCAGCAAGATGCTCTTTATAAGAAATCAAAAGCTCCTTAGTCATCTCTGCATCCTCAGGAACCCACTCAATAAATTTCCTAACATTTGCCTCATACCGGTCTAAAGTGCTTTTTTCATATTCTGCAAGCCTCTGCTCAAGCATCCATTCTTTGAGCTTTAGATGTAGATCAGCTTTTATCATCAGCATCACCATCCTTTTGCTCTGTGTAATCAAATTCATCAAATTTGAGCTTTCCAACAATTTTGAATGGGTCTCTACCATTTAAGGTAAGAATGAAATTATATTCATCAGATTTTTTGGAGATGCTCATGACATCAATTACATGGACAACAACATCCTTGCCATCACTTGTCTTAACAATCACCTCATCATTTGGTTGCAACATTGAAAACTTTGGTGCTTGATAAAGAACAACTCCCAAAGATGTCTCACAAAGAACTAAATCAATGTAGCTCAAAACTCCCCTCCTCCTTTGTACTAGTGTTTTTATGCATAAAAAATGCAATCCAAAACATGAGCCACAAAAAACCTGCTCAAGCTAAGAATTGCATGTGTTTTCCTCTCCAAATTTTGACTCATAACATTTACCCTCTTGTATTCTCCCCAGAATACTGTAAAACTCCCCAACATCATCCATTTTGACAACATGACCGCTTATGTCATCCAAAACAGTGCCATCTTTCAGAACATGTTTAACCATGTTTACTCACTCCATTCAAATAATTCGCCCAAGTCAATTTGCTCACATTTAAGAGCTTTACGAACAGCAAGAGCCTCAGGCAAAGTCCAAACTATTTTATTGTTTAGCTTTCCAGAAACAGTTGCAGGAGTTTTGCTTATTACTTTTGCAAGCTCTTGTCTCCCCATTGCTTGTCTGCCAATTTCTGCTTGTAAATTTCTGTACATGATGTCCTCCTAAATTATTTTTGATACCATTTACGGCAGTCAATTATTTTTGATACCTTGTAGTTTTCATTTTAGCAATTTTTTTTTATAGAACAATACTTTTATAAATAATATTTGTTTTTTGTTAAATGTGTATAAAATGTGTCCAATTTTGATTGTTAAAGTGTTTTATTAGATATAAAATTTTTTATTATTACTCATACTAGGTAAAATATTATTGATTTTTATTAAAAAATAATTAATACAATTCACACACAATTTGAGGGTAAAAATGACGATAGAGGAAAAGTTGAGACTATATATTGTTGAAAGATATTTAACAATAGCAAATTTTTGTAATAATGTTGGTCTATTACCTCAAACTATGTCTGCAATTTTTAGAAGAGGTCTTTCAACTTGTACCGCTGGAACTTTACAAAAAATTTGTAAGGAATTAGCAATTTCTATGGATGGATTACTTGATGGTGTTATTGAACCATGTGCAGGAGCTATTTATAGAGATTTTTCAGATTATGACTATATTTTCGACAAGATGCTCATTGACGGAGAGGAACTCTCTGAATATGAAAAATTCAATCTTAAACAATCATTTCACAATAATGTTGATTTAATTAAAGAAAACAGAAAAATGTTTTTCCATGACGGGCTCTTAGTATATGACCATGGCTCAAAAGTTGTTATCTATAATAGGCGCACTCACGAACAACAAATATTGCCCCGTGAAGATGCAATCAACCTTATTGTCAATAAAGATGTCGATTTCTCAGATATTGAATTTGTAAACACTCCTGACCCTAAAAGAGCAGAATATGAAAATGATGAGGATGGAGAATATTAAATGGTAGCATGTTATGTTAGAGTTAGCACTCAAGAGCAGGCAAATGAGGGTTACTCAATAGGTGAGCAAACCGACAGGCTCAAGAAATATGCTGATGCAATGGGATGGCAAATCTTTAAAGTCTACACAGATGGTGGCTTTTCTGGTGCAAATATTTACAGACCAGCATTACAGGAAATGATTAGAGATATTGAGGCAGGTTTAATTGATAAAGTGCTTGTGTATAAGCTTGATAGACTATCAAGGAGCCAGAAAGACACTCTCTTTTTAATTGATGATGTATTCCTCAAGAATGGCTGTGATTTTGTCAGCATGAATGAAAATTTTGACACATCAACCCCTTTTGGCAGGGCAATGATAGGAATATTGTCTGTTTTTGCTCAGCTTGAGAGAGAGCAAATCAAGGAAAGAATGGCAATGGGTATTGAGGCCAGAGCTAAAGAGGGTTTATACAATGGGAGCAATTATTCTGCCATTGGCTATGACTACATTGATGGTCAACTTGTTATAAATGATTTTGAGGCAATGCAGGTCAAAATGATTTTTGAAATGTATGCAAACGGATATAGTTGTAACAGGATCACTCAATACTTAAATGAAAAAGGTTATTCTCATAAATATGGAACTTGGAACAGAAAAACTGTTTTAAGAGTATTGGAAAGAAAAACCTATTATGGAGTAATTGAATACAAAGGCAGTGATTATCAAGGACAGCATGAGCCAATTATCTCAAAAGAGCTCTTTGATATTTGCCAGAGAAAGCACAAAGCAACTAAGGAAATTTACATGGATCATATGCAAGGCAAGAATTTCAACTCATGTTTATCTGGTCTTTTAGTGTGTGCTAGATGTGGAGCTAATTTCTCCAAAAATACTAAACATACTAATTACAAGGGTATTTCTAAGCCATATTACTATTATGTTTGCAATTCTAAACTCAAAAAGAATCCAAGCACCATCAAAGACCCCACATGCCAAAATAAATCATGGAGAATGGAAAAACTTGATAATTTAATTTTTGATGAAATCAAAAAGCTCTCGCTTGACCCTGATTACATCACCCAGCTCCAGCCAACTAAGAAAAAAGATGACCGGCCAAAAGAAATTGACAAAAAGATAGCTGAGATTGAACAACAGCTCTCAAAGTTGCTGGAACTCTATTCTCTTGATGGCATCTCTCTGGAGGCTTTGCAAAAGAAAATAAATGAGCTTAATACAAATAAATTGAAACTTTCTGAGGAAAAAACAAGAATCTTGTTAGAACATGATCAGGAGCTTTCAAAGGATGAGGCTCTTAGATTAATCAACTCTTTTGAATCTGTTCTTGAGGCTGGCTCCATGCCAGAAATCAGAGCTATCCTGCAAGCTTTAATTGATAAGATTGAGATTGATGGTGAGGACATCACAATCTTTTGGAAATTCACTTGAACAATGTTTGAACAATCTTTGTACAATGATTGTTCAAGGTTTGTACAATCCACGAACAAAGAAAGCGCAAGGTTTGAACAACCTTGCGCTTTTAGTTTGTTATGATATAATTTTTGCTTGGTGCTACCATAATGAGGTAGGTGGTTTGCCCTCTCCAGAGGGTCTACACCCTCTGAGAAAAAGGGGGTGATAAGATGGTAACATATAGTGATATGTTTAGTTACACCTTGGTTTTACTTGCTGTTATCACTTTAGTATTAAATCTTAAAAAGAAATAACCACCCTAGACCCTAGCAAAGTTTGAGGATGGTTTTTCTTTAAACAATATTGTTCAGGGCAAACCGCTTATCGGTAGCACCCTTTTTGTATACTCATAATATCATTATGATTTGAACTTTGCAAATGAAAAAGAGCTATCCGACACCATGAAAGGATAGCTCTTTTTTACAGGGTTTTTATAGATTTCTTTTGTATGATAACATTTTTAGTACCTTATGTAACCTAATCTTTGGATTTAGTCTCAAAAAGAGACATAATTTGATAGTTATTATTGAATTGATTGTTATTATACACAAAAACAAGGGCTGTCACAATGGACAGCCCATGCTCAATGAGGGGTTTTACATTTATGAACAAAATTACAACAGGTAATAGCGAGGTAAAAAAAGCCTGTTATAATTTGCCCTCAGATATTAATTTTTCAACCTTGTGCTTGATATATGAATTACCATTGCACTTGATATAATGCTCATAATTCTCCCAGAATCTTTCTTTTTCTGATTCTGAAAGCTCTTTCTCTCTGTCAAAATCTGCCAAGCATCTAGCAAGATAATTCTTGCATGATTCCATGTCTACTCTGGAGACCTTGGAATCCACCTCATCAATTGATTTTTTTACAGGTGCAATTTTCTCATCAAATTGTGTTCCAATCCATCCCTTTAAGCTTTTATTGAGATAAACAGAACTAGACATTATTCCAACAATTAGCCCAAGACCAATTGAAATATCCTTGAGTGTTATCGATTCCATATGGGTCACCTCCACTTGCCTGTGATGTGGATGTTTACAGTGATGGTGCCTGTGTCTCCATCTCTAACAATGACAAGTGAGCCACCTGTTGAGGCTGTTGCTTTTGCCTGTGCTATCCAACCAATATTGATATCACATGTGTCCATTGTTGCATTTATGATGGCATCAGTGATATTAAATGGATATGTTATTGAGACAGAACCGCTTTTGAAATTACTTGCAAAAGTTGTCCATGTTATAGATGTACTATCAAAAGTCAGTTTTGTCCAAAGCTCACAAGCTCCTGAGGAATATTTTGCCCAGCTCCATCCATTTGTGATGCCTGTCTGGATAATATAATCAGCAAGCTCCTCATTATTTTTTGGCTTAAATATGCCATTTATAGCCCATGATGTATTGAAAGCACCTGAGATTCCATGCTCACCAAATTTAAAGCCTCCAGAATCTATTTTAATAACATTCTGGGCATTCTCTTTTGGTAGAGCATCAACCACAAGAATTTGGTTGCCCTCAAAGATTACATAAGAGCCTCCCAAAGTTGTCCATATTTCATCTGTTGCCCCTTGTACCAATGATTTGGAATTTGAACTAGCTTGAGCTGTGATTGTACCAATCAAATCTGACAAAGTGCGTTGAAAATTTCCAAATTCAATCTCTGTATACTTTTCAAGGATGCAATCATAAGTGAAAGCAATGACTTGAGTCATTATATCAATGCCAAGCCTCTCATCAATGACCTCAATGGTATCACCTATATCTGTGACCTTATCAAGATTTGCCTTGAGAGTATAATTGACTTTAGGAATGCAATTGATATCCAAATAATCTTGCGCTTGCTGTCTTAAATCATTCACAAGAGCTTGCTTGTAAGCCAATTCACTTGGATAAGACTCTTGCTCTAAATCCTGCTCAAATTCAACTACTTTGGTATAAGGTAGCGCATATTGAGTTGAGCTTGAAATATAAATACTAGCGGATGGATCTATTGCATTAAGCAAAATTCCATCTCGACCAACAGGCAAAATTTTGGTGACAACGTCATCCCAATTCTCTGAACAGGATATCTCTTTAAGATTTTTCCGATATCGAACAGTTATGCCATTATCCTGACCGATAGAGTCCAATATTTGAATTGAAAAATTGTTGCGAACTAAGTGACCACCCCAATGCTCCAAAACAATTGAGATTGCATCATACAAACTTTTTCTTACAATTCTTGTAGATGCTATTGATGTGATGTCTGAATAGGTTACAAAAGGACTTGTGATGTCTGTCCTATTGTTTATTTGATTTAGAGCATCATTACAATTCTTATCAACAACATTGGTGTCTGCTATCACATAGTTTTTTGAGTCATAAAAAACATGATATGCTTTGGCAGACACTTTGGTTTTTGATTTAAGTGGGTTTGAAATCCTGAAAGCTTGCTCTCCTTGTGGAGTATTAGCAACAAGGATTTTTCCCTCCACAATCAACTCAGCATATTCAAGACCACACTCAATATCAAGATAAAAGTCACCATTATCTTGCTTGTACACCTTAGCCTTTAAAGGCTGGATGATAACATCACCATTTGATGAGAATATTTTGTCTGTTTTACCAAAGACTTTAATCATGTTCTCACCTCATTCTACTAATCGTTTGGCTCCTCATCCTCTCCATCATCAGGAGTCTCAGGCTCCTCTGGTGTTGGGTCTGGTTCCGGTGTTGGGTCTGGTTCCGGTGTTGGTTCTGGTTCCGGTGTTGGTTCTGGCTCCGGTGTTGGTTCTGGCTCCGGTGTTGGGTCTGGTTCCGGTGTTGGGTCTGGTTCCGGTGTTGGTTCTGGCTCCGGTGTTGGTTCTGTCCAGATTTCCTTTTGAATTACATTGAGCCATGGGTCGAAAAGTAAAACAGCTATCGCCTTAAGACCTGTTCCAATACTTGTCAAAGCCTCATGATATTTTCTTTGTGCAATCGTTAAATCATTATAAGGTGTAAAATCTCTTGTTTCTGTGTCTGATGATGTCTTGGTGACTTTAAGAATGTAGTATCTGTTATTCATTTTTTTCTCTCCTTTCAAAAAATGGAGCACACAATGTGCTCCATAAAATCCTTTTTATAAATAATCTTTCTTATTGTCTAGTAAGACTGTAAGTCCGTTAAATAGTGATTTAATTTCCTATAAAATAAACACTATATGGGCATACTGCCGAACCAGCGATATTAAAAGCATTAGCAGACCCCTCTTTTTTTGTTCCTGAAAATGAAACAGTAGGAGCTGTGATATTCAGATTGTTGTTTGACAAAGTTTTACTGCCCGAAGAAAAACTACATGAAAAAGATATATTATCACCAGTTGCACCTGTATATCTTGAAAAACTAGGACTTCCTGAGAGGCTATTAGGCACAATCAAAAACTGATTTGCACTCGTAGCTCCATAGGCACTTACATCAATTGTAGTATTAGCGCTGTATGTGCCTATTAATACAGCGCCACTACTAAAAGGGTGGAAAGTACCGTCTACGGTAAAACCATACTTAGAATTTTGATAGTCGGCTTTAAACTCTTTGTTATTAGCCGTTAAATCATTATTTAACTCACTAATCAACTCACCCAAAGTTTTCTCAGTGATGTTGACTCCATCAGCCCAAGCTGTGCCAACAGCAACAGTTGTTGTTACCTCATAGAGAGAGTCATTTCTGAGGATCAAGTCATTAGCATAATATGTCTTTGAGGCTGTTGAGCCATTTTCTACACCTGCAAGGACATTGGTGAGGGTTTTGTTCATAAGCGGATTTGTGGATGTAGTTGAAAAATTCTGCTCTATGGTGGCAATAGCATTATTGACTGTAAAAGTGCCAGCGGTTGAACCATCTGTGAGATAAATGGTATATGTATCAACTGAACCCACAGTGCTTGTCTTTTCTACATAATCAATGCTTTTTCCGTTTGTGACCTCAAAAGTAGTGGTTGAGCCATCTGTTAAAGTCACTGTGTATGTATCAACCAGACCTGCTGTGGCTGTCTTGGTGATTGTTGCAATGTTGGTGCCTCTTTCACCTTTTAGCATAGTAACTTTGACAAATTGACCATTACCTAAATTAATTAATTCATTCATCTCAAATCCTCCTTAATCCGTCACATCCTGTGACAAGATGATTATGCCAAGCATAATGGTGAATGTATCTCCATTGACTGAAATCTGAATATCAAATGGGTATTCTCCAGCATCAAGCTCTGCTGTGTCCTCTGGAGCAATCCTCACTACATATTTGTCGGCCTCCTGTTTTGAGATACCATGGCCAATTGATTTTTGAAATAGTGGCTCCTCATCAAGAGCATTCTTTTTCACAGTCAAAAAAGCTGTGTCTAAATCCTGACCCAAACCCTCAAACTCTAATCCAAAGGAACATGAGTCACCTCTTGCCATGTTTATTTGATAATTAGGATAATTTCTCATAAAAACCCCCTTAAATCCATCTTGAATAATTTTCAATGTCAATCCTTGTGACATTACCTGTCCAAGAGATTGTGTTTTCACCTTTTTCAAGACTAAATTTGTCATAATTTCCAGAGACAAGTCTGTTTTTCAATGTGGTTCCCTTGTATGCCTCAAGATTTTCTGTATCAATGGTAATATTTCCCTCTGTTCCAAGATTTATGGTTAGGATATTTGAGCCATTGACCGCAAGAACAATTGTGCCTACTCCATAAATAGTGAGCTTTGGATTGCTTTTGTAGTTGCCTGAGTTAAATACCTTGATAGATGTTTGTTGGTCTATCATATAACTTAATGCTGTCTCAATATTAGAATATTTAAAAGGCTGAACATGAAATGTCACTGTTGCTGTCCTAAATCTCACTAATCGAGCATAATCAATCTGTCTTGTAATCTTATATTTGTAATACAAATAAGGCTCATTTGAAAAAATACAAATGCCCTCAGAATTAAAGAAATCAGTCACATCATCTATATCAAAGCCTCCATACAAACCGATTTTTACCGGTCTATCATATGCCTGAAATCCTAAATCTGTGACAATGTCTCCATCTCTGCCATCTATTGTGTCCACCTGTGTTCTCATTTGAGGCTTTGAGATAGGTGGGAGCTCAGAAATTAAAAGACCTTGAATGTATCTTGAACTTTTGCCATTCAATACTAAGTAATTCAATTCATCACCCCCTATGTGTAGATAGCTCTGGCAACTGTCTTTTCAACAAACTTGCCTGCAACCTCATCATCAAGCTCTATTTTCATATCAGAAAGAGCCTCTTTGAATGCCTCAACCATTGATGTGCTTGTCTCTGCTCCAGCCATTAGACCAGAACCAACTGAGCCCTCAAGTGTCATTGCTCCTGATATACCATTTGCAATGGCCTCTACCTCATCAAGTAACATTGGAGCAGAATCCTTGAGACTTTGAGCCATTCCCTGCATAAAATCAGGCATCCACTCCTCATAATTTCTAAGCTCGCCCTTTTCAGGTCTACTGAAATGTAGGAAATCAGAGATTGCTTTTGCAACATCCTTTGCAACCTCAGCTACTCTGCCAAGCATTGACTTGATTCCATCAATTAATCCTTGGATCATATCAATGCCCCATTGTTTCATTCTGGCTGGAATCTGTGAAATTTCTGCCTTGATTTTTTCCCAGATTTCTTTGGCTGTCTGTGTCAGATTGCTGAAAATTGATTTCATTCCATTTATTAAGCTACTCAGAATCACTTTGCCTGATGCAATAATCTGTGGGAGATTATCAGCAAGGGTTGTCACTATTGTCTTAATAATAGTTGGCAACATCTCAATAAGCTGTGGAATTGCCTCAATAATTCCATTTATCAATGCAACTAAAATATTGATACCTGCATTAATTATAAATGGCAAATCAGCAATTAGTGTTTCAATAATAGTTTCAATGATAGTTGGCAACATCTCAATAAGCTGTGGAATTGCCTCCTCAAGCCCTTGTATTAATGCTATTAAAATGTCTCTGCCTGCTGTTAAAATATAAGGCAAATTATCAATCAATGTTGTCACTATGGTTTCAATAATCTCAGGCAACATTGCAATGAGCTGTGGGATTGCCTCTGTGATACCTTGAATTAATCCCATTAAAATCTGTATGCCTGCATCAATAATGTCTGGTAATAATCCCACAAGTGTTTGCACAATCTCTGGAATTAAATCAGCTATAACAGGGATAATCTCAGGTAATACATCAAGAATGGTCTCAAGAGCTCCTTTGATTGCATCCATGATGATAGGCAAATTGTCCTGAATAAGTGGAACAACAGCCTCAATAAGCTGTGGCACCACTGTCTGAATGGCCTCAGAAATTCCTTTAACCACCTGTGTAATTCTTGGGATAATTGTGCCAAGAACACCGCCCTTGCCATCCTCTGTGATAAGGGTGCCAATGAAATTCTTTGCAAGGCTTGAAAAATCTGCATTTTCATCAGCAATACCGGTCAACATATTTTGCCAAGCCGATTTCATGGATGCTGTTGAACCCTCAATGGTAGTGCTGGCCTCTTTGGTAGTTGTTCCCATGATGCCCATGTTGGATTGAACAACAGAGATTGCATTGGCAATATTTCCAAATGACATATCATTTGCATCAATAGTGATACCCAATTCTTTTTGAACATCTGTGAGCTTTGAGGCATCCTCAATGAGTCTTGCCATCTCCTCTTTTGTGCCACCATAACCAAGCTTTAAATTATCAAGCATGGTATAATTGCCCTTTGCAAAGCCCTGATAAGCATTTTGAATGGATTCCATGGATGTGCCAAAGGTATTGGCATTATCAGCCATGTCTGTGATGGCTCTATCAGCAATCTGAGTTGCCTGAACTGTATCTCCATCAAGAGATTGAATCAAAGATGCTGAAAAGCCTGTGACTGTCTCAATGTAATCATTTGCACTTAATCCGGCTGTCTTAAATGCATTATTTGCATTGTCAATAACAGTCTGAGCCATGTCATCACCAAATATCTTTTTAACACCGCCCTCAAGCTGTTCAAATTCTGCATATGAATCAAGAGCCTGACCGCCCACCTCTTTAAATGTGGCACCAAGTTGCTTTAGGCCATCAACAGCACTCCTGATGACATCAGTTGCAAGATTAGCAAGAACACCTTTCATTACAGTAAATCCATCAGAACTGCTCTCAATCTGTTTTGCTGACTCTTGAGCATCTTTTCCAAGCTCCTCAAGAGCATTGCTGGCCTGATTGATTGTGACCTCTGCTTTGGCTATCTTGATTCTTGTGTCATCAATTGTCTTATTTTCTCTGTCCAGCTCTTTGTTGCTGTCACTTACCGCTTTTGCAAGCTCTGTGACAACCTTTTCCTGCTCTTTGTATTCATCTGAACTCTTTCCAAGGGTCTTTTCGATATCCTGTAATTTTTTAAGCTCCTCATCATACTGTTTGGTGAGCTTTTCATTTTCAGATATCATCTTTGAATAGCCAGCTTGAGCATCTGCAAGCTTTGTTTTTAAATCTGCAAGAGCTTTTTTCTCATCATCAAGAGCCTTTGCATACTTCTCAGAATCCTCTGCCAGCTCTCTTTCTGATTTATCGCCCTGCTCAAAGGATGATGATGTTGCTTTCATCTCTGCTGAAACAGCTTTGAGACTTCTGGTGATGTCTGCAAGAGCTTTTTTATATTCATTATCGCCTGTCAGCTTGACAGCACCGCCAAAACCTGCCATCTTTAACCTCCCCAACTACTAAAACCACTCCTCATCTTGTTGAGACTTCTCCCAAGCCTCCTGATAAGTCATATTTGCTCTTTTGAGTCTCATTTCCATGTCAAAATTGTTTTTATAATGACAATAAAGCTTATAAAACATTGACAGAGTCAGTCTGCCTGTCTCTTTCAGGCTCAAATTGAGCTTTGTTCTGCCGATAAAATAAAACCATGAGAAATCTATGGCAGAATCATCATCCTCATCCTCATGGATCACACGTTTTTTATATCTGTTTTGGTTGATTCAACAACTGTGTTATTAAGCTTTTGAGTTGCCTTTGCCAGACCATACTCTGTGATTAATCTGCCAACCTTTTTGAGAGTCACTTCTTTCATTGGGTTTTTACCCTGTGCAATAAGCTCCTCATTTTCGATATCAATGCCCTCATTTATCAT
>JAEIGA010004382.1_pt1 | contig 21835 bp, 17 predicted proteins | sample 9270691 | NCBI WGS metagenome assembly JAEIGA01 (sample SAMN17057246, study PRJNA624740) | gut metagenome | biome: biome; isolation source: fecal sample | host: Bos grunniens | place: China: Xizang | collected 2019 | reverse complement strand
CCCGGCAGAACCTCTTCAGCTGATTGCGGAAGCCCGTGCGGATCATATGCTTGTCGACCTCATTCAGCACGATCACATCCGGATCCATCTCCCTCACGATCCCCGCCGTCATCCCGATCCCCGACTGATCGTATTTATTGAACACTCCCACGTTGTACGTCGCGATACGCACAGTCGTACCGCTCTCCTGCGCCCTCACGCCCAGGCCCAGCCCCGCCGCAAAAGCAAGCGTAAGCGTCATATGTTTCCAAAACCTCATCATGACACAAATGTACGGATTTTTGGTGGATTCACCGTCTGAGAGCAAAAAGCCCGCAGCTTTGAGAGCTGCGGGGCTTTGCTGACTACTTATTCGGCCAGTTCTTGTCTGAAACATAACTCATACCGTTGATACGCGTTTTAAGGGTGCTCTGCATAGTAGAAACAGCCTCACTGAAGCTCTTACCCTCATCACCACAGAAGCCACCTCCGATGCCATACTTGGAATAACGCTTGCTACCCCATGCAGACGAACCGCTGTCGACAGGCCACATCTTGTTGTTCTCTGCCTCAGAAGTTGCAATCTTGTTCTGGATCTTAGGGATATCATTATCAACATAACTGATAAGAGAGGCCTTTACAGTATCCCAACGCTGTTTTGCCAGATCCTTGAATGTAGAGTTCTTCACAAGCATCGTATACCAGATATAGTTCTTGTCACTGTCCTTTTTAGGAGACGATGGGTATGAAGAACTATGAGACAGACTCGCCTTGCTGAGCATAGATGATGTATACGAGAATCCCTCCTCCGAATAACTGGTGCTTGTCGGCAAGGTATTCCAGTCAAAGTCCCAAAGCGGACCTGCATACATGATTCCGTCATTGATATAGCTGTAGCAGCTCTTCGGATGCTTCATCTCACTGTTCATCATAATTTCCTGGATAAGCAGGAAGTCGACAAACGAAGTAAGGTCCATCTTCGCAAATGCGGCCGTATATCCATCAGCAGTATTCTTGTACAGATTGTCTTCGATTCCACGGACAAAGTCCTGAGCATACTCGAGCATATCGTCATTGGCATCATCCTTCAACAGGAAAGGAATATAGCACTTTGTAGTAAACTTCCATGTCTCATCATATCCGTCATCGCTCTCGAGAAGATAGCCGAACACAGACGGGTCACCGTTGTATGGATTGTCCTTCTCGTCAAGCGGCTCGTTGATGTCCAGACGGTTTCCGTCGATCTTGATCTGCTCGCAGAGATAGTAATTACCTACATATACTCCGTTGTAGACAAGTTCAACATGATGTCCTGAAGGATTCCATGCCATACCATCATCAGGGAATGTCTTCTTGAACACATCTGCGAGACCGAAAGCGACTTCGTTACGCATCAACGTACGGTCCTTCCAGTTTGCAAGGAGAACCCAACGCTTGTGCGGCAGCATCTCGAATTCTGCTCCAGCTGCATCCTTGATCTTCACTCCATGCTTCTTGTCAAGCTTCACGGCAAACGATTTCTTAGGCATCTGCTGGGTGACATTACCGCGAAGACGGGTTGATGAGAGAGCAGGAGAAGCTACTGTTGCACCACCCTTGTCAGTAAGGGCAGAAGTACCATCTGCATTATATACCATGAAGTTATCGCCCTCCTCCATTGACCAGTCAGCATCCTTTGGCTGCCACTTTGTTCCGGTAGCCTTATACCATGCCTCACTCGCCTTCTTATAGTCACTGTCTGACTCAGTCGAAGTAGTGCCGGAAAGCTGGTTGACAACCACTACAGGAAGTCCCGTATTGGTCAGTTCGACATCATAAACCACTGCCTCATCATTGCCGTTAACAACAGCGATCTGCTTGCACTGAGTGAAATCAACCTCAGTCACACCGCTTTCAATGACTCCGCCGCTGTACACAAGCGCAGTTCCCTCAGGAATCTCGAAAGCTGGCACGAGCTTGCGGTTATTAAGGTAAGGCACATAAAGAGTCACCTTCTTGTTGGTCTGGTCGATTGTGCAGACTTCTTCTGCAACAGTAGAAGTAGTAACTGTAAACGAAGAATTATGCGAGAACTTCCTGCCAAGGATCTTGCCAGGGTTGTCGGCAACCTTGAACTTGAAGCTGTTCAGCACTGGAGTAGCACCGGTAAGACCGCCTTCCGGATTCTCAGCAGGTTCATCAGAAACATTAGGCTTTATATCCTCCACTACCATATCACTGAAGTTAGCGAGGGTAAGAGGGTAGTTGATAACCTTATTTGCACCGAATGTCGCCTTTGACGGGCGTGAGAATCTTGCAACGTGCTTATCTGTGCGGATCTCGAAATTGATGATGTCACCAGGAACTGAAAGCGGAGCTGCCGAAGCATATCCGCGGCAAAATACGCCTTCCTTCATCTGCGGACGGTCAACGAAAACGAGCGAAATCTTATTTGCGCCATTTTCAGGGGCATCCCATCCGGTAATAGCCTCCTTGCTGTCCTTTGCAAGGTCAAAAGTGAACTTTCCGCTCAACTGGCGCGGCTGGCCATCAGCAGTCATTACCTCAATGGAAACGCTCTGGAGATTTTCGCCCTGAAGAGCAGTTCCGTCAGCATTGACTGTGAACTTAAGGAAAGTAAGAAGATGATAGAAGCTGAACGTGTAAGTTGTCAAAGACCTTGACTTGTAAATACCGATCTTGTAATCAGTATTCATCTTCTTGATTACAGTGCTGAAGGACTGAGTCGAAGGAAGATCGCCCCTTACCGAGTTCATGTCATTTGATGAATTCTCCGAGCTGTATGGGTAATAAGCATACTTTGGAGAGCTTAAGAGAGAACCTCCTGAGAAGGTTGTGCTCGCCTGCTTGTAGTACTTGTTGGTACTTGTGAACTTCACATTTGTCAGGCGGTTTCCGTAGACACCAATCGCCTCCTTGGTATCCCAGATCATTTCGAACGAGCTGCCATTCTCACTGACAACGCTCTTTGTGGTTTCAAATCCATCCTCAGATTCGGGCAGTTCTGCAACTGCCATAATCTCCTCTGGCTGAGGATCTTCCAACGTCTGCTGGACACATGATACCAGCAGCGCAGCCATTGCTAACAACGGCATCCAAAAGATTTTTTTCATAAACCTTAGTTAAGAATTAATTAGTTAAGAAATGTGTGTTGTGTGTGTATATATAGTGTGTGTGCTGTGTGTGCGTATATATGTAGCAAACCCTCCAGCAGCCAGTACTGGAGGGTAAACTATCAATTAAATTCCGCCTTCTTCTTCATCTGGCTGCTCGGTGTTGTTGTCACCGTTACCGCCATTGCCGCCCTGATCAGGCGTATTGTTTCCGTTACCTCCGGCATACTTGAAGTTGTTAGCAACAATCACACCTGGAAGGTAGTACGATCCGTCAGTATCACTTGCTGGCTCGTTAGTCACATAGTCCATCATAACGACTCCAGTAGGACCTGTCGTCTGTTCCATACCGGCCTCAAGCACTGCCTTATAGAAATCGACATTCAGCCTTTCTGCAAGGGCGTCAATGTCTCCGCCGTCGCCACCATAGGTCCAGCCGACACTGGCAGTGAGACTATTTGTAGGGCTTCCTGCTGTTGCCTCCGTAGCCATGTAGCCGCAAAGAGTATTGACAAACACATAATCGGTATACTGGTCGCTGATAGCCATCTTGAAGGTCTCCACAGCATCATACAGTTTTTCATTATATGACTCGAACCAGTAGTAATCGGAACCTAGCCAGCCGCCATCCTTTAGTGTGTTGGTTGGGATAACGCGGGCCCACTCCTGATACCAGCATGTGATGTCTGGATCACTTGTCTTATATACAAAGTTCATTTCGGTTCTTCCTACATTTGCATGATTGGTAGGATATATCTTATCAGGGCCGGTAGAAGCCAGATAGCCATCTTCCATGTACTCCTCAATGAAAGTATCAGCAGAGTTACTGAGATCCGGCGCAGTAATGGTCTGGCCATTTGCTGTAATAGTATATCCTCTTGCTCCCCATTTATCCTTAGCTGTTCCGCAGCCATCAACAAGGAGGAACGGAGTCTCTGAGAGCGCAGTCACTGCAGCGGCAAATGTTGAACCGTCTTTCTCATCTCTCTGATTAAGACGTACAATTGTCAGGATCTTTCCTCTAACATCACCCAGTGTCAGACCTGGTTCATACAGCTTGAACTTATCCTTATAGCTGAGGTTATTGTACCAAACCTTAAGATTATTCGCATAACCTTCTGCATTTCTAGATGGACTTGATCCCTCAGGCTGATATGTAAAGATTACAACAGCACACTCATCAGGATTAGCCTCAAGAAGGGTATTGATCTCAGACATGGCCGCGTTAACGGTCAGACCTACTGAATTCTTATTACATGTCACATTCTCGTCTCCCAATGATGCGGATGTATTGCTTGATCTGTCACTGATGATCTCAAATGCACGGATACCAACCTTCCACTGCTCAGCGATAGTCATATTAGTATGCTGTGAACGGAAATATCCATTCTGATCTGATGTATACCTATATGAGAACGATCCTCCTGTACCTGGGATAGAAAGCTTCTTGAACTCGAGTTCGTCAGACACCTGAGTCATCCACTTAGACGCATCTACGGCAACCGCCTTGGCAGGAAGCTTAAATCCTGTAATGACAGTCTTCAGGTTCTTCTTGATCTGAACAGATTCTCCCATTGTCTTGCCGACGTATCCTGCACCTGTAGGGCTATAGCTTACCTTAAGGTTCTTATAGTCTGCTCCCGGACGGAGGAATACGGTAAATGTAAGGGTCTGGCCAGGACTTACAGTGATAGGCTTAGAATCCTGCCACATAGAAACCTGGATAATGCCATTGCCGTCTCCATCATTCACACACTCTGGGTATGTGCCTGTCCATGCATCCTCAGAGAGGTCAGCATGAAAATCACCGACTATGCCGCTGCCCTGAACCTGGATCTCCGCAATAGAGACTGGCTCAACAAGCTCGCCTGCAGCCAAAGTAAGCTGGATCTGAACTGCCGTTACAATCGGAACGAACGACAATGAGACGCTGCCGTCCTCCCTTGTTGCAGCAGATTTCGCTGCCATATACGCATACTTCATATTCGGAGCAGCCACCCAGTTATTTCCGTCCTGCTTTACGCTTACCGGATTCTGGGCGCCAGGAACAGTACCTCTCAGGACAGTGCCGTCCATTACAATACCGCTTGCCAGAGTTGTCTGCTCGTTATCGAACATATCTGACGAAGGGTACATTGCATAGAAATGATGCACTCCGTCGCCATTCCACTGGAGGCTGCTGCCGCCGTTCCTCACCAGGTATGCATAGTCCTTCTGTGCATCAGGATCAGCAGCATGGTTCACAGTATAGTGTGACGGATTAGGACCCTCTGCCTCAGGGCAATATATCTGGATCGCATCCTCAGTGTCGATCCAGTCGATACGCTCGAACTTCTTGCCGTCTACAGTATAGAACTCTCCTGAATATACAGTCTTTGTAGCAGGAGACTCAAAGCCCGCGCGGGCACCGAAAACTATTTCATCTCCGTCATTTGCCGGAGTTGGTTTCTCGAAGTTCTCCTCCACACAAGCAGTGAAAGAGAAGGCTGAAGCGCACAAAAGCGCTGAAAGGATATATATCTTCTTCATACTTTTGCCCTCCATGTTATTCCCACTGGCCATCATTCCAGGTATGCTCAGTGACATCTATCTCATTGAGCTCGTGACCGGTCGTCTCGACCCCGCTGCTCTGGCCTTTTACTATCGAACCGCTCATAAACGCGCCCTCCAGCTCGACCTGGAAGCGCTCAGTACGAGGGGCTTCGTAAACAGATTTTTTCATATTTCTTCTCGATTATTTGTCAGTTCCAAATGACAAAGGTCTTACATTATTATTAATTATGCAAGAATTCATGCAATTTTATCAGCAAGCAGATTACTTCTGAAGCGTGAGGATTGCTGCACGGCTAAGCCTGCTGTCGTTGAGGAACATAGTGTCAACACCACCGACACCCTCAACGATGAGCTTCTCAGGAGCGACGCCCTGCTGCTTTACAAGGAAGTCGTATACTGACTGTGCACGTGCCTGGCTGAGCTTGAGGTTGCTCTCTGCCGAACCGGTCTGCTGGTCAGCGTAACCTGCAATCCTATAGACAACCTTACTGTCAACTGCATTAAGGATCTTCGCAAGGTTAGCAAGCGCTACACGTGCCTCAGCGGTAAGATCGCTCTTATTGAATGAGAATCGGATATAGATCTCAGGCGAGAGGAGAGACTCGACAACCTCTGTCCTGATCTGGGCCTTTGCGTTGGCAAGCTCCTCCTCAAGGGCCTTGTTCCTTGCAAGGGCAGCATTGAGAGCCTCCTCGTCAACTACAGTTACTGTCTGTGTCTCGTAGATTGTCCTGCTCTTTGATGCGCTCCATCCTCTTGGGTTGAACTTATAAGCAACACCGATAGTGGCTGTCAGGTATCCTTCTGACTCATAGACCTCACCTGCATTTGGCCTTGAACCGCCTTCTCCCTCGAAATCCTCAGGAACAAGGACGCCGCGGAAATCAACGTTAAGGTCAAGGGCGTCGCCAAGACGGAAGGTATTGAGGAGACCCACCATACCGTTTACACGAGTGTTGGCATAAGGGTTCTCAATGTCAAGGTGAGAATAAGTGCGTCCCAAAGCGATACCTGCATAAGGGATGAGCGAGTACACGCGCTCCTTATAGCCTCCGATAAGGTTCATCAGGTTGACCATAAAGTCAGCATGGATGTTCCAAAGGTGGAACTTCTGCCAATAAAGAGGATGATGGTCAAGACCGTCTCCCTTGTATCCTGGGTTTGCGTCAAGGAAATTATTGGTCAGGTAGTCATTCTTGACCGGACCGTTTGTTGTGTTGATGAGGCCTGACACCAGGTTTGAAGCGCCGTATGCGTCACCGCCGCTGTATGCGAAACGGAAACCGAATACCGGTGTAAACCATTTTCCGGCATATACATCCATTGCTGGAGCAAGCCTGTTGATGAACTTCATCTGACGGTCGTGCTCTCCCATATAGAAATTCACACCGCCGCCGATTCCGATGAACCAGTTATCCCTAAAGGATCCTACCTCAAAGCGGCGTGGGTTCTCCACGTCCTCACTCACTTCTTTTTCTGTCTTCTCAGACACGTTTGCCTCCTGCGCCATTGCAACGTATGCAGCTCCGAAGAGCAGGGCTGCAGAGACAAAGAAACGGACTAATTTTTTCATATTGCCTTGTTTTAATAATTATTGTTCTTACTTACGCTTTCTTGAAAACCTGTGCTTTTTCTTTTCGTTTCCATAGCCGTAGCCATAACCGTATCCGTAACCATAGCCGTAGCCATAACCGTAGCCATATCCATAGCCGCTGCGGTGCTCAGATCCATTCAGGATGATGGCCATATTCGCCAGGGTCTTTTCCTTATAGAGCTCTTCCAGCTCAGGAAGCTGCCTGCGGTCCATCTTGCCGGCGCGAACGACAAAGATTGTAAGGTCTGCTATACGGTTTGATACTGTCGCATCCGCAATGATACCTACAGGAACGTTATCCACGATGATATAGTCATAACGGCTTCTCAGATCATTCATCAGCGCGTCAAGCCTCTCATCCATAAGGAGTTCAGCAGGGTTTGGAGCCTTCGAACCGGCCGGGATGAAGTCAAGGTTCTCATGCGCGACACCTTTTATGATGATATCATCGAGCTTTATTTCCGGATCATACAGATAATTGGTCATGCCGACGGTATGCGAGCATCCGAGAATGCTTGTCATCGTACCCTTACGGATATCCAGGTCGACAGCCACAACCTTCTTCTTTGCCATCGCAAAGCTAGCGGCAAGATTGGTCGAGACGAATGTCTTACCTGCTCCCTCATTGAACGATACAAAGGTGATAACCTGGCCCGCATGCCCCTTCTTGCTCATAAAGGACATATTGGTCCTGAGGATTCTGAAAGCCTCTGACTGAGAGTGGTTTCCGCCATCAACTACGATAGCGCCCTTTATCTTCTTCTTAAGATGGTCATTATCCAGAGGGATCTCGCCAAGGAACGGTACAGTCACATTATCCTTGATGTCACGCCTGTTCTTGACCCTTGTGTCAAGGAACAGCTTTGCCAGGAACCATGCTCCCGGAACTGCCAGGCCCAGAAGAAGGCCCAGAAGCAGGTACTTAGTCCTTACCGGCGCAATCGGGCGTGCGCTTCCCGCTACTTCGTTTATAATATGAGCGTTATTGTCAACCATAGCCTGAGTAAGGGCATTCTCCTCTCTCTTGTTGAGAAGGAAGACATAAAGCGCCTCCTTGATCTCCTGCTGGCGCTCGATTGAAAGAAGTTCGCGCTCCTTCTGAGGCACAGCAAACATTCTTGCAGTAGCGAACTTCTCCTGGCTGATGGCCTCATTGAGCCTGCTCTCCAATGTTACGATGACATTATCCACCGAACGCACGATAAACTGCTTGAGAGAGCTGAGCGAGTTGTTGACATCCAGGACGATAGGGTTCTGGCCGCTTCCCTCCTCCACGAGCTTGTCACGCCTGAGCTTCAACACATTATACTGTGATATAAGCGACTCGATATTAGGATCATCAAGACCTGTATTTACAGGGATAAGCTCGACTTCCTTTGAAGGGTCATCCAGATATCTCCTCATTGACTTGGCAACACCCAGCTGGGTCTGCAGCTCAAGTATCTCCCCTGAGTACTGCTGCTTGGCAGAGACCGAAAGGCTTGCCTCAGAACCCAGGTCAAGAAGGGCGTTCCTCTTCTTGAACGACTCCAGGTCTGCCTCAACCACGCCCAGTTCTGCCTCGATTATCAGCAGGCGCTCGTTGATGAAGTCGGCTGTGTTTACCGCTATCTGGTTCTTTTCAATGATAACCTCCTCATTGTAAACCTGGATAAGGGCATTCAGGACCGCCTTGGCCCTGAGAGGTGACGAATCCTGGAACGAGAGCTTGAGGATCGAAGCCTCCTCAGCCTCCTGCCTGATGCCAAGGTTGGCAACAAAAAGCGAAGCCATCGAGCTTACGGAACGCTTCTCGACCAGAATAGGCTTGCCGATCCAGTCCTGATTAAGATAATGGGTCGGGGTGAGAACCATTGTGACTCCCCTGAAGACGAGCGTGTCTCCCAGACAGGCTGTAACAGGCCTTACCTCATCTTCTACGTCGCTGATGATCACATTTACAGAATCCTGAAGCGTCATGTTGAAAGACACCCATCCTTCCTTGAACTCATCTGGGAAAGTGACCTTTACAGGAGTCTGCGAGTAGAGTTCCAGGAATCTCAGGCGGTTAGGCTGCTTGTAGCATACATCCGCGCCTGTCCTTTCGACCACCTTCTTCATCAGCTTATGCGAACGGAAACGATAAATCTCATTGGTTACATTCACCTTGTTGATGAGGTTGTCATATCTGTTAAGTCCTGCAGAAACCGCCTTATTGGCAGGGTCCTTGATCGCAATTGTCGCAGAGCAGAAATATGTAAAGGCTGTCGAAGAATACAGGATATAGGCCGCACCCACTCCCAAAACAACGAATAACAGGAACCACTTCCACTTGCCGAGCAGGTAGAAGAAAAGGTCAAGTATATTTACTGTTTCGTTCTTTTTGCTATTTTGCTGCATAGTCATCTTAAATTATACCAACTGCCGACAGCGCCCAAAGAAGCGTACCTCCCAAACTTAACAGAGACACGCCAAAGGTCGCAAACTGCCAGACCCTGTCATTCCTTTCCTTATACTTAGGCTCCACATAGACGATATCATTCTGCTGGAGATAGTATGTCGGAGACTTGAAGATCTCCGCAGTCCTGATGTCGTTGTAGAAAACCTGATACTTTCCGTCTACCATCCTGACGACTGCAATACGGTCCATTCTTGCATTTTTAGTCAGGTCGCCAGCCTTGGCGATCGCCTCAATGATGGTCACCTTATCGCCATCAACAGTATAGGTGCCTTTTCCATTCACGGCACCAAGCACTGTATACTTAAAGTTCAGGAACTCTATTGCGACTTCCGGGTTCTTTATGTAGCTGCCGTCCTCAATCATCACCTCTATGATCTGGGCAACCTCCTTGAGAGTCTTGCCGCCTACACTGATCCTTCCAAGCACAGGGAAAACTATATATCCCTCATCATCAACCCTATATCCTGCGCCAGCGTCGCTCACCGCAGACCTTACGCTGCCGTCAGAACTCACCTGGTATGAACCAAGCTGCGCATTGAACGGAAGGGCAAGCTCAGGATTCTTGCAGCTCACCTTGATGTCAAGGCGGTCATTTGGATGAATCACTGTAGCCGACTCGAGATTTACTTCATACTGCTGGCCAGGGACCATGTCATTGAGATACATGAACTCCCTCGAATTGCCGCATGAAACAAGAAGCAGCGCCGCAGCCAACACCGCCAGAATCCTATCGGATCTATATATTCTGTTTGTCATCATATTATCACACAAATTCATTTACACCTTCCCAGCAGGCCTGCGCCGCGCCTTTATCAGGCAGGCAGTTCATCTGCCCCACGCAAACCGCCTCTGTCAGTTCTATCAATGTCTCGCACAAGCAACCGTAAAGGTGCCTGTCATGCCTAAGCCCCGAACATCCCGGGAGCAGAAGCGTAAAGGCCGCTATATCCGTCTTGCGTTCGAAACGGTTTTCAGCAGCCTGGACGAGCCTGACCATCGCGGCTACCGGAGCGGACTTGTCATGATAGCAAGGAGTCTTGCCGCTCCATGGCGAGCCATATGCTACCGCTTTTCCGCCAATGACCCTCACTATCGGGTTGTCATCATTCAGAAGCCACGCTCCCAGATGGCCGGTCCATAAGCGCGAGTGCGTGCTCTTCCCTGTGCCGCTGCGCCCCATGAACATGTACGCCCTGCCATCCTTGACCACCGTCGAAGAGTGGACCGAAATGGCGGAATACAGCAATGCCGCCTGCGCAAAGGCGATCCGGAGCATCGAACTGAGAACAGACGGGACATAAGGGTCCTCCCATTTCAGCCTGGCTGACACCCTCCTGAAGTCAGGCCCCGCCTCCATGATATGCTCATATCCGGCATATCTGACCGTAATCCTATATCCGTCACCTGTGCGGTACAGGCAGGTATGGCCCAGGTCATTATCATCTTCTTCAAGGAACTCCGCATCCGGGCGCTCTTCCGCTACATCCTCTTCAGCAAACTCGAAAAGCAGGCCTGCGCCCTGCCTGTCCCCGCATCTGAACAAAGAAAAAGACGGCAGAAGCAGCTCAAGGTCACAATCCCTTCCTAGCGTCACTGCAAAGACAAAATCCGCAACTTTGTAGCACCCCATCATCTCACCTGTCCTCCCATCAGCTGAAGCATCGTCCACAGCCATTCGCCTGGGGCATAAGCCAAGGCAAACGGCAAGTTCCCCCAAAATGAGGAGAACGTGCGGACTTTTCTTGACAGCCTGTTCTGAGAGGCCAATTCACTCTTAGCCTTTAAATGGCCAAAGTTACCTCCTTTCACGATAATATCCAATAAAGCATCCGTATTTTTTGCCGCTTTTTTACCTATATTTTGGTCAGAGTCCAAGCCTAGATATTCCTCAAGAAAAGCATCCAGCAGCTCTGACCATTTTCTCATGCCTGCCTGACGGTATATCTCCCTCATCTGCATGGGGTCAACACGCCCCGAATAATAGCGTAGAGCAGCCGCCATGTCACAGAACTGGCGAAGCCCGATTCCCACACCTAAAGCATGCTTGAGGATATGCGAGCTCAGAAGGACAAGATTGACTTCCGGAGCAGGAACCAAGACCTCGCAGCCTGCTATGCTTACGGTCTCATATCCTTTCTCCTCAATGAGCCTCATGATAAACTTTTTTGGTCCGGGACTGAGGATGTCGACAAGATACGAGTGGCGCTCCACCACAACCCCGTCCACATCGTACTCCCAGCTGCCGTCAGGCTTAGCTTCCTTTCCTGCCCCTGGGATTCCCTGCAGAGGGTCTGAATCCTTGTCAGCATCAGGAAAGAAAAGGTCAATATCACCGCTTTCACGCAAAAGAGGCTCGGGATACATCATCGCGACTGCAGGGCCTTTCTCAAGCACAGCCCTCCGCCCTGTCGCAGCAAAATGGCTATACAGCTTTACGAGGACCGCATTGACATCCGCACTGCTTTGCTCTATGCGGTCTGCATATGCCATCCATTTGGCCATCAGGCCCATCGGAGGGGCCATATCCTCAGGCAGAAAGCCCAGGCCGCGGAAAGCGATGCCTGTCACAGTCTGCTGGCGCGCATGAGCAAACACGCGCTCCCAGCTTTCCGCAGGAAGCGGAAACACTGCAGCCATGTCCCGGTCATATCTGCTCCAAAGCCCCGCACGGACCAGAGCCAGAAGCGCTTTGAACTCCCTATCCATTTATTACCAGTCCGCCCTCAATCCAGCAGTTGAGAAGCATCGCGACATCAGCGCGAGCTGTAGCCAGATCCACATCATAGGCCTCACACAGCCACAACGCAAGATCCTCAGGCACAAATGATTCCGCCCCTATCCTCTGCCATAGCATAGCAGCCGAGGCGTTGAAGGTGAACACATTGGTCATACGGGCGGTTCCAGTCTCGGCATCCACCACCATATACTTTTTGCCGACCTGTCGCAGCTTAAGATTCGGATTCAGTTTCATGCCTAGAATTTTTTACCCGTAATGATGCTTATGCCTGTCTTGAATATAATCACAATATCAATCCAAAGGTTGTGATTCTCCATGTACTCGAGGTCCATTTCAAGACGCTTGAGCATCTTTTCCATCGTGTCTGTGTAACCGTTGTAAAGCGTCGCGTTCGAGAATACTCCCGGACGCATCTCGTACAGTTTCGCATAGTCCGGATTCTCTGCCATAATCTTGTCGATGAAATACTTACGCTCAGGACGATATCCGACAAAAGACATCTCTCCCTTCCAGACATTCCAGAACTGAGGCAGCTCATCAAGATGATGGTTCCTGATGAACCTTCCCACCTTTGTCAGCCTTTCATCATCCTCGCCTGACCAGAGCTGAGGCTGTCCGTCCTTCTCCGCATCCACCTTCATGGAGCGGAACTTATAAAGCATAAATGGCTTTCCTCCCTTGCCGATGCGCTCCTGCTTAAACATCACCGGGCCTCCATCCTCAAGCTTGATCGCCAAATAGACAATCACGAAAAACGGGAAAAAGACTATTGACGAAAAGAACGCACACACAAGATCAAATAATCTCTTAACAAATCTCCTCATAGGTTATATACTCTTATATATTTCAATACAATTCTCAATCATCCTGCTCTTAGTAAACATCTCGCGGTACCTGCGGGACGCCTGTTCTGCAAAAGCATTATATGTATCTTCTGATTCAAGGATACTCTTGAAGGCCTTTGCAAGAGCCTCGCTATCCTTAGGCTCCACATTTATACCCGACTCCTTGTGGGCATTCACCCAGGACACGCCGCTGCCCGGAATCCTGGTGGCGACAACCGGCTTTCCAGCAGACATGGCCTCAATCTGCACGATGCCGAAGGCCTCCGTCGCATAGACGCTGCTCATGCAGAACAGGTCACACGCTCCAAAATATGCTGCTACCTCTTCATCACTCAGAAATCCAAGCAGCCTGACCTTGTCCTGCAGTCCGGAACTCTCGATCTGCTCGCGCAGCGAATCTTTAAGAGGACCCTCTCCGCCTATCAGCACGACATAGCCGTCATCAAGATAACGCGCGCTGTCTATCAGATACTTATATCCCTTATATGGCACCAGACGGCCCAGCGAAAAGATGATCTTTCTGCCCTTATAGTTCTCGCGCAATGCCGCCGCCTTTTCGTCATCCACTTCGAGAGGGACAACACCGATAGGAAGGCATACTGTCTTGTCCTGCACATCCTTAAGCCATGGGGACGACTCCAGATAGACCGGAGAAGTGCCGATGATCATATCCGCCCTGTCAATCAGCCATTTCTGCAACGGCTGATAAAGCTTCAGCAGATTCTTCTGCTTGAGAATATCGCTATGCCAGTGCAGGGCAACCTTGCCTTTATACCCGGACATATAGAGCGCCAGACAGGCCATAGGGTCCGGGTGGTGTACATGCACTACGTCATATTCATTGCATATGCTCCTCATCTTGGATATCATCGCAGGAGAAAGCATGGTCGCCTTCACCTTAGCCAAGGTCCTGGTACGCATCAGCGTGGCATTTTCATTCAAGGGTTCCTCCCCCACATGATCGTCATCACACGCCGCGCACAGCATGTCACACTTGAGACCTTCCTCTGACAAGCCTGTCATCAGGTCGTACATGACCTTTTCAACTCCTCCCTTTATCGGGTAGAATTTACCTAGCTGTAATATTTTCATAGAGTTTCAGATAGTCTGCATAACGCTCTTCCTTCCGGAAGTTCGCAAGGGCGTAGGCCCTGCAGTCTGCAGTATATTGCACTTTTCCTCTTTCAGCAATCCTTCTGACCGCCTCAAGAAGACCTTTGACATCACCTTGTTCAACGACAAACCCCGTCTTTTCCGTCACGGCCTCGACGCTGCCTCCGGTACGGTAGGTCACCACCGGAGTGCCGCAGGCCATGGCCTCAAGATTAACTGTCGGATAGTTATCCTGCCATGTAGGGTTTACGAATGCAGCCGCAGCAGAATACAGTTCTGCCAGCTGCGTAAGATTCTCCGTCCTCCTTATGCCTACAATATTTGACGGCAGGCGCTTCATCTGGTCCTCGCTGACTCCCACCATCACGATCACCTCGTCCTCATCCAGCATCCCGGACATCTCCAGGAAGTCATCCCATCCCTTTTCCTTGGACCAGATGCTGGCAAGTCCTAGGATTATCTTCCTGTCCCCCAGACCGTATTTCTCACGGAGCGCCTTATCATCAGGCCGAACATCAAACACATCCAGGTCAATGCCGTTATGTATGATCTCGAAACGGCAGCCCTTGAGGAAGGAGTGTGACATTTCCGCCTTCATCCAATCAGACACCGTCACTATCGTCAGGTCCTTAACTGATGTGAATGCTGCCTTCTTGTCCCGGAAATTCTTTCTGGAGCGATCCGCAAAGTAGCTTGCAGGGAATGCTTTTCTCTGAGTGCAGCCGCCGCAACCCGTTTTCCACTTATCACATCCGGCACCGGCATAGTGGTAGCAGTGCCCCGTATACAGCCAGCAGTCGTGAACAGTCCAGACAACAGGGATGTCTGCAGTGCTCAAATACTCAAAGAGTATCTTATAATTAAGGAAATAGCCATGAATATTGTGGATATGGATTATATCGGGACGCAATTCCTTTATTTTTCTCACGAATCTCCTAGTTGCAATGACAGAAGCCAAACCATGCCTGTCTGTCAAGCGGGTCCATATTCCGTGCAGAGCAACGCTAAGCTTTCCTCCCACCGGAATCAGCTTCGACCTGCAAGGCTTCACCCCATCTCTTCCGCCGCTATAGGCAATATAGCTGTCCCAGCCGTTTGCAATGGCCAGTTCACCGATTTCCTGCATAATACGTCCCGTAGACGTATTGGTCCTGATTACCGGATTAATCTGCAGCAGCTTCTTCATACCTTTGTCATTTCGAGCGAAGCCGAGAAATCTCCTCGTACAGATTCACCCAAAGTCCCATAACCCTATCTTCTGAGTATTTTTCTAGAACCTTCTTCGCATTCTCACCCATCCTCTTCCTCAGATCATCGTCCCTCATCAGCCTTACCATAGCCTCCGCCAGGCCGTCAATATCCCCATCCGGAACTATCAGCCCGTTCTCCCCCTCTATGATTATATCCCTCGGGCCGCACTTGAAGTCGAAGCATACCGCAGGAAGGCCGCAGGCCATGGCCTCGATCATCACCATAGGGAACCCTTCATAGTGCGAGCTCATCACAATCATGGAGCTTTCCGAGTACTCCTTGCCTATGTCTTTTGTCGGAGCATTCAGCTTTACGGATGCCTCCAATCCCCGCTCGTCAATCATCCTCTGAAGCATATCCTTCCACTCTCCCTGCCCGAATATGTCAAGCCGCCATTCCGGCATCTGCTGATGCACCTTCTCCCACACCTGTATAAGCCTGTCAAAGCTCTTCTGGTAGTCAAGGCGGCCTACAGCAATCACCCTCTTCTGAGAGCAACCAGAATACTTCTCTGCGATAAAGCTTGCGGCATTAGGTATCACCCTGATTCCCGGCATCTCACCCCACATCTGCATATCCTCCTGAGTCAGGACAACAAAACGGTCAAAATTCCGGACCAGCCTCTCATCCATCAGAGCACGGGCCTTATCCGCCAGGCCCATCATGCCGGAGCGGTTGTACTGATGGTGAAACAGCTTGCTCTGATGCAGCTCCATCACCTTTCTGCTGCCGTCCTTCAGTCCCGGGACAAACGAGCACTCGCCGGGATAGAAGCAGTCCACAATATCAGGACGCTCCCTCTCCAGCAGCGCCTTAAGACGCTTTTTATGCTCCTGGCGCCTCCTGAGATAACCCGCCAGCTTCTGCACGAACGGCCTGCCGTTGTCATCGGAATAATTGATCCCGAGATCAATCATCTTCACCCCGTCAGGGAACGGATAGAAGGAAGGCCTGCCATGCTGGTCTGTCGTAACGACGGTCACATCCCAGCCTTTCTCCTCAACAAGGTAACGTACCTTATTGAGAAGGACACGCTCCATTCCGCCTGGGTTATATGTCGAGTGGATCTGATAGAGTATCTTCATCTGCCTTTTCGTATTCATCATTATCTTCCTTGCTGATGCACAAGAAGATAGCAAAGACTAGGAATATGTCTGTCGCGACCTTGAGCCAGACAATCATGTTGATTGACAGCACCAGCATAAACATAGTCGCATATTTCGGGAAACGTTCACTGCAAACCCTTGCAACCTTGCAGAAGAAAGCTATAAAGGTGACAAGTCCGATTATGCCAAAATAAAACAGAAAACGGAGGTAGCCGATATCTGTACCCATGTAGTAGCCGCCCGTGTTAGGGCCGACATAATATGGGTCAGTGTTATATGGATTCTCAATATAGCCGTCGCCGATCAGCCAAGTCTTAAGGTTATCAGGGAAAACAATCATATTCTTGAGAATATTATTAGAGTTTGTCTCCCAATGACCTGTCTCTGCCAAAGAGAAGAAACCCTCAAAAGCAAACCTGATATTATCATGGAATTGCTGATCGGACATATAGAAATGAACTATTATCGGCAACGAAATGCACAAGAAGCCCAGAATATATTTCCAGATGCGCCCGTTATTGCTATTGGAATTTGTGCTGAATATTGGAGATATGACCAGATACAGCAGAGCGACAATGACTCCGACAGTAGTCGTCCTGGCCATCATATTGCCCACAACAGAAATTATCATAAAGGCCGCCAGATAGAGCCACATGTAATTATAGTATCGTGACGCCGATAATTTCTGCAGCATTACAGCAATCATTACCAGGATAGCCGCGAAGCGGGTTCCTGCAACATCGAGCGCAGCACCGATTCCATATAGTCTTCCTTCTCGTGAAAGCCTGTCAGTATTAACGAAATCGAATCCGACAATATAGGTATCAATGAAGGCCTTAAATGCTGGCACATAATCGAGTACAACTGCAATCACGCACTGTCCGGCACAGACTCCGATCAGATAGTTGCATACCAGTTCCACAGAAACATACCCATGCATCCATTTTACAATCTTAATTGCCGTATATGCGCCGCCCAGCCACACAAACATCGACACGATATAGGTCGCGTAAGTGTAGTCGTTCGTACTATTGAATATGACGGAAGTAAGCCCGCAAAGCGAAACCAAAGCGGCAATGACTGCGATGACAAAACCGTCCCTGTTGATTTGCGAAGCACGACCCCGGGCCATGTCAACAGCATACAATACAAGGCCCACACCGGCCATGGCCATCTTTGTATTGATGCCCGGCAGGAAGGTAAACTCAAAAGGGAAGAAATAGAAGCTGACAGCGAGCGCCGCAATCAGCATCTTGATGAATTTCCACATAGGCTACTTATAAATCACTCCATAAACAAGCTTGTATACCAGCTTGAAATAAACCTTGACGGCCCAGAACTGGCCCTTAGCGGCAAGCCACTGGACCATTCTGGTCCTGAATGCCTGATGCTTATTCTCACATATATATTTATTCGCTTCCGGCCACCATTCTTTCCACACCTCATATTCCTCCTCGTTATCAGTAATGAGGAAAGGCAGCTTGGTGTTCAGCTTAAAGAATGCGATTTCCTTATCCAGAGCATTCCCGGACCTCTTCTTCAGGAACTCAACAGTCTGATCGACATTAAACCTTATATCGGCCTTATGCCTGTCAGACATCGTAGCGGAATAGGCATTGGCATTAAGCTTCACATAGTGGTAAAACGCCTTCGGGACATAGGCCACAGACTCAGCACAGGCCGCAAGCCTTATCATAGTCATGTCCTCCCCCATAGCATGGCCTGCTGGGAACAGGATAGCATTGTCTGTATAAAGGCTTCTCTTCACAAGCTTATTCCAGACATTATATTTCATGGCACCTCCTAAAAGGCCTTTCCTGAACATGTCTTCTGCAGTCTCGTATACCGGATTAGACATATACCTTTCATTCTTTTCAAAAGACAGGTAAAAGTCACAATAGACCATGTCCGCATCCTTTTCCTTCGCCGCCCGATACATCTCTTCCAGCATATCCTTCTCAACAAAATCATCGCTGTCGCAATGGAAGACATACTCTCCAGCCGCCACTGCTAGGCCGGTATTCCTGGCAGATGGAAGGCCCTGATTCTGCTCGTGAGCCAGAATCCTTACCTGGCCTTTCCGCTCAGGATACCGCTCAAGGCATTCCTTCAGGATCATGATGCTGTCATCCGGCGACGCATCGTCTACGAATATATATTCAACCTCCTTCAATGTCTGGCCAAACAAAGAGCACGCGCATCTTTCAATGAAACCGCTGACTTTGAAGACAGGTATGACTACTGACACCTTAACTCCTGCGGCCATAGACAAAATAACGGACTAATATTTTAACACGCTTCATCAATGGAAGCCGCTCCAGCTCATTCAGCATACCATCAAAGAAATGATAATAATACCTAGGGTCAAAGAAATGTGATTTGCGGTAGTATTCCCACCAGATGTCAAAGTTCACACAAGCGCCCTTCCAAGGTTTCTGGCCATTATAATGCACTATGCCTTTATCTTGAGCCTCCTGAATCTGCTCTTCTGTCCATACTGTTCTAAGCAGGTCCCTATTGTTTACCGCAAAATCCGAGATATACGTGGTATAGCAAAACGATGGCGGCAGATACTTTATCTTTCCCCGGCAGACGATGTTGATAATGTCCATATCCTGAAACTTATATTTCATATCAACATGCTCCTTGAACTTATCTACAATACCGTCTTCGCGAAGCTTCTTTGAATTAATGATCAGATTCCCCGAATAGATGTTTCCCTCGGCGCTTGTCTTCCTCTCTGTTTCATAATAGCGCTTCAGATCCGGTATCAGATGCGCTATTGAATCAACTCCGGCGATATAGCAGTCATCCATATCCGTCTCATTATATATTCTCGACAGGTCTTCCCTGAAGATCACATCAACATCCGAATATAGCACCTTGTCATATTCCGGTATCAGCTCCGGTATCAGGAGACGGTAATATGCAGGGGTCGTTATGCCTCTGATCTCAAACGACTTATCGAAGTCCGAACCCACATAACGATATGTTATATTGCATTTAGGGAAGAGATCCTTGATCTTATTCAGCCCCTCGTCATCCAGGCGTTCCTTCTCCGAATTAAGGATAAATATATCATAGAATGTAGACTCGGCCGCATTCATCAGTAATGATGAAAGGCATATACGGGCCGGGAAAACCAGATTCTTATCAAAAGAAAATACTATAGGGATCTTATTCATTCTTGTTACATATTACAGGCAGAGACTTATACTCATCTGACCTGATGAAGGCCCTTGCCTCTCTAAATGCGCTCAACTTCCTGCCAAGCACGTCAAAACGCAGTTTACAGAAAGACACCAGGAATGTAAACAGCATATAGTACGACATGCTGAGCGCCAGCCATATCCTCTTCAGGCATGACCTCTCAGGAAGAAATAGGAAGCGATGCCAGAATACCTGCTTGAAATACACATCACCATACAGGTTTTTAAGCTCCCTTTCCGGAGTCATGCTGTTTCCTGCATCAAGATGAACAAAGTTATGCCTATACCAGGTCAGCTGCCTTAAGCCTGCACAATACATCTTATAAAACATCACCTGGTCATCGCCTAATGAATATGTCATATTATCCAGCCATGCCTCATCTTCAAAACGTATTTTCAAGAAATCACTCTTCTTGCATAAAAAGCACGCACCGGCATTGGTTTGAGACAAATAGACTTCCTTTTCAGGATTCTTATTATAAGAGTATCCGGCGCTTGACATAACCTTATAGCCAAACTGAGGATCATTACGGCGCGCGCGCATTCTTCCTGAAAGTGTCATCATGATTTCCGACAAGACCCCTCTATCCGCATTAGGGAAAATATCCGGCGAGATGATATCCGCATCATTTTCCTTCAACAGTTCATACATCCGCCCCACAGTGTCATGTGGGAATTCCAGGTCATCATCCAGAAAGAGAATGTATTCTGTTTCCACTTCATCATACGGAAGCGCACGCTGAGCAAGCATGCCTTTATTGACATAGACATACTTTTCTACTCCTATTGTCTCCTTAGGAATCTGATACCCATCCGCTATATATACATATATCGCTTTGGGCTGAATATCCTGATGTTTCAGCGAATCCAAAAGACGCTGATATTTACTTCCAGCGAGCCCTAAAGTCCTTATGACCGCAGTATATTCCAGCGTTTCCATATTATTTCCGTATTAGATCTGCTATACGTTTCCTTACCTTATAAACACGGCCTTTGATCCATGAGGTTACCCTGAAGACCCTGACTCCCGTAATCGGCCTGACTGTAAAATAGAACCGCCTTACTTCGATACGCTCCGAACCTATCCATTCCAGGACCCTCTGCCTTATGGCGTCCAGGCCAAGAGTGTCAATCAAAGCCTCACGGTCTTTATAATAGCCATCCATTGAGACTGTTTCGAGCGTCCACTTATACATCATCACGCTATAATGATTATAGTATGACTTAAGCCCTTCATCTGAGGTCTTCTGAGCGCACTCATGAAAGAAATCGCACATAGAAAAGGAATCAGCCAGCTTCTTCGGATCTATCTTGAAAGAAGCGCTGCACGTATTCTTCCTATAGGCGTAGAAGCAAAGCGGCACATACATGCATCTTAAAGGCTGCATAAGCAATAAGGAATAGAATCTCATATCCTCCAGGAATATCTGGTCTTCATTCAGACGCAGGCTGGCTATTGCAGGCTTCCTGAACAAAGACAAAGGCAAAAAGAACTCCCCAGCTATGGCATCCTTGATGAATGCCGCAGAATCTATAGGCTTATTGGCAATGGACAGGCCTCTTCCCTTGCCTTCCCTGTCGAACAGTTCCTGCCCTTCTTCTGTGACCGCCTTATATTCTCCACGGATTATATCTAATTGTTCTGCTTCTGCAGCCGCTACCATCTTCTGCAAGAAAGAGTCATCTATCCAGTAATCATCCGCATCAAGGAATATTATAAACTCGCCTGCAGACAAATCAAGCCCCAGGTTGCGGGCAGAAGACACACCCCCATTCTGTTTTCGGATTGCTTTTATACGCGTATCCGTATTGGAGAATCCGCAGCATATTTCGTACGTCTTGTCCGAGCTGCCGTCATCTATCAGAAGCAGCTCCCAATCAGAAAAGGTCTGATT
>JAEIGA010004381.1_pt1 | contig 21836 bp, 19 predicted proteins | sample 9270691 | NCBI WGS metagenome assembly JAEIGA01 (sample SAMN17057246, study PRJNA624740) | gut metagenome | biome: biome; isolation source: fecal sample | host: Bos grunniens | place: China: Xizang | collected 2019 | reverse complement strand
GGCTAGGTCGATTTTATGGTGGTATTGTTCAGAACTTTCTTTAAACTCTTCAAGACTAGCAACGCGCGCAGGCAAGCCTTCAATAACATAAATGTGTATGCATATAGCGTACAAAGCTGCGGCTATACTTATAACCCATTTAATGTCACCTAAATATTTTCTTATAGTTTCCACCACGACTCTTTTTATTCATTGTTATGATATCAGAATCGTGGTGTAGATTCAACAACATTATACGCGTTTGCTTGAATATTTATCGGAACTTTTATTGATTTCCGCAACATCACGCATCACGTCAGCACAATATTTCAGAATCGCCATCATTGTCTTGAAGTCACCAGCAGACATTTCGTTGCCAGATGTCAGGTGAGGACGAATCCGTTCATACGCACGGCGTGCATACGCATCCATTTCTGTTGTCATACGTCTTGTATCGTCATTCATGTTTGTCTCCTATTGAGCATATCTCGCACATTCAGGCGTGTTCCACAAAATTACATACGGGGTTCCAGTCTCAGGTTCTACATATGCACCAACATATTTCTTGCGAGGGCATAAGCGATTCGTATTAATTGGAAGGCCATACTTATTCTGTAGAGCAACAGCAGTGCCGTTAACGTTTACCGTATACGGTAATGGGTCGCCAGTTACAACAGTGTCAGGATTGACGCACAAAACCAATTCAAAGTAATCTAAGCTAGAAATATTGGTTGGATTTGTTATCGTCATTTCTACAGCGGTGTCGCTGGCGGTCAATGCCGTAACCTTGTGAAAATAAGGACTGCAATTATAATCCATTTGTCATCTCCTATATGAATCAGCAGGGGCAAAGAAACCCCTGCCTGTTACTTAGAATCCGCATCCACAATAGTTGTAAGATGAGGAACAACGCGAGGATTCATAAGGGCTGCATGTGATGTATGCAGGCTGTGGGAACGGACGCAAAGTGTTAATCAAGTTTGCACTTTGTGCCTGTTGTGACAGCTGGAAGTTAGCGGTCTGTAATTCACGGTCACGTTCTGCAATGCGGTCACGCAAAGATTCAATTTTGTTTGCGTTAATCAGAGCGCGTGTTTCTTCGCCTTCGCGATGTATCGCGTTGGTGATTTCGCAGCAGCATTTCTGATTGTCAAAGCGAACAGCGTCTATGTTGCGGTTTGTTTCGCAGCAACATTGCTGAGCAGCAAAACGGTTTTCTGCAATCTGAGAGCCTACTGTGTTGAAGCCTTGCAACATTGTCGTATTTTGCGCATAGAAGCCATCACACAAACCTTGTGTAATACCATCTAATTTACGCATAACATTTTGATTGTTGAAGCCATCGAACATTTCAGCGCGTGTCAGAACGCCGTTAGCCCAACCGCCGCCGAATCCTCCGCCAAATCCGCCGCCCCAACCGTTTCCAGCGAAGCCTGCAATCAACAGGAAGAATAATAAGGCAGCCCAGTCGCCACCGAATCCACCGCCAAAGCCATTGTTGCCAACCATCACAGGATAACCACCCCATGAACGAGACCCAACAGCAGTCGCAATGTCTGTTAAGCTATATTTGTCCATAATGTTTTCTCTTATTTAAGGGTTCTCAACCTTGCGGGAAATCATTCAAACCAAAGGCACGTAAGTCTTCCTTGGTGAAAATCTTTGCATCAACGTCTAAACCTCGAGATTTAGCCGCATTTAGCAAAGTCTTAAACTGTTCTTCTGGGTTCTTGCCAGCCATCATTTTGTTGAACGCGTTCATTGCAGGCGTCCCCTGAAACGCTCCTGACATTAACTGTTGAGCCAATTGTTGTAACATTGGATTCATTTTTGCCACCTTTTATATATTCTTTTATCTCTTCTAAAACAGATGATATGGCCTTAAGCTCTGTCTGTTCCTGAACGCCGCCAGATAACTTATACGTTTTCAACACAATGTTTCCATCGTTGTCCATCTGACGCATATAAATCTCTTGAATCTCCGTGCCAGTGCCTTTTAGCCCCATATAGGCAACACCAGGCATTACGGGCATATTTGACAAATCCGAAGAAGCGTTTACGGAGAAGCACTGCACTTGGGGTTGCAGAGTTTGTATGGTTTGGGGAAAGCTTTGACGCTCCATCTGATAACGAAGCATCGGGTCGATATAAGGACTTTTAAACATAAACGCCTCCTTGGACACTACTATTTTATAGTGTCTGGAGGCGATAAGTCTTGGTAATGTTTTGGTAATGTTTTGGTATTATTCTAAATATGATATAAAATCTCTGCCTAGCATTGTGTGCGTTTCGTGAAACTTCCTGAGTCCTTCTTGCAATCTGTCGCCGAACTGCCATTGGCTTATGCATATTCCGTGCTCCCTTCTAAGCCAGTCTAAGGCTTCAAATGTGCTCAGCATTTTAACGCACGCTGCAATAAGAACTTCTTTTTGTGGCGAAGGAATTTGATATTCCTCTATCTGTGAAATCGCCAACAACGGCGGAATCCTCATCAGATACTTTTTGGTTAAGTTTCTGTCACTATCCATCTATGGCATACCTCTTGGTTCTGTTAAACAAAATCCCCGCCTAGAACACTAAGCGGGGAGGATGAAGAAAAGTTTTTTTGCGTTTTTTAACGTAGTGTGGTTCGTTTAGTTCTGCACCTCTTGGTTCTCAATGTTCGAGACCAATATAATGCAGAAATTTTACTTTGTCAAGTGTTTTATAAAAAATTTTTTTTATCACAGGTCAAAGTATATTGTAGCGTTGGTTGCGCCCCACTTGTCTGCGTATCCAGTCATCGCTTCAATCGTTGCCTGTACATCTGCGCGGAAATGAATCTCTGTTAATGCTGTGCAATTACGGAATGAATACGAATACGTCTGTGACCCAAAAGGAGCCGCGCCAAAACCTGTTAATGATGGGAATGACATAGTAACAAGGTTTGTACAACCGAGAAATGCATTGCTCAAACCACTACTGCCAACACTTTGTAATGAACTTAAATCAACACTTGTTAGGGTATTACAGCTGGAAAATGTACCGCTCAAACCATTATTGTCAACACTTTGTAATGAACTTAAATCAACACTTGTTAGAGCATAACAGTTGGAAAATGCACTGTAAAAACCATTACTGCCAACGGTTTGTAATGAACTTAAATTAACGCTTGTTAGTTTTGCGCAACCATAACATACATTGGCAAGGCTATAATAGTCAACACTTTGTAATGAACTTAAGTCAACACTTGTTAGATTTGTACAATTGTAAAATGCCTTACTCAAACTATTCTTGCCAACGGTTTGTAATGAACTTAAATCAACACTTGTTAGATTTTCACGGTAGGAAAATGCATTGACCAAAGCGAGGTCGGCAAGCCTTTTTACCCCCGAAAAATTCAATGCGCCACTCCAAGTTGGTGCTTGTAGAACACCATTAGCATCCACATCACCAACCCACATGTCAATATTTGCTCCAAACTTCGTCTTATCAACAGTTTCTCCAATGTCTCCAATCTTCGTGGCGTATTCACGAAATGTATCTGTATCGGACACGGAAACACCACGGTTCTGTATTGCCGTCTTTATCGCCTGCTTCGTGCCGTTAAGATATTCCAATTTTTCAGCAATAGCCATTATTCAGCCTCTTTTCCATTAGGTTCGTCAATTTCTTCCCAATCATCGGCGATGTCACCATTACGCATCCAATGCCCATGCGATATTTTGCCGGTGCCTTTATGACGCAACGCAAAACCGTTGTCAGGTCTAATCACCGGACGGATTTCCAACACTGTAGCTGTATCTGGCGCAGCAATACCTGCCGCCAACCAAGCCTTTGTTCCGTTTTCTAATTCCACAAAATAACTATCTAATACTTTCATTGTATTACTCCTTATGCTATTGCCGACACTGTGCCAACCTGGGTCACCCCGCTATCCGAATACACAACGGTATTAACCGCTGGTTCTGCACTACCGTCAGTATAAACTATATTGCCAGATTCATCAACCCACGCTATCCAAGTTTCGCCCACAGATTTAGATTCGTCACGGACATACGCTACATCGTTGACAGTAATGGTTCCCACCAGGTCAAAATATATCGTTGCGTTTGTAGCGCCGAATTTTGCTCCGTAATTAGCCATACCCTCAATAACAGTTTGCGTGCTTATGCGAAAATGTATTTCTTCCATAGCGTTACATTGATAAAACATAGCATTTGCAGCCGTAGCGTTACCAAATGTGTTTATGTTTGTTATGGTTTGTAGCATTGGGAAAAATACTTTTTTTAACCCCGTGCATTTTTGAAACATTTTGTTGCTTCCAGAGGCGCCCAAGATGGATTCTAAGCATTTAAATCTTACAATTTCAAGTCCCGAACAGCCGCTGAACATAGAAACAGCCCCAGCCATTGTAGTGATTGTTGTTAAATTATCCAATCCAATATCTGTAAGTCCCGTGCAATCTTCAAACATACCATAACAAGAATTCGCAACCTTTATGTTTTTAAGATTTGTCAACCCTGTTGTTTTTAACGCTGTACATCCAGCAAACATCCTGTTAAAACATTGATTACTTGAGGCTTCTGTTATATTTCCTAATTCGGTATCTTCCAAAGCCGTGCAGCCATAAAATGTATTTGAAAAAGCAACGCCAGTATAAGTAGTTAGATTTTTTAAACCTGTTGATTTTAATGCCGTGCAACCAGAAAACATATAGGCGCAAACATTTCCGTGAACTTCCTGCAAAGTGTCTAAGCCTGTGCTTTCAAGACTAGTGCAATTCTCAAACATATTTGAGCAGCAGTTATTATACGATGACCCCGATGCGCCAATTCTGGTTATTTTGGTAAATCCTGTGGTTTTAAGGCTATCGCAACCACTATACATATATTGTGCAGCCATTGACCCAGTAATATATTCTACGTCTTTCAATATTGTTTCTGTTATTTTTTTACAATTTTGAAATGCAAAATAACAGGGCTGAGTTCCCGAAATATACCGAAAAGAACCGTGTAAAACCGTTTCTAAATTAGAACACTGAGCAAATGCACTTGCCAGACATAATTCCCCAGTTATCGTCATCTGATTCTCAACCTGGCTACCAAGGTCTATTTTAACTAAACTGCTTGTCCCGCTTACATTACCACCAACCTGTCTAAGCATTCCCTTATAATTATAATATCTCAAATCTGGGAACAAGATTTCTTTTATGTTATCGTCGTCATAAAATTTATTGTAAAAAGCCTCTGCGTACATACGGACGATACCTACACCATTAAATGATTCCAAGGCGGCAGGTTTTTGCAAAGTCCCTGTATCATTCACGTCGCCAAATATATTATTAATAGATACGCCATATTTGATGTTATCAACGGATTCACCAATATCCCCAATCTTCGTGGCGTATTCACGAAATGTATCTGTGTCAGACACGGAAACACCACGGTTCTGTATTGCCGTCTTTATCGCCTGCTTCGTGCCGTTAAGATATTCCAATTTTTCAGCAATAGCCATTATATAACTTCCCCATTTATTCCATCTAATGCGTTTTCTATCGCTTGTACTTCTGCATCAGTTATTCCACCAGCATAAGAAACTGTCTTAATAGTTGCCGTTTGCATAGATTCATCTACCGTATCAATAATGCCGATAGCACCATTTTCAGCATAAACTGTTGCGCCTGGCGCTTTGTAGTCAGGGCGCCCATCTATCCCAAACGTCAACAATTCATCAAACAATACAACAGTAGAACCGCCTATTTCTGTAGACAATTCTGCGCTAGTTGTCAGCACACTAACTGCATTGTTTAACGCGTCTAAATCTGCACTAGAGCCGCCTCCGCCGCCGCCTAAGTTATAAACCTTAATCGCAGCATGGTCGCCAGTCGCGGTCTTAACAACAGTGACTACATCTGTCGCACTCTTTTCTGGCGATAGAGTGCCAGACAATGAGACCGTTGCAACAGCGGCCTGCCCATCTTCAACTATAACTGTTTCATTCATTTGTTACTCCTTGTAATATTAATTCTTTGGGTATTATCACCAGTTCGTTATATTGATTATTTTTGACGAATAACAGAGATACAGGTGAGTAAGTCAAATCAACTGGAGTGACTTTTTGCAATACAGTATCACTACTCAACGTTATTCCAGTGTCATATTCTGTTACTTTCTTTATGCCTTCAGCCGAAGTTGTGAACACTAATATTTTCACCTTGTCTTCTAATGTAGACAAAACATATATATGACTACACTTGTCTGTGTTCAAGTCCGTAGGTTTTACAGCATGTCCAAGCAGATACCAGTTTTGGTATTGGGCTCTTGACGAGTCAGACGACAACGGCGCGCTTTCTGTATATTCTGTAACACTAGATACGGGGCGACCGTCTGTAGGGTATTTCCCTACGTCTACAATCAATTTTCCATATCTTTTTGTATCGTCTTGATAAGACATAGTTGCAACATAAGATTCGCTGTTGACATATTGAGCGGGATACGCGGTCTCGGACGTAATTGAAGAGTCATAGCAGTCAACATCATCAATCGCTGCGCCAAGATATATATTTGTAGCAGAGTAGTTGGTGGGCATGCTTATTGAGTATGTGTCATACACTCTAGTATACATAAAAGCTCCGCTAACAGTATTAAAATAGGACGCTATTGTGAGCACCTGAGGCGTCTTGCCCGTAGACGAATTAACAGCAAGAAGTTTTTTTCCATATGGCTCGCTCCAAAAACTACGAACAGACTGCTGTGATATCGTATAGCCAGTAAACGAGGTGGTTGTACCGGTGCTAAACTCAGTTGTAACAAAAGTATTGTTTCCGGCGGCACAAACAACTAAACCATAGGTCAGTGGCCAATCTGTCCAGTTGGGGACTTGTGTTGAATCAAATCCTTGTGGGCCATTAGATATAGACGTATTTTTGGTATCTACAACCATTGGAGCAACCGGCTCCGTTTCTCCATAGTTACTATCGACAACCATGTCTCCGACATCAATTGGTTTAAGGTATACTTTGCCAGAGTATGCTCCAGAAAACAAAAAACCATATCGACCAGTGCCAAGACGAGACCCATTTATATACGGTTCTGTAGCAGTCCCAAGGCTTACAGAACGTCCAGTGTCAGTAACAGCAAGACCGCTAGCGGACACGTTTATTTCAGACAATACATATTTGTTTTTAAATGTGCCGACTATATTGTAGCTATTGTTTTTTTGCTGTCCCGAATAGTACACATTCCCTTGCAGATTACCCAATGCAAACGTACAATGTATTTGCAATGGTTCCGTGTCAGAATATACCGTCCTAGCTCTCGAGCCACTCAAATTAGTGGTATATATAGTAGACACTCTGTGCGCTTTGCCATCAACGCCAACATATATGCGCTTTATTTTTCTAGCAGTATTTAAAACACCAATTCTTCCAGCCATTATTCATACACCAACAATATGTTACCAGTAGTTAAAGTGCTGCCAACTCCAGGGTCGTTGTCTGTAGTCACTGCTTTTATATTTCTAACTTCAAACGAATTATTCGGAGAAGTGTTTCTAGCCACAAGCTGGCCAGTCATAGTGCCGCCGCCAGATTTAGTCACTGCGTCAGACAATGTGTTTTGAACAGCAGATGCCAAATCCGTTGCAGGAATACCAGAAGACGGTTTTGCGTATTTTGAATTCCACGCCGTTCTTTCTGCAGCGGTCAAGTGCTTAACCGTGTCAGCCTTGTGAGTATTAAGCGCAGAAGTTATAGAACTTTCTGCATTTGTTGCTCTTGTGGTTTCAGATTGTACAGACGTCTTCACCGAGGATATCTCTGTGTTTATGGCATCGTAACCATTCAAACTCATAGTACCATCTGTTTCAACTGTTATTTTTCCGTTTGCAGAAGCACCTCTAACAACACCAACTGAATCATTTGTTGCTAAAGGAAAAGAAACACCACGAACGACCCATCCGCCTTCTGTTGCAAAATATTGTATGTCGGTATTTGTGTCAAGATTGGTTATTCTTGTTCCGTCCGGTGGAGTAGAACCTGCTGGGGAACCTGATGCTTGTTCCCAGGCAGCCTGATAATCTTCCTGAGTTAGTTCACCATCGCCAAGATTTAAAGCATAAGCTCTAGCACTTCCACCCTCTAGAGCCGACACCCTAGCAACAAGTCCAACCAAAGTCTTATATGCTTCAACAGGCATAATGCCGGGCTGTTCTTCTGATGCCACTTTAAATTCTTTATAATAACTTGATACTTTTCCTGTGATTGGCGACAATAGTGTATAGCCCAACAATGCGACCTTTTCCCCAGTGACAGGGTCTGAAGATGTAAATGGAGTTATATTTATGACAACATCATACCGTAAGTTTTCCAATTTAACAGCCTCGGCGTCGCCAGCAGTTCTTGCTGTCGTCTCTTCCTCAATCGAAGCAGACAGGTTTTGTACTTTTTGTTCGATGTCGTTTTCGTTGTTGATTATTGTTTGTTTTATCTCTTCGTCTGCCGCAGCACGAGCTTGAACTTCGTCATTTATTTGGTCGGGAAGAGTCGTATATTCATTCTCAATAAAGTTCAGCAACTGTTGAGCGCGTTTTAATTCGACCTGAATTTCGTTATATCTTTCTTCAGGAGTTCTAGTGTCAAACGGTGACGCCTTCATCGCCAACGACAAATCTCTGGCTAAATCCATTATCTGTAATGAAAGAGAATCATCGGCATCACCAACAGATTCCGGCAATAATCTTGTCTGGTTGGTAAAAACATAATCATTTCCAAGGCGTGATGAACGCATGATACAAATTTTGTCTTCTGGCCCCAAAACTGGTTCGGTTGAGTCAGCACCAGGAAACACAATAGTTCCGCCGGCGACATCTGTAGGCGTGACCCTGAAATCAAACTTTCCAAACGGAACTTCGTGTTCCGACTGGTCTGCCGCGCGATATACATACACCTTTACGTCCGTCTGTTCCTTTACAGGAAAATCGAATTCAAAAGATGTTTTTGAACCTGTGCCGTTACGAATAACTTTAGGAACTATATTTAATGTGCTCATGTCTTTTTTACCTCGTTATATTTTAACAGTATTACAACACAAAATCAACCAGATTTGCACCCAAAGACATATCCCAATCATAAATTGATTTCCATGTCTCTTTGTCTAATCTAATGGCTTTTGCCGCATTTACCATGACTTCTACAGCAGGTGTTGCGCCGGCTGTATATGCTCTATATCCTGGAGATACAGACTTCAACATATCTTCAGTTAGTGTCAACGACAGCGTTCCGCCTAAGCCTGCAAATGGAATAGCTACGTCACCAAGTGTAGATACGGTCTGAACCAAGAAACGATTGCGATAACGTTTCCAGAAGTCTTTATCTGTTCCTTTCGTCTTTTTGCCCAACAGCTTACGACGCCATTCTTTGTCGTTTTCCTTGAAATACGCTTCCAAAGCATTAGACAAAACAATCAACGCGACCAAAGTTCCAAGCTTCTTGAAATTACGAGAACGAACTGCTGCGCTCCCCATCTGATTTAACGTAAGCACGTATGTCATAAACGGCTGGAAAAATCTCAGAACCCCCTGGAATCCTTCTGGCGTGTTCATCTGAACTCTGTCGCCTTGAGTTTTCATCACAATGTAGTCTGCGTGGTCTGATGCGTCTTTGTCTGACATGCCGCTCTTTTTCCCGTCGGCATACGCGCCATCCCAAACAACTAAGTCCGCCATACACTGGAACGTTCTAACGAATGTCATAGCAGCACCAACCAGACCGTCTCCGTATTTTCTTGTGGCTTTTTGCAACATATTTTCATCTTTCATCAAACCAAAGAATCTAGAGTCGAACTTGCGCGCACGGTCGGCCATAAATGCAGAACGTTTATTCATTTCTTCGCCAATCTTAAAATATTTTCCAACGTTCAATATCTTTCCTGACGAAGACAACAAACTAGGCATGCTGACTTCATTTAAACCAACCAAGGTTCCTAACAACTGAACCAATCCTGACACAGCCTTAAATCCCAAGAATACAACTGTTGGGCCCTTGGTAATTGCTCGTAACGCTTTTGGCTGTGGAGATATTGGCATCACTGCTGCCTGCAGCCAATCATTTACGTACTGTGTAATCAGACCGGCATTAGGGCCGAACGCGGCCACGACATGTTCGTCTTTAAATATCGTAGCAATATCATTGAATGCTACCTGTGTTGTAGCCAAATTAACCGCCTGGAATATCCAGCGACTCAATGCGTCCTGTGACAAGTCCAGGTTCCCAGTCGCATTCTTCAAACGGTCTTTCAGCAGTCCAGCTCTAGGATACAGGAAATTATTATCATAATACGTATCCAGAGGGTCTGTGATTCCAACCTTGTTTACTTTCTTCGCCGGGAAATAACCGCCAGTCATCTGCGTCCCGTCGCGTAACGTATACGGTCTTTCTTCAACAGTAGCAATCAGTTCTCCTGTAGCAATACGAGCCTGTTCGTCAATCAGCTTCTTCATGTTTTTAAACATGGCCCACAGGTCATTCACATAATTACGCATCGCAACCGGAGCTGCATTCAAGAAATCTTCATACTCAGCTTCAGAGAACGAAGGGTCTTTATAGTACTGCTGTAATGTAACTATGGCGTTGTCACGGTTGTGGTCATTGCCAGAATGCTGCAATGCAAACAACAGGATGTTATTGTTTACTGTGCGTTCACCGATTAAGAATTCTCTTTTGTCGGCCAACAAATCGCCAATACGATTCCGTTCAAACGAGTCAGCAATAAATGCGCGTGTATTATCCGCCAAATCGTCGCGCGCGACTAATGCATTACGCAAAGCAACGTATAACTTACGCATACCCAACATGCCAAACAGAGGTTCCAACATCCCCATCTGTGGTATTGTCAGTCTAGACCAGCTGCCTTTACCATAGGCTAAGAACGCCTTGTCTCCGCGCGTGGCGCGAATCTTCATAACGTTGTCGACTATTTCTCCAGCAACGACATCTAACTGCGCACGCTTTTCGCCATCAAATACTTTTTTCTCTGCTTCGCCAATTGAACGAATTGTTTCAACCAAAGCAACAACTCTGTTAAATCTTTCTACGCTCAAGGACGTGTTTTTAGGTATGCCGGACAATAAGCCAATTTCTTCAGCGAGGGTTTCATATGGGAAATATTGTTTGCCCTTTCTTGTTTCAATCCAAGCAACAAACTGCTGTTTTGCTGTGGCGCGTAAACGACCGGCCTTACGTGTAAACCCATATTCTTGTAATATTGTATGGATTAAATTCCACGTTACGCCGTCCATTGTTTGAATGTCTTTGCCTTGCGGAGCGTTGTAAAACTTTTTGAAGCGACGCTTGAACTTAGCTTCTAATTTTCTCAGCTGTTTAGAACGAACCAAAACGTAATTTACCATTGCGCGTTGGTCTGCCTTAAGAGCCGCCAAATCAGTATTTCCGTCAGTAAACGCTGCCATAAAGTCATCAGTCACGCGACTTTCCATGTCCGCCCACTTTTCCAAGTCTTTTGCGTTTTTAACTGTCAAGCCCATGAAATAATTTTCAGCTTCTTTAATCCAAGCGGCATAATGCGCCGGGAACGACGATAACGGTTCGCCTTTAATCATTAAAGATTCTTTTACTAACGAACGAATAAACAATATCGTACGCATTGCATTGGCTGGCGTTATGTCTGCAGCCGGGTCGAATTCTTCTAAGAATCTACGGTCTGCTTCAGTACGAGCGCGACGGCGCGCAGCAATATCTATGCTAGGGGTCTCGGCTAAAATCTTAGCTATATCAGCAATGGAAATTTCTGGGCCAAATTTTGCATCCAATTCTTCTATTGTAACGCCATCTTTTTTTGCAAAATACTTTGGTGGAATGGCACCGGCAAGGCGAGTTCCGTTTTTCATAGAATCTTTGTTCAACCCGCCATTGTTGATAATAAACTGCATCACACGATATTCTGGTTCGTTACGCAATTCGGCCATAGCTTTCTCAAATTCTTCATCGTAGAATTTAATCCATTCGGCTCGTTTACGATTTTTGACCATCTGACGCTGAGCCTTGAACATTGTGTTAGAAGACTTGGCGCGAGAAACCTTGCGTTCTATGGTATATTCTTCATATTCTTCATCGGACACGCCACTCATTTTTTCTAATGGCGCGTATCCGTATTTGTATTCAGCGTTCTTTATATCAACCTGAGCGCGCATCACTTTATCATAGAACTGAACCTGCGGTTTAGACAGCTCTTTGTCTTTGTAATATCCGCGATTCAAAACAGCCCAAATATCAGAAGCTAAATCTTTTATGAATGCGAACAATTTTCTTAAAGCGGAATTGTCAGCAACACCTTCTTCCATATATCTCTGGAACCCAGAAGATAACGTTTCGCTGGCATCCTTCTTCATTTCAATTTTACCAGAAGAGTCTTTGCGCATAGAACCTTGTTCGCTAAAGTAATCGTACAGTTTTTCAACCTCTCTTCTCCATACTTCAGAGATAGAACCGTCGTTATACATTTCAATCAACGAACGAGTCACAAAGTGCATAACCTCGTGTGCAAACGTGGTTACATCGGCATGTTTAGCCACATAGATTTTCTTAGGGCCACGCATCCCACCTGTTTCGTCAAATAGCTCAAACTTAGAAGTGACCTTGCCGTCAATAACAGAACGGTCGCTCGGAGCCTCTATTTCTTCCGCAACCCCATTCTGTCTCGTGTATAGTCCAGCGCCAGCAACTACAGACTTTAATGGCGTTTCAGAAATCGATTCTTGAGATGTAGTGAATATCAGTATTCCTTCCTGTTCGCTATACGGAACGTTATAAAACAGCTGATAGGCATCGCCAAATTCTTTTATAACATCATCAACCGTGTTGTCTTCAGAATAATGAGCTACAGAAAATCTGTATAAATTATGCCCGTCTTCAGAGAACTGTTCCGCATAAGTGTCTTCGTTAAAATATGATGAAACGTCTCTTTCTGTTTTTAAATCAGGATACAAGCCACCAGCCCATGCTTCTTGCAGCATTTCTTCATGAGTTTTCAGATACGCGTCAGCGACAAGCCATATTTTTTTCTTCTTGTCAAACAAAACTCTGGCCTGAAATCCTTCTGGGATGTTCCTTAAAAATGTAACAAGGTTATTGTATTTTTCTGCAACAAACACGTCAGAGTCTGGCAAGACGGGTTTTAATCCAGGCATGCGCCCAGAAGTATATGAATTCTCCTTGCTGGACAATTTTTTACGGCCCTTTTCAACATAGCGCGTAAAGCTTCCAAGCAGATTTCGCTTGTCCGCCAGAACCTTAGATACAACGTTCTGTATATCAGAACTTGTTATTGTAAAGTCGCGTTTTTCAATATCAAATTTAAAGTCGTCAATCAACTCGTCAATAGTCACGGCTCCATTTGATGCTTCCGCAACAGTAGCCAATGCCGAGGCAAAAACAGCTATGTTAGCCTCTATTTCTGCATCCGCATATCCAGCAGACTTAAACCGTCTGCGCAAACCAGTAAGCTTTCTTTCCAACTTAGGCGTTGGTTTTGCGACAAGTTCCTTGCCTTTCTTTTGTCCGGCCAATACGTTTCTTTCTATGCGGGAATAAGACGAATCACTCAGCGCAACTGTGCCAGACATATTTAACTTCTTTCCAACCTCTCCGTTGCGGACATCTTCTTGCGCTGCCAATTCGGCAAACGCGCGCATTGACATCGACACAGTTCCAGTCTTTCTTCCTTCTTGTATCGACTTAGTGATGCCCAGTCGCGTCATTGTGTTCTGAAGTGTTGGGTTTGATTCCCCTAAGGCCAACAACACTTCTGCGTCTTCTGGAGCAAAATGCACCGCGCCTTCCAGTTTTGCTTCGCTTATTAAGCCGTCAATAACTTGCAACTTGTATTCAGTGTCTCGGCTCTGGTCTTCCATGTATTGCGATACTGCGGTAAGTTTGGCCAAATTCTTTTCTGCAGACAGTATTGAGGATTTCAATGAATTGTTCTTAATTGTGAAGTTACTTGTAATTCCTGTGTCTGCTGGTGTTATTTCGGACGCATAACTTGCAACAGAACTTAAGGTATAGCCAGCCCCACCAACGATTAACGAAGGCAACAGTGCAGAACCCATAGCCTCCAAAATAGCAATCGATTCTTCAGACAGTTTCCCCTGAACTAATTCAGCAGGAACTCCTGCAACAAGTTTAAATCCTTCGCCCAAAACCGACGTATAAGTTGGCGTTTCTCCAGACGTTCCTTGGCGTATTGCTGCGGATTCAAGTCCTCTCTGAACACCTTCTTCTCCGGCTTCAGATAACGCACCAGCACCAACTCTCGCCACGCCTTTTGCAAGATTCACAGCACGATTAGTCCATGTTTTTTCGGCGGCCTCTGTCACCTGAGATTTCAGGGCTTCTTTCAAAGCTGCGTCAGCAGTCCACTTTTCTACAGAAGACGGCAGTTTTTTTGATATTGCTTTAATGCCTTTGGCAGCCAGACCACCGGCACCCAGGTTCCAGCCCAATAATTCAACAGCGCCAGACAGACGGCCATACGTTACGGCCATTGCCTGTTTTTGTTCTTCAGTCAGGTCTGTCCTATCCATGATGTCGGCATACATGCCACCAGATTCTCTTCGGCTGAACAAGTCCCACATGTACAGACCTTTTGCAACCTGATATCCTCTTTTAACCAGATTTCTTGCGCGAACAGCACGTCTTGCAGCCGCGACAGAAGTTGCTGTCAGTGCCGCTGTAGCTCCAGCCGGCCCAGATACTGCCGCAGTGCCTAACCCAATAACTGCTTCGCCCGCCATAAATCCCATTTCTGCTAACAGCCCAGGAGTCATACTCCTTAGCCCAGCGCCAACATTGTATGCAGACCAAGCTCCAGAGTCTTCTGGAGAAAGCATCTGAGATAATTTCCATCTGTTTCTTGCCAATCTATCTTCAAGCGCTTCCAGGTCTTCAAGGACAAAGGTGCCTGTAGCGTACATCTTACGCAGCTCTTCAGCATCGTCTGCGATAGCGTTTTGTAAGCCCATACGCTCCCATCCAAGGGCCAGATTTTGCCATCTGTTAAGCTGCTCTGCCTTTTCAGCCTTCAATGAAGAATCAATCAGGTTGCGAATGCTTTGCAACTCTTCTTGAGTCTTTTGACGAGTCATTTCATTAAACAGGTGTTCGCGAACTGTTATAGAGCCGCCTGTCAAATTATCCAGATATTGATTTCCAAAAGAATATCCAGATAATGACAGGTCTTGATTTTGCAATGTCTGAGGCTGTTCAGTAGGAATTATAGCAGTAACGTCGTCCATTAAAACTTCCCTTTGGCTTTCAAGATTCGCAGCAATGCACTATTGTCACCGCGCGATATAAAGTCTATCAATTTTTCTTTATCAGTATACTCGGATTCCGAATATATTTCAACCAAAGAATCCCAAAAATCAGAATAAACTTCATCGTCAAAATCTATATCTTGAACCAACCCGGTGGTAACCATGTCTTGCAGGTATCTAGAAGCACTTGGAAGCAAATCCAAATCCGCAACTTTTTTCTTTAAATCCTCTGCAGAATAGCTGGCCCCGCCACTTTCAAAATAGTCTCTGATTCTGGTTCGAACATCGAACGATGTAACGCCAGGTCTATCATACGATTCTGCAGCCATGCGTCTAACAGTATTGGTAAAGCGGCTTACTTCGTCATATCTGGGAGCTTTAACATATGTATTGTAAGCCTCCACAGTCAAGTCTTCTAATTCTTTCTGGTTTGGCTTTTCAGATGAATGTTTGCGTATATACAATTCCACGAAACGAGAAATAAAGCGTTCGCGAGCCTCGGCATCGCCCTCTTTCAATTCTCCATCTTCAAACTTAAATGAATGGCCAAGAGCCTTCCATTGTTCCGAAGCCACCTTGTATACGTCAAAAGTTCCGCCTTCGGCTTTAGCTAAGTCTGCAGCTTGTTTTTTTGTCTGAGCGCGTGTAATTAACGCTTGAGAAGCGGCTTGTGCATCAGATGGGGTCATACCTTCCAGATACGGCATCAAGTCCTGCACGGTCTCTATTGTCTTTCCTTCAGAATCGTCGTATAACAAAGAATAGACTTTATCCAACGCGTCCGCGCTTGATATTGCAAAGTTTGATTGCTGTGCCAAAAAGTCTTTTCTATTTTCAAATTCGCGTCTTTGCAAAGCAACATAATTATTAACAAGACGTGTATATTCTTCTGAGTTTTGGTCTACTCCAGGGTTGAATTTGTCTATCGATTCATACGCCTCCTGCGTGGCCATAACTTCATTAAAGCTTCCATCAGGATTGGCGTACTTTGCATGCAGTTTTTCCTGATTGTCGTAGGCTAACATTTTATCTTGAACCATCTTTACAGAAGACAGCGTATTCAACGCATAAATATCGCCCTGTTCCGCTATCCTATCGACCATATCGTTGTAGTCATCCTGGTTTTCAATCTTGCCTAAATCTGACAGCAATGTAGTATTTTTCTCTATTGCAGAACGACGGACTTCATTGGTTATCGAAGCAGACTTAGAATTCCAAGTTTCAGCTTTTTTTATAGAGTACGAAGTGTATTCTTGAGGAGTCATCAAACCAGCGGCTGAATACGGGAACCGGTTTCTCAGCACAGGGTTAGAATTTTCTCCTAATGGCTGGTCTGACCAGTCTTGGCCGGCTGATTCCATTCCGTTTGTAATCAACGCTTCGTTCGTCCCGGCGATAATAGCCATGCTTTCCACAGCGGCCTGTCTAGCCTTTGACAAATCTACATTGTATATAGCGTAATTCTTATTTGTATTAAATTCGTTAAGGCCCTTGGCCGGAGCCTTTGCAGCCAGCATGTCAGCTCGAGACGACAGGGACTTATTCATAATTCCGCTAACCCAGACGCCCAAAGACTCATCACCCATACGTCCGCCCCAGTAAGCCTTACCCAGCGCTTTTAATTCATTGCTGGCACTGGCCTGAACAATAGGGTCGTCAGAGCCCGCAATAGTCAATGATATTCTGTCTATATTAGAATTAAAGTCGTTTTCTTCAGCTATGGCTATTTCTCTAGCAGAGTATTCAATAGCGGACGAGTCCATGTTTATAAGCACGGAATCCACGGAAGGCAGGAATTTTTCATTATGAACTTGTTCTGATAGCGCAGGAACTGTAGACCCGTCAGCCTTAACAAATCCATTCAACTTCAGGTCATCTATGGTTTTATACGCAAATTTGCGCATATCACCCATAATGTTTTCCGCATCATAGCCTTTATAATCTTTACCGTTTACAGCGTCAGAATACCATTTTTTTATGCGACGATTAAATTCATTCACAGTCGCGTTGGCCATACCTGTTTCTTTATTGGTTTTTGCAGTTATGGCCGCACTCCCCAAATCTTTCATGGTGCCAACAACAGATTCATCAAGCCCGATGTCTCTATATTTTATGTTGCTTTGAACAGCGGTTTGTGCCGCCGGAGTAGTACTCGCCTTTGTCTGACTATTTAATCTTGGAATAGTTACCGCCATTTATTTCTCCTATAAACCTGCAACAAACATCGATGACGCGCCTTTTAACAGTTGAAGCCCAGCGGCCACTGCTGACGTTTTGGATATGTAACGAGATTCAAGCCTCATTAATTCTTGCTGAGTTCTTACGGCTTCAATTTCATTACGCTTATTTTCTATTTCCATTGCCGCTTCGTAAGCATATTGGTTGACTTGGTCTCTTGTTAAAATATCTGTATAATTAAGTTGAGCTTGGAAAGATTCTGTTTCAGACACGCTAAACCCAGACTCTGCCTGAGCCGCCAACTGTTTTCCTTTCATCTCGGCGCCCTGCTTCATAGCGTTACTGGCGTGAATACCTGCAATATAGTTTATGTCTTTAATATCTCTCTGTAATGCTCTAATGTTTAAATTTAAAGCACGCGCATTGGCTTTTAATTGTGCTGCCTCAAACTTACCCTGTGTATATATCGAGCCGGCTTTTAACAAATCTGAAACGCCTCCAGTATACAAAGAAAACCGCTGAAGGGAAGTTAAACCTTCTGCTCCTCCAGACACAGAACTTGTGTTAGACGCCACACCTCCAGGTGCCGTCACGTCTGGACTTACGGAGCCAGGTATTGGGGATATTGCGTTTAAAGTTTTGTTTGTATACAAATAGTTATCCATCTCTATTTCCTATACATTATATGTTTCTTGCCTTCAATAGATACAAACGAGCTGTCTTGCCGTTTAAATCCAAGAGCTTCCATGTATTTTTGTTCTGTGTTGCTCCCTTCATATACTAAAGTGTTTAATTCGGCTTCGCCCATACTTTGCATTTCAGAAAGCACTTCTTCTTGCACTTCATTATAACATTTCGACATACGCGATGTAAACAAAAGAAACATATTATATTTATTTTGACTTGTTCTAACAAAGAATACAACGGCAACTTGTCTTGCCCCATCCAATATGCAAAATGCACGAGACGATGCAATCATCATGTTTATAACATCATCCTGTACAACTCTACCGTATAAAGATTTTAAGCCAAGCATAGATTGAACAGACAGATGTCTAAAGACTTCCTTTATGTCCTGCGGCCTTACTTCTCTAGACTTAATTTGACTTTGTTTCATAGTCTACCTCCGAAGTAATGGACTGAATAAATGCCGGCAATGGATATTCCTGTTTTATCAAGAACGAAGCTTCTGCGTCTGATTCATCCAATACAGTGCATTCTAACAAGCCTGTATATAAAGGAATTGCGTTGTCACTTGTAAAGTCCTCACTTAAGTACGGCTTTATTTCTTCCATGGTCTGTTCATTCGCACCCATCTTAAGTCCACGAGTATTATATACACGAACAAACACGCTTCCTGATATGCGTCTTTTTAATCCCACGGTATCAAGCTGTGACGTTTGGACTTCCCTAGGAAGAGTCTGTATTATGCCTTCGTAGGAATACCCAATAACAATAGTGTCGCCTTCTGGAACAGATAGTTCTTTTGGCAAATCTGCATATCCGTCATTATCAAATATGATTTCTTTAGTCACGTCACCTCTGTGATATAACGTAACGGCTCGATTTGTGAACCTTTTTAATGGGCCTATTCTGTCGCTGCCGTCGTGAACTATTTCTTCAAAAGAGTCCAAAAAGCGCGCAGTATCCTGAGTGTCGGAATAGTTATAGTCAGGTTCGAAGCATTCTAGATAACAAGTGCCATTTCTTTCAACGATAACATACAAATCGTCTTGTTCTTCTCCAGACAATACGCAAATGTTTTTTATGTTTCCTTGTGTCTCTATTTTAAACCAACCATAAATATTTTGTTCCTTAACGTATGTGATACACAGAAGTTTATTATCGGAACGCAATGCATAAATTGACTGAACAGGATAATTTTGTAAATCAAAATCTATTATCTTATACCCGTCAAATAATTCTTTAGAAAGCAAGTCTAACTCTTCTCCAACGTAACCACCTTGTTGTTCAGAATATAGGAAATTGTTTAAAGAATTAGACACACCATTTAAGTACAATATTGACTTTTTTGATACAAGCGGATGCCCACGCATACCGTCGTATGTTTCAATAAATGCATTCATTGTTGATGCGGTCGAGCCAGTTACTCGCCATATCTTTGATTCCGTGCCAACCAACAGGTCGTCCATTGGAACAAATCCAACAATTTTATCTTCGTCTCCAGCGTCCAATTCTCTATCAAACGCCATCTCATCAGTAACAGATACACGATAAGTAAAGTCGTCCATGTTGCCAATTTTAGACAACCAAAACTTATTTGGGTCGTTCTTTGATGCCGCAAGAATCAATCTTTGTTTGTATATGGCACATACCGTTGGGGTGTCGTCTGTGAACGTGGGGGCCGTATTGCTTATGCCACGAAAGGCCTTTAAAACAACGGGTTCTGTATGAGACTTATCTACAGAAAAACCAATATCTTTAAACGAAAAAGTCTTTACTCCAGCCGTGTCAGTATCTGTGCCTTCTTCATATCGCAACGCATAAATAAAATACATAATACCGGCAGACACTCTGTATATAAAAACTTGCGACGAGGCTCTTTCTTCTTCAGTCATACTAGAGAAATCGACCTTAATTGTCACATCGCAAGGCTGGTCAGCCAATTCGACGTCTGCAGTAACTGCATCAGAACGAGTCAATTCACTTTCTGTGCCATCTTCTAAAACAACTGTGGCCCCCCAGTAATACTTATTAAATTGAACCGTTGGATTTGGTTCGTCGCCGGGATTCACTTCTACGCTAAGCGGCTTTTTTAACTTAGACGATAAACCTAATTGTATGAAATTTTGCTTCCACTCATTATCTGCTATTCTTTCTAGATACGTAGGAACAATACCTGGCCCACAAATAAACACTTTATTTTTGCTCTGTGCGATAGACAGCTCTTTTAGATTCTTAGCGTCAAACAAATATGCTTCGCTAGAAGATACGTCCCATCTTGTCCTTATATGGAAAATATATCTTCCCGCTCCTTCTTTATCAGACACATACTGTTTGTCTTTTATAAAACGCATTGAAAGACCGCCGGTGCTATTTACAAAGAATTCCAGAACACCACAATCGTTTCTAGAAAATACAAACGGATGCAAACGTTCTTCGCGGCTACCGTCAGGAACAGATGCTTGGTCAATATGTCTCATCCCAGAGCGATATGATACACTACCGCTTGGGCGCAGCCTAAAATTAACCGCATCAGCAACACAACTAGAAAGTTTTGAAAAGTCAGTTCGAGACCATAATTCCCTTGATACAATACCCCCGGAAAACGAAGCCTGGGTAGAACGATGATGTGCCATTACAGACCTCTTGCTCTAATGTAACGATTGTCTTTAGATACGTCTTTATTGTCTTTTTCTGTGGACAATTTAGATGCCGCGTTAGAGCCAGCCATTGTCTTTAACTGCAATATTTCAGCAATTTTTGACGAGCTTAAGTCCAACGATTCGGCTATTCTCATAGCCAAGCAGTGCGCGACATATTCAGAAAAAGCAGGGTTCCACATAGGATAATCTTCATTATCACGCACATACTTGATTACCAGCGAGTCTGCATCAGATGCTAAATATTGATAGCCGTCTTCTGCCACAATAACTTCTGGCATTTTCAATGGCTTCTTCATCTTCTCCATCTCAAAGCTGGCATAACAACCTAAGATAACAATGTTATCATTAGGTATAGCAAACAAGTTTTTGTATCCGTTTTGTCCGTCTACAGCCACCTTGTTTGCGCTGACTACTCTAGTGCCAAACGGCCAGTCAAAACTACCCAGAGCTTCGCGTCGAGCATCATCATAATGCAAACGACACAAACGGGCTAAATTACTCTCTTCGTCATGGGCAGCAATAGTCTTGCCCTGACGAGCTATTGCACAAGCTCGGTTATATATACCTACTCTAGATTTTTGAACTGGCGTCATAGACATTATTCATTGTCCTGTGTTTGGTCTTGAGTTGCTTTTGGTTCTGCAGCTTTCTTTTTAGAGCTTGCCGCAGCTTCCAAATCTTTAATTTTCAATTTCAATTTAGCGTTTTCTTCTTGCAGTTTTTTCAAGTCTTTGTTTTCTTGAGCTGACAAGCGAATAGCCATTTCTTCTTGTTCGCGTTTTTTGATGGTTTCTAAGCTTTTCCACAAACCTGTTTCTTTTTCAGTTGCCAAAGCTTCGCGATGGTCGCCCTTGTTGTAAATACGATTGTTTTTCATTACATTGTCGGCCATGCAGACCATAATTTTTGTAGACATTCTTTATCACCTATCAAGATAAATGAGTAGGGAGGATGACCTCCCTACTTTGGATTAATGTTCAGCGATTGGGTCGCCGATATAAGATGTAACACGTGCTGTGT
>JAEIGA010004380.1_pt1 | contig 21847 bp, 26 predicted proteins | sample 9270691 | NCBI WGS metagenome assembly JAEIGA01 (sample SAMN17057246, study PRJNA624740) | gut metagenome | biome: biome; isolation source: fecal sample | host: Bos grunniens | place: China: Xizang | collected 2019 | reverse complement strand
GTTTCAATTGGTAAACCGTGAGTATCCCATCCTGGAATGAATGGAGTTTGATATCCAGCTTTATATTTTGAACGAACGATTACGTCTTTTAAGATTTTATTTAAACCGTGTCCAATGTGAATATCACCATTTGCATATGGAGGACCATCGTGTAACATGAAAGTTGGTTTTCCATCATGTTTAGCTAACATTTGATGATATAAATCATCTTTTTCCCATCTTTGTTGGAATCCAGGTTCTTTTTTTGGAAGATTACCTCTCATCTCAAATTGTGTTTGTGGCATTCTTAGTGTATTTTTATAGTCCATATTTTCCCTCCTAAAAATAAAAAAAGCGCCTCATCTAAGGACGCTTAACGTGGTACCACCTTAGTTCATGATTATTATCATGCACTCTACTATTAACGCAAGCTAACGGGTTATATTACATATCACATAACCTACTCCTAAGTGATTCCTTATAGTCTTCACATCTCTTCACACCAACCAGAGACTCTCTTTAGATTCAATCTATAAGACATGTCTTATTCATCGTATTTAGTCTTCAATTAATTCTAAATTAATTTTGTTAGGAACTTCAAAATCATTCAATGCTCTATCAAGTTTAATTAACTCATTCAACATTCTAGATTTTATTTCTCCTGTTTCTTCTCCAAGTTTATTAACTTCAAGAAGAATTGTTCTTGCACTTGCAAGAGCTTCTTTAACAATTACATCAGCATTATCATTAGCTGTTTGAACAATCAAATTTGCTTCTTTTAAAGCAATTCTTGCGATATCTTCAGCAGCTTTTTCTTTGATTCGTATTTCATTTGCTAATGTTATATATTTTTCTTTAAAAATAGCACATTGATCTTCAACTTCATCAAGTCGAGTACTATACAAATCAACTTTCTTTTGTAAGGTTTCGATTTCATTTGTCAATTGTGAAATTTTATCATCTACTTGATAACGGTTATAACCATTTTTCATAGTATCAAATTTTACTTGACTCATTCCCTCACCCCTTACTTATATTTACCAATGCTAACTACTACTTTTTGGCTTTTAGTTTCTTTTAAAACTTCACCAAAAATAAATCTTCCATATCCTCGTATAGAAAGAACACAACCATTATTGCACACAAAAGAGCAATCTTCAAGACAAATGTGATTAACTTTAACATTTTTTGAACGAATTAAGTTTTGAGCTTTAGCTCTCGATAAATTCGTACATGCTACTACTAACGAATCCAATCGAGTACTATTTATAATTTTAGTCTTCCATTCAATATTCTTGTTATTCTCTACTACACTATCATCTTCGTAAAAATTAATTTTACTACGACGAATTTGTGTACAATTTTCTCTAACAAAATCCGCAATACTTGCACATACAAAGATACGAATATGTTCTGAATTTACTATGATATCTCCAAAATGATCATTCTTACATCCTAAATTATATAATGCTCCCATACAATCTGAATGTGTTACATGATCATATTTTGTTAAATCTGCACATAACTGTACAATTTCAAAATCTTCATCATATTCACTGATACATGCTCTTTTTCTTTCAGCGTCTTCATAACCTCCAAAAAAAGTTACATGCACTTTATTGCCTGCAACTTTTCTTAAAACTTCTTGTTGTGTTTCATCTAAAAATGGAGTCAATATTGTACGATGCGTTCTTAAATGACTTTCAATTTGATCATCAAATCTTAACGCTAACGTTTCATTTCCTTTGAAATGTATTAACCAATTTTTATTCTGCATCACCATCTAAGTTAATGCTTCCACCAACACCAATACTTTGTGGTGCACATAAAATAATATTAGGTCCAATCTTTTGAATTGATCCATCTAACGCAAAAATAACTCCTGTTAAGAAATCAATAATACGTTGTGCATAATCTGCAGGTAAACGGTGTAAGTTTACTACACATGCTTTATTTTCTTTTAAACGATTTCCAATTTCTTGTGCTTCTTCATAAGAACGTGGTTCAAATAATACCATTTTAGTATCAATTTGTGCATTAGCTGCTTTTTTAGAACGTGGTTCTTCATATTTATTACTAATAGCTTGTACTTCCTCTTCGTCTAAATATAATTCGTCATCATCTGGACTAATGAAATCTTTAATTTTATCTTTAATACTCATAATTAATCCTCCATACTATAATAATTATACCATAAATCAAAGCTATTTCTATATTAAATATTATAAAAATATCCCTTGTTATTTAACAAAAAAAACAAGCCTAGCTTGTTTTTTTAATCAATATCACATCAACACCAACACTTACAATACAATCAACATCAATCTTTTCACACTCAGGTTCAAATAAAAATGGACATAACCTTCTTAAACCTCTTGGTTTCATACAAACAATAATATAAACAATTTTTAAATCATTTGTTAATATCGCATCACTTACATGACCTATATCTTTCCCATCGGTAATTGTAATAACACTTTTACTCATTAATTCAGATAATTTCATATCATCACCTAATCTAATATATGATGATATAAAATATTGGTTACTCAAAATTCTTTTTTAAACATTTTAATGCACTCTTCTCTAATCTAGAAACTTGTGCTTGTGATATACCTAATTCTTTTGCGATTTCGCTTTGTGTATAATCTAAATAGTATCTTTTATTTAATATATCTAGTTCTTTTTCATTTAACTGATTTAAACTCATACGTAACGTTAAAACATTGTTCAGTAATTCTATATCATTTTTATTATCAGAAATTGTATCACCTAAACACATTTCGTCTCCATCACTGTTATAGATAGGTTCGAATAAAGACAATACACTTTGAAATGATTCTAAAGCATCAATTACATCCTTTAAACTTGATTTTGTTTGTTCACATAAATATTCAATTGTTGGTTCAACACTATATTCATGAAAATATTCTTCTTTTAATCTAAAACATTCATGTGCTAACTCTTTACAATTTCTTGATACACGAATCATTTGATTGTCTCTTAAATATCTTTTAATTTCACCTAATATCATTGGTACTGCATAAGTAGAAAACCTAACATCATGACTTAAATCAAAATTTTCTATACTTTTTACTAATCCAATACACCCAACTTGAAATAAATCATCCATATTTTCACAACGATTACTAAATCTTTGCACCATACTCAATACTAACTTTAAATTCCCTAATAATAATATTTCCTTGTATGTATGATCTCCTTGTTGGTATTTAATAAAAGCTTCTTTCATTTCTTGATGACTCAGTACTTTTAAGTCTGATGTGTTTATATTACAAATATCTACTTTATACTTACTCATAACTCACTTCCTTTACTAACATTTTTCCCTTAGAAGTGAGTGATATTCATACCTTTAATTTCCTAATTTTTCCTTATTTTAGGTCTGACAATGTATTTTTTAATTGATGTAATATTCTTTTTTCTAATCTTGATATATAACTTTGAGATATGCCCAATTGATCTGCTATCTCTTTTTGAGTAGTTTCATTTTCATTAATGCCATATCTCATTTGAAGTATTTTACGATCTCTTTCATCTAACTGAGATATTGCTTTTAATAATACTTTTTTATTTTCATTTCTCTCAACTGTTTTTTCAACTAAATGATTATCAGTTCCTATAATATCTCCTAATAGTAATTCATTTCCATCATAGTCAATATTTAAAGGTTCATCTAATGAAATTTCTTTCCTCATTTTACTTTTCTTTCTTAAATACATTAATATTTCATTTTCAATACATCTTGATGCATAAGTAACTAGTTTTATATTTTTATCATTTTTAAATGTATTTACAGCTTTTATTAATCCTATTGTACCAATACTAATTAAATCTTCCATTTCGGATGTTGAAACATCATATCTTTTCGCAATAAAAACAACTAATCTTAAATTATGAACAATTAATAATTTTCTTGCTTCTAAATCATTATTCATAAATCTTTGTATTAATTCTTGTTCTTCATCACTTTCTAACGGTTTTGGTAATCCTTCTTTACTTTTAATAAAATGAACAATTCTTTTTTGTTTTGGGATAAATAAAAACTCAATTAATTTATTTATTAGTTTCATAAGAGTCCTTTCAGATTTAATAATGCATCATATTCAAAATCATTACTAATTTTTGAACAATATACTGTAATTTTATGTGAATTAATAATTATATCTTGTTTGATTGTTTCTACTTTATTTGTTCCATTAATTGTTTCAATATCTATTAATATCTTATTACTATCTAATTGATTAAATATGTTTTCTTTAATAAATATAACTGGAATATGTTCATATGTAGCTTGATTACCACTATCCATATATCCTATATATTTTTTATTATTTAATTTAAATGGATATATAAAATCATTTTCTATAATCTTATATTTAATTTTACATAATATACTGATATAAGGGATTAATAAAATTAAATCAAAATATAATGAACTCATATCAAATAAAAAGAATTGATTATGATATATTGTTCCATTAAAAACAAAATAAAAAAGAATTAAAAATAATAATCTAAAACCTACATAATATATATAAGTTGAAATTCGATTTTTAAATAATAAAAATATTAGTATTTCGCTTATCCAAATAATTGTAGAACTATAAGGTATAAATAATATAGATGGTAATAATGTAGTAAATAATATAATGAATCCATATAGTTTTTTAGACATATATTTCTTAGAATATATATTTGATAATGATAATGAAAAAGAATGTATAAATAAATTATGAAGAAATGTTAATTCTATATAGCTTTCCATAACTCCTCCCTTTTCTAATCTAACAAAGACTAACTACAAAACATGTCGACATTTTAGGATGAATCGATGACATAAAAAGAAAAGAAGCTTTCGCTTCTTCTCTATCTAGCTGCTCTTCTATCAAATGTAGGATTATATGCGTAGTAATTAGCACAATCTAAATCTCTTCGTACTAATTCTAAAGCTTCACCAAAACGTTGATAGTGGACGATTTCACGTTGACGTAAGAATTCTAATGGACGTTTAACATCTTCATCATCTGTCAAACGAATTAAGTTTTCATACATTGTACGTGCTTTTTGTTCAGCTGCCATATTTTCGTGTAAATCTGTAATTGGATCACCTTTTGATTGGAAATAGTGAGACATAAATGGATCTCCACTTGCTCCTACTGGATACATTCCTAAAGTATGATCAGCATAAAATGCATTAAAACTAGAATTTTTAATTTGTTGAGGTGTCAAATTTCTAGTAAGTTGACGTATAATTGCACTTACCACTTCCATATGATTCATTTCTTCACTACCAATATCAGTTAGTAAAGCTATTACTTGTGGGTGATTTTGTGCATATCTTTGGTGTAAATAACGATTACTAGCTGCCATTTCCCCGTCAGGACCACCAAGTGCAGTTACTATTATACGAGCTAATTCAGGATCTGATTTTTTAATATTTACAGGAAACTGTAATTTCTTTTCATAAGTCCACATAAGTTACTCCTTTCCTTCCCATGGCCATGGACAACATGCCCATTCCCATCCATATTCAGTATCTACTGACTTATTTGTCAAAGGACCACATTTTCTTTCATAAATTCTTTCTAGTTTATTTAATTTACGACTTACAATGCGATAGTAACGTAATGCTTCATAGTCACATGGATGAGTATTTAAGAATTGAATTGTTTCTTGTAAAACAAAATCTAATACTTGAATACGACATTTAATTTTCTTACATAAGCATTTATCTTCTTCACATAATTCTCTACATCTATTGCAACAAGTTTCTGTTTCATTTTCAAACCATGAATCATCACTATTTGCAGCATCTTCTCTAGTTACACATCCAAATCTTTCATCAAAATTGAAATCTTTGAAATCACTACAGTGAACTGTTGCTTCATTACAATCACCAGTATAATGATTATCTCTACAACGACAATTGTTATTATTACCATTATTATTATCATTACAATCCGGTTTACATTCACATTCATTTGGTCTACGACTGCTATTTCTAGTAGTTACTTCACTTGCTTCTAAATTGTCACAAGTATCTTCACAAAAATCGAAATCATCGTCATCATCACAATCACGATTTCTATCTAAGATAGAACGACTTCTTAATAAATTTCTGCCAGTATAACGTTCTTCATCAAAACGGTCATCAAAATCGAAATAAGTGTCAGTCCTTTTCACAAGTTCTACCTCCTACTCCTACACCACTAAATGGCTTATCTAACTCATTAAACAATGTACCACGCGTTAAAGCTACATCCGGTTTGTAGATTCTACGCCATGATTGTTTACGAACATAAGCCATTGCTAGAGGACGTGTATCTCTACGTCTTCTAAATTCATTTGAATATTCTAATTCAGTGTTCATAACATGAATCCTTTCTGAGTTTCCTCACTCATAAGTTATGAATAGTTAGTGAATAGTTATAGGTTTATTTCTTTAAGAAAAAGACACATTATGAATTTTCAATGATTCTAAAATATAATTCTAACATCTTTAAACAGTCTTCTTCCTTTAAATCAAATGTAGAAGAATGTAATTCATTTGATGTTGTCAAACCACAAAACATATAACAAATATTACAATAGTTTCCATAATATGAAAAATCTTCACTTAATAATAGAGGTTCCATTGCTATATAACTATCCTCTGCTAATCTTTTAATTTTAGATACTAATTCAATATTATTTATTAAAGGTGGATATCCTATTGAATATTTAATGGTTGATTTAGTCTTAAATTTTGTATCAATTCGATATAATAGATTCTCTATACATTCTTTTATAAAATCCATCATATTTTCTTCTAAACATCGTATTGTACCTTTTAGTGTACAACTCTCTGCCACTGAATTGCATACTGTACCTCCTTGTATACTACCAATATGAATTTTATGAGGTTTAATTTCATTTTTTAATTTATAAAATTCATTTAAGAAATAATTAGTTGTTTTTATAGAATCTATTGAATTATTACTTGTTATATGTCCACCAAGTCCTTTAATATTAATTTCAATTTCACAGCTTTGTGACATGATTATTCCATTACTACATCCTATAAAATCCCCTAAATTTGGTAATACATGAAAAGCATATAATTCTTTTACATTGTATTTTTCTATTAAACCTTTCTCAATCATATAATTTGCTCCTGCACCACTTTCTTCTGCAGGTTGAAATATAAATAACAAAGATGGTTTATGTGGATAGTTAGAATAATAATTAATCATTAAAATCATTATTGCCATGTGAAGGTCATGTCCACAAGCATGCATATAATTATTCAACGATCTGTATTCAATATTATTTTCTTCAACTATATTTAAACCATCTAGTTCACAGCGAAATGCAATACATTTCTCACTTGATTTCAAATAAAAAACTCCACTAATTTCATCATCTTCAATTGGATTAATTGATACTAATTGTTTAATTAGTTTCATTGTATTTTTAGTATTAAAACCAATTTCAGGAATCATATGAAGTTTTCTTCTAATTCTTTTTAAATCTATCAGTAATTCATTAATTTCTTTTCTTATTTCCATAATATAGTATATGAAAAAAAGGAAGAATTTCTTCTTCCTTTTCATTTAGTTCTTATTTAGGATAAATTTCGTCTAATTTCTTTAATGCAGCAGTTTTTAAGTTTTTGTAGATACTGTTTTGGTGAGTATCCATAGCTACTACAAGTGGTCCGAATTCTGCACCTTTTAAGTGCCATAATGCTTCAGGCATTCCCATTTCAAACCAAGTAACGTCAACTAATCCTTCGATTCCATTAGCTAATTTAGCAGCACAACCAGGAGCAGCTTGTAAATATACATAACCATATTTTTCACAAGCATCTAATGTTCCTTGTTCCATACCACCTTTACCGATAACAGCTTTAACTCCGATTTGACCAACTACGTCAGCGTGTGGTTCCATACGAATTGAAGTTGTAGGACCGATAACGTTTAATCTCCATGAACCATCATCATTTTTTAAACAAACTGGTCCAGCGTGGAAGATTGCAGCTCCATTGAAATCTTTTGGTAATGGTTGTCCATTTTCGAATAATTCACGAATTTTTAAGTGACCCATATCTCTAGAAGTGAAAATGTCACCAGTAATATAAATTACATCACCAATTTTAAGTGATCTCATATCCTCTTCTTTTAGAGGAGTTGTAAATACTTTTTTAGTCATAGTGTATTCTCCTTTTCACTCTATTATTATAATAATTTTTCAATGCGTCCGTCGTTGTAAATACGGATACCAGCACGTCTTGCTACCCAACAGTGGAAGTTGATTGCAACTGGAGCGATAGCTGTGTGAGTTGCAGCTGTATTGATTTTAACAGCTAAACAAACTGTATCCCCACCAGTTCCTGCAGCACCTAAATTCATAGAGTTGATAACATCTTTTAATTCTTTTTCTAAACGTGCTAATTCTGGATCTGGGTTAACATCATCCCATCTACGGCAAGAAATAGCTTCACGGCTTAATTTAGAACAGATATCCATTTGTCCACCGATACCGATACCGATTCCGAATGGAGGACATGGTTTACCACCAGCGTTGATAGCTGTTTCAACTACGAAACGTTTTAATCCTTCGAAGTCTTTGTCTAATTTTAATGCAGCTGTAGTAAAGATTTTCATAGCATTTCCTAATTCAGCTCCACATCCTTTGAAACTGATAATGAAATCTACGTATTCTTGACCTGGGTTGTATTGGTATTCAATGTTTGGAACACCTTTACCAGTGTTGTCACCAGGATTGTGACGAGTTAATGGATCTACGATAGAAGGTCTCATGTAACCTTTTTTAGTTCCTTCAGCTAATGCTTCTTTAACTGCTTCAACAGCAACAGCTGGGAAGTTTCCATCACCATAAGAAATCCAAGTTGTTGGATATCCTGGAGATTGACATACTGCTTTATCTTTTTCTTTAGCAATTGCTAAGTTTTCTAACATTGAAGTTAACATACTTTTAGCTGTTTCGTTAGTTTCTTTTGCTAAAGCTTCTGTTAATAGGTCTTTTACGTCTACTGAAATTTCAGTTACGGCACGAATCACGGCGTCATGAATTGCATTCTTAATTAATTGATTGTCCATAATAGAACCTCCTTAAAATAATTGAATTTTTTTAAAATATATCATTGATATCTTCGATATCTTCTAAGTGATGTAATTTATCTAATAAATCTGCAGCTTTTTCTTCACCTAACATATCAACTGTTAATAAATTGAATTTATTATCAGCAATTTCCCAAGTGAATGGATTTTGGAAATCTCCGATTGGATAATTTACACGTTCAACGATTTGTTCTCCATTTTTAAGAGTGATTGTTAAACGGTGAGCCCATTGATTTGGATCTAATTTGAACTCTTTATCCAATTGCTCATCTACTTGAACCTTAATTTTTGCCATTAAGTCTTTGATTTGAGGATTGTTAATATTTTCTAATGTAAATGTACGATCACTTAAATCTTGTAGAACAAGCATTGATGCAATACAGAATTGTACAGAGAATTTTGCTGCATATGGGTTTTCTGGATAAGGATTATTTGTAGTTGCAACTGCAGTTGAATAAGTATCATCGATAATTTCTACGATATCTTCAACATTGATATTGTGTTTTTCTAACACTTTTTCCACACAGTAGTTAGCTGAGTGTGTGTGACGGCAACATGCATAAGGTTTAAATGAGTTTTCAACAACTCTATAACCTTCACCAAATCCTTTTGTTAATGCATTTAAGTCATATTCCGGTGCTAATGCTTTAATAAATGCACGATCTCCTTCTAAAATAGTTGGAGCACCAGTAAATCCTAATTTAGCTAATTCTGCAGCGCGTAACCCACATAGGTTCGCATTAGCTGTATGTAGCACTTTACTCATTGATCCGCTTGCTAAGAATTCCCATAAACCAGCTGCTTGTGTACCAGCTGATCCTAAAGCATTGATGATTTGTTCTTCATCGCATCCTAAAAGTTTACCTGCAGTTACAGCAGCACAGAATGCTCCTACAACTGCTGTAGTGTGCCAGTATTTATATGAAGATGGGTTAATTGCTTCTCCAACACGTGCCCCAATTTCATAACCAGCAGCTACTGCTTCAATGATATCTTTACCACTTTTGTGCATTTGTTGTCCTAAAGCAAATGCAGTTGGAATAGTGATTACTGCTAAGTGAGTAATAGCAGCATTATTCACATCATCCATATCCATAACATGTCCAAATACAGCATTTAATGCAGCTGCTTGTTCAACTGTCATTTTTTCATATCCTGGTTGGAATAAAGATGCTTGAGGAGCAGTAATTTTACTTGAATAATATTCTTTCCAAATCATTGATTCTTTTTTTACTGAACCTGCAATTGAAACCCCAATAAAGTCTTCAATACACATTTTTGTTAGTTCAATAGTGCGAGCATCAAAGTTTTCATATTTCATATCAGTTAAATATTTAGCTAATAATTTTGTTTCAGACATATGAACCTCCTACATGTTACGATCATTCTTTTTCTAAATCTAATTTATCAACATAGTAATGATCTTCTAAATATAATGCAGCACATGGATTATGTGCTAATACTCTATCTTTAACTGCTAAAGTAGTAGTATATTGCTCTGCATATTTATAGAATAATGAATCGTGACCAACACATAATCCCATTACAATATTAAAATCAGTTTTAGCTTTATTTAAAGTTTTAGCTTGGAAAATTGGATTACACATAGATTCGTGATTTCCTGGTTTTACTTTTAATTCTTCAGGGATACCAATCTTTGTTTTATCATTTCCACCTGCTTTACACATGATAGAAACAACTTCAAATCCATTTCTTTCTAAAATTTTAGTCATGATTTTTGCTTCATTGTGGAATCCACCACAGAAAGCAATACCAATTTTATGGTAACCCATACGACGTGCAAATTCCATTGTTTCTTTCACACGCATCCATTGGAATTGTCCTAAACCTTCAATTAAACTTGCATTGATATAGAAGTTTTTAATTTCTTCATTTTTATATTCTTCCATAGCTTCTGCTAATAATTCTTGGTCATTCATTGGACATAACTTCGGATTTGGTGTACCATCACCTTTACGACATGCACGAACAACACATTTCGCACATAAGTATGATCTTTCCATAAGTTCTCCTTTTATTCAAGTGAAGCCGAATATGAATTTATTCGGCATTCACTTATTTTAAAACTATTTTCTTCTTGCGTATGGAGGAAGTAATAATGGAGAAACTGTATCTTTTTGGATACCAGCTTCATCTAATTCTTTTCCATAAGCTTGTACGTGATCTAAGTTTAATGCACCTAATTCAACTTCTTTACAACGTTCAGCTGCACATTTACCAGCATCACGTCCGAATACGATGATATCTAATAATGAGTTACCCATTAAACGGTTACGTCCGTGGATACCACCAACAGCTTCCCCAGCAACTAATAAGTTGTTGATAGCTGGAGTTGCACAGTCTGCATTAATTTCTAATCCACCGTTTTGATAGTGTAATGTTGGGTAGATTAAGATTGGAACTTCACGCATATCGATTCCATATTTTAAGTACATACGTAACATACCTGGAATACGTTTTTCAATTGTTCCTTTACCGTGTAATTCTTCGATAAGTGGTGTATCTAACCAAATACCGTAAGTTCCACCTGGAATAGGAACACCTTTACCACGTGTACTACATTCACGAATAATTGATGAAGCAGAAACGTCACGTGTTTCAAGTGGGTGCATGAATGCTTCCCCATCAACGTTAATTAATTGAGCACCAACTGAACGTACTTTTTCAGTTACTAATGCACCAAATAATTGTTGTGGATAAGCTACACCTGTTGGGTGATATTGGATTGTGTCTTGGAATAATAAGTTAGCACCAGCACGGTAACCCATTATTAATCCATCAGCAGTTGCTCCATAGTGGTTAGAAGTTGGGAATCCTTGATAGTGAAGACGTCCAGCTCCTCCAGTAGCGATGATTACAACTTTAGCACGACATACTAAGTATTCTTCAGTTTCCATGTTTTGTAATACAGCACCAGCAACTTGTCCTTTATCATCTTTAATTAATTCGATAGCAGATGTGAAATCTACTACTGGAATTCCTAAGTTGATAACTTCGTCACGTAATACACGCATGATTTCTGCACCAGAGTAGTCAGCACAAGCGTGCATTCTCTTACGAGAAGTACCACCACCGTGAGTAGTAACCATTGTACCATCAGGGTGTTTATCAAACATAACACCTAAACTATCTAACCATTGGATAGCTTCTGGAGCTTCCATAACTAATTTAGATAATAATTCAGGTTTTGCAGCGAAGTGTCCTCCACCAAATGCATCTAAATAGTGACGTTGAGGAGAGTCATTTTCTTTATCTGCAGCTTGGATTCCACCTTCAGCCATCATAGTGTTAGCATCACCGATTCTTAATTTAGTAACAACCATAACGTTAGCACCAGCGTTGTGAGCTTCGATTGCAGCACTTGCACCAGCTCCACCACCACCGATTACTAATACGTCTACGTCATAGTCAACTGTATTTAAATCGATTTCTACATTGTGAATACGGCTTTTTGAGTGTAATAATTCACCTAATTCAGTAGGAACTTTTTCACCTTTGTTAGGACCAACTTCTAAAGTTGCGAATCCGCTTTCTTTATAGTCTGGGTGATATTCTTTTAAAAGTTCACTTTTTTCTTCTGCTGTCATACGACGAGGTTCAAAACCAATACGAGATTTTCTACTAGCTTCAACCTTTTTAATAGATTCAAGCATTTCTTTTGTTAAAATAGCTGACATGATTTGATCCTCCTATTTTTCGATATCACGGCTGTTATATAATTCTTTTAATTCAGTAATTGGTTTTTGCATTACTTGTTCAATTAATTCATCAAATTTACCGTGATTGATATCGTTAACACGTGTTTCTAAGTGTTCAGTTTTTGGTGCAATATATTTACCAGTTAAACGTCTAGCTAATAAACCTACCATTGGGTGAGAGATTCCAGCTGGACAACGTGTAGCACAAATACCACAAGCTACGCAGTCAAATGAAGCGTGAGCACATTTTTCATACTCTCCTCTTTGAGCGTAAGCAATGTATTGCATAACATCTAATTTTTGTGGACATGCTTTTGTACAAGCATTACATCCGATACAACTGTAAATTTCAGGATATAATTCCATCATAATTTGTTCAGTTGGTTTAATTTCGTTCATATCATAAGAACGTTTATCAGTTGGGAAGAATGGAAGACTTGCTACATACATTCCTTCTTGTACTTGAGTTTGACAAGCTAAACAAGTCTTTAATTCATTACAACCTTTAATACGATAAATTGTAGCACAAGCTCCACAGAATCCGTGACGGCATCCACATCCTCTTACTAGTTTATATCCAGCATATTCCATAGCTGCCATAATTGTTAATTCTGCAGGTACAGTGTACTTTTTACCAAAGAAATAAACATTTACCATTTCTTGCATTTTCTTTACCTGTCCTTCCATTAATATTCATTTGGTAACTCATCAACTTCGTCACATCTAAATACTGGTCCATCTTTACATACATATTTTGATCCAATATTACAACGTCCGCATTTACCAATTCCGCATTTCATACGAAGTTCTAATGTTGTGAAACATTGAGTTTTTTCAAATCCTAGTTCTCCTAAACCTTGTAGTACGAACTTAATCATAATAGGAGGTCCACAAACTAATACTGTTTTGTCATTTGTGAATCCTAATTCTTTTAAGTATGTAGGAACAAATCCAACATGTCCATCCCATTCAGGTTGTTCACGGTCAATTGTTAAGTGAACATTTACACCTTCAGTTTTCATCCAAACATTTTGAATTTCTTCTAATCCTACTAAGTCTTGCATAGAACGTGATCCGTATAGAATATCAACGCTTCCGTAATTTTCACGATTATCTAGAACATAGTTGATTACTGAACGAAGTGGCGCTAACCCAATCCCACCAGCTACGAATAATAAGTTTTTACCTTTTAAATCAGTTTCTACTGGGAAAGCATTTCCATAAGGTCCTCTAACTGTAATTTGATCTCCTACTTCCATTGAGTGAAGACAATCAGTTAAAACACCACAACGTTTAATACTAAATTCTTGATATTCTTTGTTTGTAGGTGAAGAAGTAATTGAGAACATCGCTTCACTTACACCAGGTCCACATACCATCGCACATTGTCCTGGCATATGTTCGAATAATTTTCCACCTTCAGGTCTTTCAACACGGAAAGTTTTTACATCAGGAGTTTGAACTGTAATGTGAGTGATAACCCCAACCATTGGAACTAACTCATCTACATAGTAGTTTTCAATACCACAAGTACACTCGTTACTCATTTTCAGGCACCTCCAAATTTTTAATTACTTTTAAGATATTTAATGATGAAGGACATTTTTGAACACAACGTCCACATCCAACACATGAGAATACTCCATCATTGTTTTCTGGATAATACATTAATTTATGCATAAATCTTTGACGGAATCTTTCTTTTTGAGATTTACGGTTATTTCCATGTGCCATTAATGTAAAGTCTGAATACATACATGAGTCCCAACATCTAAATCTCTTAATTTCAGAACCAGTGTTATAATCTTTAATATCATAACATTGACATGTTGGACAAATGAATGTACAAGTACCACATGCTAAACATCCTTTATAGATGTTATCCCATGTTGGTGAATTAAATACTGTCATTAAGTCAGCATTTTTAAATTTGTCTAATGAAATATTACTATATGGTAATTTTTCAATAATTGTTTGAATAGCTTCTTTTTCTGCTTCTACTTCTTTTTCACAAGCTTCTTCAAATAAATCAGCTAATTCAGTTGTTAATGTAGTTCCTTTTTCACTACATGGATTCCAATATAATGTATCTCCTACTAACCAAGTAGCAACATCTCCAATAGGATTAGCAGCATCAATTCCAAATGCTTTACAGAAACAAGTTTCTTCTGGTTCATGGCAAGCCATTGAAATTAAGATTCCGTGTTCTCTTCTAGCTTTATAGAATTTGTCAACTGGATTACATAAGAATACTTTATCAAGAATTTCAACACCTTTTACATCACATGGTCTAATTCCAAAGATTGCAAATGGTGCATCTTGTAATTCTTCTGGAGTAATAGAAATCTTTTTCCCTTCTAAATAACATGTATATAATGTTTCAGATTGTGGGAAGAAGAAATCTTTTGGAGATTTAACTGTATTTAATACATCAAATGCAGGTTTACAACCTTCAGTATAAATCCCATAATTTGCTTGTCCATTTTTGTGAAGGGGCATGTATAAATCCATTTTACCAGCTAATCTTTCGAATAAAGCAGGTAATTGTTCAACTTTAATCTTTAACATATTTTATCCCCTTTCCTTAACGATGCTTGGTTCAACATCTTCAAACGTGAAGTTTGTTAATGGACCTTTAGTTTCAGTATCAGCACCTGCTTGATACTCACCGTAGAATTCATTAATATCTTTAATCATTCTACGATTTAATAAATGTAGAGGAATTCCTTGAGGACATACACGACTACATTCTCCACAGTCAGTACATCTTCCAGCTACGTGCCATGCACGAATAATGTGGAACATTTGTTCTTCGAATGGATCTGTATTAGCTTTTTGAGCTGAATCAAATTTGTCGCTATCGAATACACATTTATTACAGCTACATACTGGACAAACGTTACGACATGCATTACAACGAATACATTTACTTAATTCACCTTGCCAGAATGCGAATCTTTCTTCACTTGACATAGCTTCAAGTTCTTTAACACCTTCAAAACGATCAACTGGAGTAAATGCTAATTCAACATCTGCACCAATTAATTCATCATATACTAAGTGTTCAGTTCCTTTACATCCGAAACAACGAGTAATTACTGCTTCTTCGAATGTACAAGTTTTGTCACCGTAAATTGTTTTAATTTCTAATGTGTTTTCTTTTTCTGTAATTTCTTCAATACCTTTGATACCTAATGCTTTGATTTTTTCGATATCAAGTTTTCCTTTACATCCAACACCGATGATATAAGCTTTTTCTCTATCAACACGGTGTTCTTTAATTAATTGATTGTAACTATAAGTATCACAAGGTTTTAAGAAAACTAATGTTTTCCCTTCTTGTTTACTTGCTTCAATCATGTATTTACTTAGGTTTGCACCACAGAATGCATCATAAGTTAATGTATCTAATTCTTCAACAGTTGTGAAGTAAGCTGGTTCTGGATTATAAGGAAGATCTCCTTTTTTCCATCCTAATACACGAGTTACAACGCCTTCAGTAAGTAATTCTTTTGCTCTATTTACTATTTCTTGCATCGTAAATCCCCCAATCTTACGTTTCTACCTAATTTTTGAATTTGACCAATAAATTCATTCATAGTGTTTGCAAATTTAACACCTTCAGCTGCAGAAACCCATTCAACACGTACACGATCTTTTTCAACACCGATGTAATCTAACATTGAGAATAACATTGTCATTCTTCTACGAGCATAGTAGTTACCAGTACTGTAGTGACAATCTCCTGGGTGACATCCACATAAGATTACCCCATCAGCACCTTTTTGGAATGCACGTAAGATAAACATTGGGTTTACACGACATGAACAAGGTACTTTGATAATTTTAACTTCAGCAGGATAAGCTAAACGGCTTGTTCCAGCTAAATCGGCACCAGCATAACTACACCAGTTACAGCAGAATGCAACAATTAGAGGTTTAAATTCTTTATTTTCGTTTACTTGCATATTGCATCTACCTCCGCTAATAATTGTCTATTTGAGAATCCTTGTAAATCCATTGCACCACTTGGACATGCTACTGTACAAGCACCACATCCTTGACATAATGCGCTATTTACTTGAGCAACTCTTCTTGTTTCACGTACACCGTGATCGAATACTAATTTAGATTCATATGAAATAGCTCCATATGGACATACTTTTTCACATGCGCTACATCCGTTACATGCTGCTTCATCTGGTTTAGCTGTACATGGGTTAGTAATTAACTTGTCTTTAGCTAATAATCCGATTACTTTAGCTGCAGCAGCTCCAGCTTGAGAAACTGTTTCTGGAATATCTTTAGGACCTTGTGAACATCCTGATAAGAATACACCTGCAGTTGGAGACTCAACTGGTTTTAATTTTGGGTGAGCTTCTGTTAAGAAGTTATTTGTATCAATACTTGCTGTTAACATAGTTGCAAGTTTTCTTACTGATGGATCTGGTTCAATTGCAGTTGCTAATACAACCATATCTGTATCTAACATAATACGTTTGTTATCAATTAAATCAACTGCTTGTACTCTTAAGTGTCCATCTACTTCAACAACTTTACCTACAGCACCTTTGATATAACGTACACCATATTCATCTACTGCACGACGATAGAACTCATCGAAGTTCTTACCTGGTGTTCTAACATCGATATAGAATACATTTACTTCTACATCTGGATATTTATCACGAATTAACATTGCATGTTTTGCAGTGTACATACAACAAATTTTTGAACAGTAAGTTTTACCACGTTTAGTGACATCACGTGAACCAACACATTGGATAAATGTTACTGATTTAGGGTGTTTACCATCTGATAATCTTTCTAAGTGTCCTTTAGTTGGACCAGCAGCATTTGTTAAACGTTCAAATTCTAATGATGTAATTACATCAGGACATGTGTGATATGAATATTCACCGAATTTGTCTAATTCAATAGTTTTAAATCCAGTTGCTACTACGATAGCACCATATTCACGTGTTACGATTTCATCTTGTTGTGTATAATCGATTGCTTTTGCAGCACATACCATAGAACATAATCCACATTTTCCAGTTTGGAATTTAGTACATACTGTAGGATCAATTACAGGTACATTTGGAATCGCTTGTGCGAATGGTGTATAAATAGCTGGACGTTTATTTAAACCTTGGTTAAATTCACTGAATGCCTTCTTAGAAGGACATTTTTGTTGACAAACTCCACATCCAGTACATTTGTTTACATCAACATATCTAGCTTTCTTACGAATATCAACTTTGAAATCTCCTACGAATCCAGATACTTTATCTACTTCACTGTAAGTATAGATATTAATTTTTTCATGTGAAGCAGCTTCCACCATTTTAGGTGTTAAGATACATGCAGAACAGTCAAGTGTTGGGAATGTTTTGTCTAATTGAGACATTCTTCCACCAATACTTGGAGTTTTTTCTACGATATCTACTTCATAACCTGCATCAGCAATATCTAATGCAGTTTGAATACCAGCAATACCTCCACCAATTACTAAAGCTCTTTTTACTACACGGCTTTCACCAGCTTGTAATGGTGCATTTAAATTTACTTTCGCAATTGCAGCTCTTGCTAATACAACTGCTTTTTCTGTTGCTTCATCTTTGTTTTTGTGAATCCATGAACAGTGTTCACGAATGTTTGCGATTTCAACCATGTATGGGTTTAATCCACATCTTTCAGCGCATTTACGGAATGTGTGTTCGTGCATTCTTGGAGAACATGAACATACAACTACACCTGTAAGACCTTTAGTTTCGATCGCTTCTTTAATTTTGGCTTGTCCAGCTTCAGAACACATATATTGATATTCTTCTGCATGAACAACTCCAGGTTCTGATTTGATTACTTCTACCACTTTATGAACATCTACTGTACCAGCGATGTTAGTACCACAATGGCAGACAAATACTCCTATACGTTGCAATGTATTCACCTCACTCTACTTACTATACTTTCTGAATGCACTTGCCAATAATTGTTGAGGCAACTCTGGATCAAGTAATTCAGGTACTTCATTTGGACTTAAATAGTTTTGTCCTTGTTGACGAATTACACATAAACGAACAGCTTCAATTAATTTAGCTGGTTTAACATCACGTGGACATCTTTCAACACATGCAAAACAAGATAAACATTTCCAAAGAGATTTTGAATTTAGTAATGGTTCTACATCCCCAGCTTCAATATAAGATACGAATTGATGAGGTTTAAAATCCATTTCATCATAAGAAGGACATGATGCAGAACATCTTCCACATTTCATGCATTTTTTAGTATCAACACCGCTAATTTCTCTAATGTAATCAGCTTGTTGTTTTGGACTCATATGCATAATTTGACCCCCTAATCTTTAACACCTAAAGCTTCAGCTAAGATTTCAGTGAAATACTTAACAGTTGGCTTGTGTTCTCTATCACTATGATTTAAATTGTATAAACATAATGGACATGCTGTTACTAATTCAACTGCTCCATTATATTCGGCAGATTCCATAATCGTATTGACCATTTTTCTTGCCATTTCTTTTTCTTTAAGTGAAATATATCCACCGCAACATTCATTACGATATGGATATTCAACTACGTCAGCTCCTAAAGCACGAAGTAAATCCTCTAAAATTGTTGGATTTTCAGGATCATCGAATTGAAGAATTCCACTTGGACGTAATAACATACATCCATAATAAGCCCCTATTTTTCTTCCTGTTAAAGGGTTTACTACTTTTTCTTTAATTTTGTCAAACCCTACTTTATCGCGAAGAACTTCTAAATAATGATAAACATTAGTTTCTCCATGATATGCATCTTCAAGTCCTAAATAATTATTGACTTTAGTTTGAATATCAGGAACATTTGCCATATCATCATTTACACGTTTGATTACATGGTGACATGCTGAACAAAGTGTAACTAAGTCTTGGCCTTTTGCTTTAGCAGATTTTAAAGATCTAACAGATGATAATTTAGTTGCAATTTCATTACTAGCTAATGGATAAACTGCACCACAACATTGCCAATCTTCAATTTCTTCTAGGCTAAAGCCAAGAACTTCTGCAGATTTTCTTGCATAAAGATCAAGTTCTTTTCCTTTGGTTTTTAATGTACAACCTGGATAATAACTATAAACCATAATGTTTTACCCAATTAAATGGGCTTCGCCTCCTTTTCCTCCATCCATAATTCTTTTACAAATCATGGAATTAGTCATAATAATAATACCATACTTGATAATCAATTAACATACTTTTTGTTAAAGTTTTCACGTTTTTTGTTTAGTTTCTAAACAAAAAAAGTAAATTTACATTTACTTTTTTTAGAACTTAAATACACCAAATAAAATTATACCTAATATCGCATTTAAACCAATTATTTTAGGAATAGAAAATTTGTATTTCATTAATAAAAACAAATTACAAAAACCTAAAGTCAAACAAATAAAATCAATTTGAGAATTAGGAAAATAATTAGAAATAGCCAAAGACCCTGCAACACCTATTAACATTCCAGCACATGCAGGTCTAATACCTTGCATCATATTTTTCATCAAACTACTATCTTTAAATTTCTTTAAAAACATAGCACCTATCCCACCAACTGTTAATGATGGAAATAATACTCCTAGGTTTGCCATAACGGCACCTAATATTCCCATTGTCTTCATTCCAGCAAAACTTGCACAGTTAAGACCTAAAGGACCTGGAGTCATTTCCGCAATAGCGATAATATCTGTTACTTCAGCTTGAGTCATCCATCCATGACTTAACATTTCACTAGTTATCAAAGGTACCATACTTAAACCACCAAAACTAGTAAACCCTATTTTAAGAAAACTAATAAATATTTCTAAATAAATCATACTTCTTTACTTCCTTTAATCGCGTTATAACAAAGTCCTAAAACAGCTCCACTTATTACTAAAATTACTGTATTAATTCCATTACTATATGCCACAAAAGCAATAACCATTAATATAACACCAAATAATGTTCTAGTAGCCATTTTAAACATCGGTAATGCTGCATTAAAGATAATTGGCACTACGGCACATCCTATCCCTTTCATAGCAGCATTAATCCAATAATTATGTCTAAATTCATTATAAAAAATAGTAATTAATGCAATAATGCACATTGGTGCTAGAATCATTCCTATAAGACACGCAACACCACCAAAATAACCTTCTTGACGATATCCAAACATCATTGCAATATTCCCTATCATTGTTCCAGGTAAACTTCTACCAACACCTGCAATATCCATTAATTCTTCATTTGTAATTACTTTTTTCTTATCTACATATATCTTTTGCATTTGAGCTACAATGCTCCATCCACCACCAAAAGTGAAACACCCAAATGTAAAAAACTCGATAAATAAAGTAAATATTCTTTTAACCTTATTCACAATACCACCATCCAATAACAGTATAAAGCTTACACCTTATGTAAAGTCAATCCTATTTTTTAATAGGAATCCATATTTTACGTATTCTTGTATAATTATCTTTTTTATTAAAAGATATAATTGATTCAGAAATAGGATCACCAATTACCTCTAAATCATTTTCATTTATATATTTTATAACATGAGATAAATATTCAAACGGTCGATGTTCTTCACCATCTACTTGCACAATTGTTGTTAAACAAGTACAAGGCTCTAAGTAAGTACTAAATTCTAATAGATTACATTCATTTAAACTATCTAAATCCTCTTTTCTCATCGCTATACCAGAATAATAAACATCTTTATTTATCATCAATGCATTCCAATCATTTCTTACAGAATGAAAAGATAATGGAGCATATGAAATCCACTTTTGTAATATAGGATATAAATCAGGATCTAATAATAATTCATTATCTCTCATATATTCAAAACGATATAATTCAGGTCTAGTTTCAAAAGAAATTTTAAATAAATTATCAGGAAATGTTTTCATTAATTCTTTTGTATACATTAATCTTTTTAATTCTAACTGTTG
>JAEIGA010004379.1_pt1 | contig 21854 bp, 22 predicted proteins | sample 9270691 | NCBI WGS metagenome assembly JAEIGA01 (sample SAMN17057246, study PRJNA624740) | gut metagenome | biome: biome; isolation source: fecal sample | host: Bos grunniens | place: China: Xizang | collected 2019 | reverse complement strand
CCCTCCCTGTGGCCATCTCATACATGGTGATACCCAGGGACTAGATGTCGCTTCTTTCATCCGCGTAATTCCCTCTGGCCTGTTCCGGGGAAAGGTAATGCACGGATCCCATGAGGTTTGGGGAAATGGTGTTCCCCGTGGCTACCTTGGCAATGCCGAAGTCCGCCACTTTCACTTCCCCGCTGTCGGATACCAGGATGTTCTGGGGTTTGATATCCCGGTGGACGATACCTCTGCGGTGGGCCGCCTGGATACCCCTGGCGATCTGTTTGCTGAAATCCACGGTCTCCCGGATACTCAGCCTGCCGTACCGGCGGATATAGCTTTTCAGGGTGGTCCCTTCGCATAATTCCATGACGATGAAGTGGTATCCCTTATCCTCGCCCGCATCGTAGATATTCACGATGTTGGGGTGGCTCAGGCCGGAAGTGGCCTGGGCTTCGGCGATAAATCTGCCGAGGAACTCCTCGTCATCATTGTATTCCTGTTTCAGGACTTTGATCGCCACATAGCGTCCGTCCTTAAGGCATCTTGCCCTGTACACATCAGCCATACCACCGGAGCCGATGTGATTCATGATCTCATAACATCTGCCTAATACTGTTCCGGTCTGTATCACTTTGTGCACCCCCTGTCTTCCATCTGAGCAATCACAACAGCGATATTGTCAGTTCCCCCGAAAAAGAGGGCTTCATTTTTACATTGTTCCGCTTCCTGGCGGATGGATCCGCCGTCGGAGAGGATCTCCTCAAGCATCTCGTCATCCACCATGTTGCTCAGCCCGTCGGAGCAGAGCAGGATCTTCTGATTCTTTTTTATAGGTATCCGGAAAAAGTCCGGAGTAAGGTTTTCGTAAACACCGATGGCTCTGGTGATGATGTTTTTCTGCGGATGGTTCCTGCTTTCCTGGGGAGCCAGCTCCCCGGCCCTCACCAGTTCCTCCACCAGGGAATGATCCATGGTGATCTGGCGCAGGTTCTCCCCGTCGTGGAAATAGAGCCTGCTGTCCCCGATATTCATCACATAGACCGTCCTGTCCACCACCGTGGCAGCCACGAAAGTGGTGCCCATCCCGGCGTACTCCTCCTGCTGGTAAGAGATACGGTAGACCTCCTGGTTCACCTGACCGATCAGCTGTTCCATGGCCTTGAAAGGATGCATGTCCTCCAACTTCCTCGCCAGCTCCACAAAGCGGGTGACCGCGTAGGAGGATGCCTTATCTCCTGCCTTGTGTCCGCCCATACCGTCTGCGACGATGTAGAGGTTGGGGAAGCAGCCCACCGGTTCATCGGAGTAGAACAGGTAGTCCTGATTCATTTTTCTTTTCTTTCCGACATCGGTTATGCCGAAGGATTTCATCTCTCACCATTCCTTTCTTTATAACCTTTTCTCAACTGTCCGCAGGCAGCGGAAATATCTCTGCCCATCTCGCGGCGGACAGTCACCTGGATATGCTTCTGTTCAAGCAGACCCTTAAAGGCGGCGATATGGCCGGTATCCGCCTGCTGATAATCCCGTTCCCTGATGGGGTTGACGGGGATCAGGTTGATGTGGCAGTTCAGGCCCCGCACCAGCCCTGCAAGCTCTTCCGCCTGCCGGCGGTGGTCATTCACCCCTTTGACCAGGCTGTATTCAAAGGTGATCCTCCTCCTGGTCTTATCCACATAGTATCTCGCCGCCTCCATCAGCTGGTCCATCCCGTAGCTTCGGGCGACCGGCATGAGCTCCCTTCTGGTGGCATCGTTGGAAGCATGCAGGGAGATGGCCAGGTTTACCTGGGGATGCTCATCGGCGAAGCGGTAGATCATGGGGATGATCCCGCAGGTGGAGACCGTGATGCTCCGGCTCCCCAGATTCATTCCTTCCGGGTCCGTCAGGATCGTGATCATGCGGGACAGGCTCTCATAATTATCAAAAGGCTCTCCCGTCCCCATCACCACAACGTTGGATACACGTTCCCCCGTTGCGGACCGGATGGCATAGATCTGATCCAGCATCTCTGCAGGGGTAAGATTTCTGGCCAGCCCCATGAGGGTCGAGGCACAGAACCTGCATCCCATGCGGCACCCTGCCTGGGAGGAGATGCATACGGAATTCCCGTGTTTATATTTCATTAAAACGCTTTCGATCAGGTTCCCGTCATGGAGTCGGAAGAGGAACTTCATGGTCCCGTCAAGGCCGGATACATAACGTTCGATCTCCGTGACCCCATACAGGGGATGGTCCTCCGTCAGACGGCTGAGAAGGTCCCTGGGGACATTTTTCATCTCCTCGGGACTCCGGACCAGCTTCTGGTGAAGCCAGCCGTAGATCTGTTTCGCTCGGAACTTCTTTTCTCCTGCCCCAACCACAGCCTCCGTGAGCTCATCCATGGTCAGGGACCTGAGATCCTTCCATTCTGACATCTGACACCTCTTATTACCGATTTATTTTCAGAAAGCTCCGGTATGCATTCCGCCGGAGTTTTCATTCATTGACATTTGTATTGAGCAGTTTCGCGAAAAAGAAACCGTCGCACCGGTCAATGCCCGGGATCAGCTGCAGATACCCATCCTTACCGGTCCGGCCCCGGAGTTCCTCCGGCAGTCTTTCCTCGATGGAAACCGGCCTTAAGGGGGTATGCTCCGTCATCCATGAGACATTGTCCACATTTTCTTCTTCGTTGATGGTACAGGTGGAATAGATCAGCTGACCGCCCGGTTTCAGATATCTCCAGGCCTGCTCCAGGATCTTTCGCTGCAGAATGACCAGATCTTTGATCCGGGAAGGATCCGCATGATACTTGATATCATTTTTCCGTCCCATGATTCCCAGTCCGCTGCAGGGGAGGTCCGCGATCACCAGATCCGCTTTCCCGAAGAGTTCGGGGTCGGGGACACAGGCGTCCCATTGTTGAATCTCCACCTGATTATAATGCATTCTTTCTTTATTTTCTTTAATATAATCTATCTTAAATTCTGTCAGATCCCTTGAGATAATCTTACCCTTCGGCCCCAGCAGGTCCGCCGCGTGGAAGGTCTTTCCGCCCGGGGCGGCACAGAGGTCCAGGATCAGATCATCCTCACGGATATCCGCAACAGAGACCGGGAGCATGGAGCTCACGTCCTGTACGGCGAAAAGCCCTTCCTTAAAGGAAGGGATCTTCCCCAGATAATTATAGTCATAGATCGCAAATGCGTAGGGAAGATACGGTGCCTCCTCCACGCGTACTTTCTCCACTTCAAGCCGGGCTTTCAGTCCCTCCGGGCTGATCCTGGAAAGGTTGGTCCTGATGGTGACAGGGCGCACTTCCAGACAGGCGGCAAGGATCTTTTCACACACTTCTTCCCCGTACTGACGCGTAAAGAGGGAAACGATCCATTCCGGCATGGAATATTTTACCGAAAGGTATCTCACCGGTTCACTTTCCCTGTCCGGGAGAGGAATCTCCTCCTTCTTCCTGGACAGATTACGCAGTACACCGTTGACAAAACCGGCGAGATTGCGGAATCCTCTCTTTTTGGCCAGGGAAGCCGCCTCGTTGCAGGCGGCGGCATCCGGCACCTGCATATAAAGGATCTGGTAGGCACCCATACGCAGCAGATTGCGGATCAGTGGTTTACATTTTCTCATGGGAGTCCCTGACAGGGAATCCAGCATGTAATCCAGGGTGATCCTCCGCTCCGTCACCCCCTCGCAGAGGTGGGTGTAGAAGGCCCTGTCCTGCCTTGCCATAAACTGGTGGCGGATCAGGGTATCCCCTATGGCCACATGGGACAGCTTCTGATTCCTGTCCATGTCCACCAGGGTGTCCAGGGCCAGTGCCCGGACATCGGTTTTTTTCTTCTTGGAATCCACTGTTTCAATCTCCCAGTGTCATGCCCGGTCTTACGGTATGACCCAATAAAAATGCCTGGACCGGCATCCTTTTCTTGCCCTGGATCTGCACTTCCAGGATCTTCAGGGCACCATTGCCTGTCTGTACGGTAAAGGAAGTTTTATCCACATGGATGATCCTGCCGGGGATCTCGCTCTTCTTTCCCTCAGCCACTTCCGCCTTCCAGATCTTCAGTGTCGTGTTCTCGTAGGAAGTATAAGCGCTGGGCCAGGAATTCAGGCCGCGGATCAGTCTTTCAATGGAAACTGCGTCCTTCTCCCAGTCAATCCTTCCCATATCCCTGGTGAGCATGCCGGCATAGCAGCTCAGCGAATCATCCTGTTTGATCCTGGGGGCAGTGCCCTCCCGGATCTGCCTTAACGCCTGGAGCAGCAGAGGACCGCCCAGGACGGAGAGTTTATCGTGAAGGCTCTCCCCGGTCTCATCAGGTTCAATGGGAATAGATGCCTTGGCGATCATATCTCCCGTATCCAGACCTTTTTCCATGTACATGATGGTGACACCGGTCTCCGTCTCACCATTGATGATCACCCACTGGATGGGTGCCGCTCCCCGATATCTGGGAAGCAGGGAAGCATGGACATTGATACAGCCGTACCGGGGCAGATTGATGATGCTCTCCGGGAGGATCTGTCCGAAGGCCACCACCACGATGACATCCGGATCCCAGGATCTGAGCAGGGCGAGAAATTCCTCGTCCCTCACCTTTAAAGGCTGGTAGACCGGAAGGTCATGGGCCAGGGCAAACTCCTTCACCGGCGGAAACTGCATGGCTTTTCCTCTTCCTTTCGGCTTGTCAGGCTGAGTCACCACCGCGATCACTTCATGTTCCTTGATCAGACATTCCAACGTCGGCACCGAGAAGTCCGGCGTTCCCATAAAAACGACTCTCATTCTTCGTATAACTCCTCATCATCTTCAAGATCACGGTATGGTTCATTGGCCCGTTCGCCGTAGAGGATCCCCTCAAGATGGTCCATCTCATGCTGGATGGCTCTTGCCCTGAGGCCCTCCCCCTCAATGATCACTTCATTCATATCCATATCCATTGATCTGACTTTAACATATTCAGCACGGGTGACAGAAGCCACTTTTCCCGGCACGCTGAGACATCCTTCATCATCAGTCTGTTCACCGGACTTTTCGATAAACTCCGGGTTGATCAGGACGATGGGATCATCATCCATCACATCGATCACACAGATCCTGCGCAGGACTCCCACCTGCGGTGCGGCAAGGCCAACGCCGTGCGCTTCATACATTGTCTCCCACATATCATCGATCAGAGTCCTCATCCGGTCATTGATCTCCCTGACCGGTTTACAGACTTTGCCCAGACACTCTTCTCCGATCGTCCGAATCTGTCGAGTTGCCATATTTTCCTCCTATGTTCTTTCTTTATTGTTCAAGGGATCATCATCCCTGTAAATAGCCGATTTATAATTATATCATCTGCCCCCGGCCTAGTAAAGACTTATCCGTCAGTAATTATGCACCGGGTCGAAATCAAACTGTACATTTACTCCCGCAAAAAGGGGATGGGTATCCAGCACCGGCTGCAGCCTCTCCTTAAGGTCCAGGAGGGTCTCCTCATCCCGGTGCTTCAGGTAGATCACCTGCCGGTAGGTATCCTTCAGTTTGGCCAGGGCTGCCTTCCCCGGATTCAGGATCTTCACCGGGTTCTCCGCCTCCTTCTGGCTCTGCGCGATCATCCTCTGTATCCGCTGGACCGCCAGGGCTGCCTGATTTTCCTCCCCGCTCTGCACCAGGATGACCAGGATATGGCACCATGGCGGGTATCCCATCAGCCGGCGGTAACAGGCCTCCTCTTCATAGAAGTTCTCGTAGGACTGGTCCGCCGCGTTGACCACGGCATAGTGGTCCGGGGAGTATGTCTGGATGATCACTTCCCCCTGTTTGTCTCCGCGGCCGGCCCTTCCGGCTGCCTGACAGAGCAGCTGAAATGTCTTCTCACCGCTCCGGAAGTCCTGGGCATTGAGGGAAAGATCCGCCGCCAGGATCCCCACAAGAGTAACGTTGGGATAATCGTGGCCTTTCACGATCATCTGGGTCCCCAGAAGGATATCGGCTTCCCCGCCCGAAAAGGCGGCCAGGATATCCCGGTGGGCATTCTTGGCCCTGGTTGTATCCATATCCATACGCAAAACTCTGGCCCCGGGAAATGCGGAAGCAAGAGCAGCCTCCACCTTCTCCGTGCCCAGACCGAAAGCCGCCACATGAGGCAGTCCGCAGACGGGACATTTTCTGGAATATAGGGTGCTGAAGCCACAGTAATGACAGCGCAGGCTCCCGTCCCGGTGGTAGGTCAGGGAGACATCGCAGTGAGGGCATTTCATCACGGTGCCGCAGGCCCTGCAGGACACGAATCCCGCATATCCCCTCCGGTTTAAAAACAGCATGATCTGTTCTTTTCGTTCAAGTCTTTCCCGGATCTTTTCCGTCAGGGTCCCGCTGAAGATGGAATGGTTCCCGCTGCGGAACTCCCCTTTCAGATCCACTATGGTAACCCGGGGCAGCACTGCGTTTCCGCCCCGTTTTTTCAGTACCCAGAGGGTGTATTCCCCCTCCAGGGCTTTTGTGTAGGTCTCCACCGAAGGGGTGGCGGAACCGAAGACCACACTGGCATTACATTTTCCGGCCAGATAGACCGCCACATCCCTGGCATGGTATTTGGGTGAACTGTCACTTTTATAGGCACCGTCATGCTCTTCATCCATGACGATCAGTCCCAGATCCTTCACCGGGGCAAAAAGAGCCGACCGGGGGCCGATCACAATGTTTGCCTCCCCCCGCTCGATCCTCACATAGGAGTCGGATTTCTCCCCCAGGGACATCCGGGAATGGATCACGGCGATCTGCTCGCCGAAGCGTTCATAAAACCTCCGGACGGTCTGAAAGGTGAGGGAAATCTCCGGAATAAGGACGATGACCTGTTTTCCCAGGCCAAGAACCTGGCTGATCAGCTCCATGTACACCTCGGTCTTACCGCTTCCGGTCACACCGTAGAGCAGATAGTTTTTCCGGATCCCGGCGGAGTAATCCCCGGCGAATTCCCGGGCTGCCGCCCTCTGCTCCTCGTTGAGGACCACCCTGTCTTCCTTTCTGGCAAATGTAGAGAAGGGATTCCGGTACTGGACCCTGTCCCGGACCTTTAAGATCCCCTGGTCCTCAAGCCTGGCCAGTTCCTTTCGGGAAAGGCGGCTGTAGTCCCTGCCATCCTCCTGGCAGACCGTATGGTCGGGAGCCTGGATCAGGTTCTCCAGCAGGGCGCACCGGACCCGGTAATGTCTTTTCTTCCAGACCTCCAGCAGGTTCCCTGCCTCCTCCTCACTGAGGGAAAGAGTCAGGTACCGCTTCGTCCTGGTCCGTATCTTCCGCTTGACCGGCATCACGGTCTTCAGTGCCTGATACATGGAAGAGCCGTAGCGGTATTTGAGGAAGGTGGCCAGCTCGATCATCCGGGTTTCCATGGTGACCGCTCCCGGGGAGATCTCCAGGATCTCTTTTATCCTCTCCGGGGGATAGTCCGGCTGATCCGTGAGGGAGATGACATAGCCCTCCCTCTCCTGGTTGCCCCTGCCAAAGGGGATGACCACCCTGCTGCCGGGCACGATCTTTTCCTGTAAGGAAAAAGGCACTCTGTACTGAAATACCTTGTCGAGTGCCTCGTGAGAAATGTCTATGATAATATCCGCATATTTCTCTGTCATTTATCTTTCCTTTATCAAAATCAAGCAGGAAATCTGCTCTTTGTTCCGCAGGTTGATTCCCTGCGGCGGGCAGGGTCGGTTCCGGGATCAGTATTTCCCGTCCAGAACATCCTGAACGATCTCTTCCTCGCTCATGTGATATTTTACTCCCTTGATCTCCTGGTAGGTCTCATGGCCCTTTCCTGCAAGAACGATAATGTCCCCCGGCCGGCCGTGGTTCATCACATAAGAGATGGCCTCGCGGCGGTCGAGAATGGAGATGTATTTTCCTTCCGTTTTCTTCATTCCGGTGATGATGTCATCGATGATGGCCTGGGGTTCCTCAAATCTCGGATTGTCGGAGGTGATTACCGTGAGATCCGCCATCTTTCCGGACACTTCCCCCATCTCAAAACGGCGGCTTTTCGCCCGGTTGCCCCCGCAGCCGAAGAGACTGATCAGCCTTTTCGGGTTGTACTGGCGCAGGGTCTGGAGAATACTTTCCAGAGCCACCGCATTGTGGGCATAATCGATGATCAGGGTATATTCATATCCCGTGGGAACGATCTGCACCCTTCCCTTCACCGCAAATGTTTTCAAAACCCCGTTGATCTGCTCCAGGGAGATCCCGAAGGCAAGGGCGATACTGATGGCCCCCAGGGCATTGTGTACGTTGAACATTCCGGGGATGCCGCAGGAGATGTCCCCCTCAGCGATCCCGCTGACATGGAAATCCACACCCAGGAAATCCACATCCCGTTTCAGGCTGATCCGGGAAGCACGAAGATCTGCCTCTTCAGATACTCCGAAAGTCTGGATCGGACAGACCGCATCCTGTGTGATCTGCCGGAAATATTCGTCATCCAGGTTGGCAAAGCCCTGTCTGGTCTGACGGAAAAGCATGGCTTTGCATGCCATGTATTCTTCAAAACTCTCATGTTCATTGGGACCGATATGGTCGGGAGAAAGATTGGTAAAGAGACCGTAATCAAATTCGATCCCTGCGGTACGGTCCAGCTTGAAGCCCTGGGAAGAGGCCTCCATGACCACGCATGAACAGCCGGCATCCACCATTTTCCGGAAATACCGGTGGATATCGTAGGACTCCGGAGTGGTATTGTTTACCGGGATATGCTCCTCCCCGATCACAACCTCGATGGTCCCGATGATACCGGTCCTGAAGCCTGCCGCTTCCAGGATATCCCGGATCATATAGGTGGTGGTGGTCTTACCCTTGGTCCCCGTCACTGCGATCGTCTTAAGCTGACGGGCAGGATATCCGAACCATGCGGCTGAGATCAGTGCCATGGCTTTTCTGGTATCCTCCACTCTGATGACCGTAACATCCTCCGGCACATCAACCTCATCCTGTACCACCAGCACGGAAGCACCGGCAGCTGCCGCTTCAGCGGCGAAGCTGTGACCGTCGAAGGATGCTCCCTTTATACAGAGAAAAAGGCATCCTTCCTCAATCTTACGGCTGTCATTGATCACTGCTTTAACCTCTGTGGACAGGTCCCCCTGAAGGCAGCTGTATTCCAGCTGCTCCAATAATTCCTTTAATATCATGATCTTATCATTCTCCTTCATAGGGAGCCGGTTCTTCTTCTGTCTCCATCTCTTCTTCCATCTCCGGCTCCTCGTAGATGAGTTCCTCAAGGTCTTCCAGCTCCTCCTCGGGCAGGATCACGATCTTGTTCTCATCCAGTTCTTTCACAGCGATGGACAAGGGTTTGTCATTCTCCTTGGAGGGGACAAAGGGGGCATCACCGGCGATGATCTCCCTGGCCCGTTTTGAGGTGGCGATCACGATGGAATACCTGCTCTCCACGCTCGGATTATCTTCATTATCATTGATCCTCTCCAATATCTCGGTATAAGACGGATGTAACATAATAATCTCCTTTCATTCACTGAACCCTGCAAGCTCATCTTTAAGCCGGGTGATAAATTCTTTCTGATGTCTCACCTGCATGCTCCTGGACTCGACGATATGGTGGATGGCATCCGCGCATTCCTCAGCCTTTCCATTCTCATTGCAGACAATATAATCATAATTATCGATATATTCAGACTCCGCCACCGCTCTTGCCATTCTGGCATCGATGACATCCTGGCTCTCCGTACCCCGACCGGTAAGACGTTCCTTAAGCTCTCCGGCGGAGGGGGTCGTGACAAAGATCAGCGCCGCATCCGGATACTGCTTTTTGACGGCCAGAGCTCCCTGGACTTCAATCTCGAGGATGATCCTCCGGCCTGCTTCGAGCCCGGTCTCCACAAAAGTCCTGGGGGTACCGTAATAATTATTCACATATGTGGCATATTCAATAAAGCCGTTCTTACTGACGGAATCCAGAAATTCTTCCCTGGATACAAAGAAGTATTCTCTCCCGTTTTCCTCCCCCTCGCGGGGTGCTCTTGTGGTGGCGGAAACGGACACGACATAGCCGTATTTCTCCACCAGTTTCCTGGATACGGTTCCCTTACCCACACCGGAAAAACCGGAAATGACGATAAGGCATCCTCCCTTATCCATATCTATCATCCTCTCATCTGTTTTTTTGCCTGAAAAAGGCTTTCTCCCGGGAATTGCCGTCTCTGATCTGTCAGACCGGGTTCTCCCCCGTCTGCTGCTGGCATCTGGCGGTGATGGTCTCCGTGGTCAGGGCAGACAGGACGATATGTCCGCTCTCCATGATCAGGGCAGCCTTGGTCTTTCGGCCGCAGGTGGCATCCACCGCTCTGCCCTCGTCCCGGGCATTCTGTATCATCCTGCGGATCGGGGCAGCCTCCGTGCTTACCACGGACACGATCTTGTCCCGGTCCACCACGTTTCCGAAACCGACATTGATAAAGTAAGCCATCTGGTCTCCTATTCTATATTCTGTACCTGTTCACGGATCTTCTCGATGTCTGTCTTCAGGTCGATGGCCACATCAGAGATCGTGATGTCATTACATTTGGAAAGAATGGTGTTGGCTTCCCTGTTCATTTCCTGGGCAATGAAATCCAGCTTCCGCCCTATGCTGCCGCCGGAGGCAAGTTCCTCCTTCATGGCGTGAATATGGCTTCTCAGCCTTACGGTCTCCTCGTCCACGGCGATCTTGTCCGCATAGATCACCACTTCAGTGGCGATGCGGGATTCGTCGATGTTCACTTCCGCCAGAAGGTCATGTACCTTAGTCTCCAGCTTCTTCCTGTAGTCGCTGACCATCTGGGGATATCTCTCTTCCACGATCCGGATCTTTTCGTCCATGCCCTCAAGCTTGGACAGGATATCCCTGGCAAGGTTATCCCCTTCCCTGGTCCGGCTTTCCATAAACTGGGCAAGGGCCAGCTTCAGGGACTGGGTCAGTACCTGTTTGACGTTCTCCTGGTTGAGTTCACTCTCCTCAAGGGTCAGGACCTCCGGGTAGCGGGAGATACGGTAGGCGGTGGCATCGTTGGGGATGCCGAGGCTTTCGGACAATCTGGAGATGGCATCATAGTATTCCCTGGCGAGTCCTTCGTGGAGACGGACGTCGGCAGTGTGGTCCGCCAGGTCTTCACAGGTGATGAACACATCGATCTTGCCCCTCTGGATCTCCGCTTTGAGGTAATTCCTCACTTCGGTCTCCAGGAAGCTCAGTTTACGTGGAATCTTGACATTAATGTCGCTGTATCTGTGGTTGACCGCCTTCATCTCAACAACGATCTTCAGATCCTGATCGATGGTTTCACCGCGGCCAAACCCGGTCATGCTCTTAATCAAACTATTCACCTATATCCTTGTAGTCGGGCTGACCGCCGGTCCGCCCTGGGCATTTTAGTGTCCTTTTCCCTTCATTTTGGCCACAGGCCAAATTTCCGTAACTTTTATTATAAAAGAAAAACATATTTACGTCAACATCCGTCGTCAAATCCCGGGATATCCCCGGAATATGCACGGTAAGCAAAGGGTCACTGCTTCCTGTCCAGCAGGTCCTGCTGAAGGTTCTTCAGGTAATGAAGATGAACCCCTTTATCTGAAGGGACAAAATAGTCCCGGTTGAGTTCCGAATATTTAAAGTGCTTTACTCCTCCTGCCTTCATCCGCTCATGGTAGGTCATCAATTCGCTGAACCTCAGATAGTAGCATTCCTGCCGGTGGGTAAAGTAAAGGAGAAAGAAAGCGATCCCACCCTGTTTTTCGTAATCACGCATAAATTCGATCTGGTGCTCGTGGATATTCTGAAGGGGAAATGTATCCACAGCGCACTCTTTCGCGTCAAAACAGACGGGTACCCCCTGCACGACGCCCAGGTAGTCCACCGTACTCCTCTGGTCAAAATAGGCCAGGGTAATATGCCTGGATTCCTTGTCGAACCGCACGGGCGTGATGGGCGTGGGGATCTTCTGAATCAAAGCGAGTTCTTTGCTCCGGTATTTCTCATTGGTATAATTGATCATCTCCTCGAGGACGGATCCCCTTAGTCCCCGTGAATTCCATGTTCCCATCTTAAGTATCCTTTCACAGTTTATCCTGTCTTATCTCAGTATTCCATATCTCATCTGTCATTCAGGGTCTTTCCGGAATCTCCAGCCCGAAATAATCCATGACCCGGACAAAACTTTCCGGCATGGGATCCCGGACCTTCATTCCCTCAAGATGTCTGCCGAAACCGATCTCATAGCTGTGGAGCAGCTGGCCGGATATGCCGAGGTCCATTTTCAGTTTCCGGTTGATCCTCCGGTCCCCGTATTTATTGTCCCCCAGGATCGGGAAACCTTCCGAGGCCAGGTGGACCCTGATCTGGTGGCTTTTGCCCGTGATCAGCCTTACCTTCAGCAAGGAGACCTCCTCCCCGCAGGAGACTGGTTCATATTCGGTTTCCACCGGAGCCCCTCCTTCCAGAGGACGGGTAGAGAAGAATACCTTGTTTTTCTCCCGGTCTTTACTCAGGTAGCCTCTGACCGAACCGGGCCGGGTCACCTTGCCGGCGACCAGGGTCAGATAGTACTTTTCCAGGCTCCGGTCACGAAGTGCGGAGGAAAGCTGCTGAAGGCCCTTCATGGAGATCCCGCAGAGAACGATGCCGCTGGTGTTCCTGTCCAGCCGGTTGGCCACGGAAGGGTGAAAATAGGTCAGGGCCTCCTCGTCAAGCCATTTTTCCCTCCGGCACAGGTCCAGGAGATAATCATTCAGGGAATCATCCTCCGGAGAAGACTTCTGGGTGAGCATACCCGCCGGTTTGTGGAGGATGAGGATGTCCTCATCCTTGTACAGGATCCGGACCTCTTTCCTGAGTCTGTCGGACTCCGTCGAAGAACCCTGGTCCCGCCCGACGTGGGAGGTTCTGCCGGCCTCTTCCCGGGCATTGTGATCCCCGCCTTTCGCTCCTGCGAATCCGGCATAGGTCTCGTCGGAGAAATAGATCTGGATCCGGTCTCCGGCGGACAGTTTTTCCGATCCGTCCGCTTTCGCTTCATTCAGTTTGATATTCTTTTTCCTCAGCATCTTGTAGAGGAAGCTTCTGGATGCTCCGGGGAGGCATTTGCCCAGAAAGCGGTCAAGCCTCTGGCCTTCCTGAATCTTGGTGATGGTGATCTCTTTCATACTATCCTCGGTTTTATCTTCAGTCAATCATTTCGGCGCCTGCCCAGAAATGTCAGGAAGCACCGGTGGGGCAGGATCTTCGTTGCAAGGAAGAAGAGTTTCATGGGCAGACCGTAGACGGAGATCTCCCGGTTCCTCCTGTTGTCCTTCCAGGCTTTCCTCACCACGGAAGAGGGTCTGGCCAGCACAAGCTGTTTGTAGGCGGGAAGGGCCCTGTTTCCGGTGGCCCGGTCCAAAAACTCCGTCTTCACCGCACCGGGACACACCGCGGTGATCTTAAGCTTCCTGTTTCGGTTTTCCGCCCGCAAAGCTCTGACATAGCTTAGGACAAAAGCCTTACAGGCCGCATAGACGGCGAAGCCGGGCTGGGGCAGGAAAGCTGCCGCGGAGGCAAAATAGATCATCTGTCCTCCCTCTTTCATAAAGGGCAGAACATATGAGGTGAGGCTTACACAGGCTGTGACATCCACCTCCGTCATCTCTTCCTGGTCTTCTACGGAGATCTCGTCGATCATCCCCATGATCCCGAATCCCGCCGCATGGACAAAGAGGGAGATCTGCGGCTTCTCTTCCCGGAGAAGGGCACCAAACTTATCCCTCTCACCGGCGGAGGCAAGGTCGAGGACAAAGGTCCGGAAACGGATGTCCGGATACGCCTCCTGCCAGGCGGCAAGGCGTTCCTCCCGCCGTCCCAGGATCCAGATCTCATCGTATCCTTCCCCCCGGCTGATCACATGTTTGATCATCTCACTTCCCATGCCGGAAGTGGCACCTGTCACGATCGCTGTCTTCGTGGGTCTCTTCACTGTTTCTCCCCCTTCTTTTTGTGGATATTACGGATGGGGCTTCGCCGGCTCTTTCGCCGGCTTCTGTCTGTATCTGTGCCGGATCGTTTCCGGGGTTCCGGTCCTCTCCTGCCGGCCTCTGTCTGCCGCCCCTTGGGGGCTGATCTCTCCCCGGCGTTTTTCGGTTTCGCGGGAGGAATCAGACATTTCTCCCCGTAACCGATCAGATCCTCCCTGCCTGCCATAAGCAGGGCTTTTCTTACCAGAGCATGATTCTCCGGATTCCGGTACTGGATCAGTGCCCTCTGCATCTTTTTCTCCCCGGCCGATACGGGAACGTAGACCGGCTTCAGATTCCTGGGGTCCAACCCTGTATAAAACATACAGGTGGAGATGGTTCCCGGCGTCGGATAGAAATCCTGTACCTGCTCCGGCATGTAGCCCAGGTCCCGGACATACTCCGCCAGCTTCACGGCTTCTTTCAGGTCGGAGCCGGGGTGGGAGGACATTAGATAGGGAACCAGATACTGTTTCTTTCCCAGACGCTCATTGGTCCGGTCATAGGCTTTCTTAAATTTCTCGTAGACCTGTCGGGAGGGTTTGCCCATCAGTCTGAGCACCGGGTCGCTGACATGTTCCGGTGCCACCTTGAGCTGTCCGCTGACATGGTATCTGCAGAGCTCATCCAGGAAATCGGAATCCCGGTCTGCCAAGACATAATCAAACCTGATCCCGGAACGGATAAAGACCTTCTTCACCCCGGGCAGGGCCCGGAGGCTGCGGAGAAGGCGGATATAATCTCTGTGATCCGCCCTCAGGTTGGGGCAGGGAGCCGGGAAAAGACACTGCCGGTCACGGCATACCCCCTTGGTCAGCTGTTTGCGGCATGCCGGGTGGCTGAAATCCGCCGTCGGGCCTCCCACGTCATGGATGTAACCCTTGAAATCAGGGTCCTGTAAAAACTGTTCCGCCTCATTCAGGATGGATTCATGACTCCTTACCTGGACTCTGCGTCCCTGATGGAAGGTGAGGGCACAGAAGCTGCAGCCACCGAAGCAGCCCCGGTTGCTGACCAGGGAGAACTTCACTTCCTGAAGGGCGGGTACTCCTCCAGCCGCATCGTAGGAGGGATGCCAGGTCCGTGTGTAGGGAAGTCCGTAGACATGATCCATCTCCTCGGTGGTGAGGGGAAGAGAAGGAGGGTTCTGTACGATATATTCTTTTTCCTTATACGGTTCCACCAGGACCTTTGCCGTGATGGAATCCGTCTGGAGATATTGCTGGTAATAACTCCGGGCATAGGCCTCCCGGGAGGCGTTGATCTCGGTCCAGGAAGGAAGGAGAACATATCCCTCCTCCAGGTCATCCAGGCTGCGGCTCCGGTAAACCGTGCCGCGGACATAGGTGATGTCCCTGACGGGGATCCCTCCCTCCAGAGCCTCCGCAATCTCGAGGATGGAATGTTCCCCCATCCCATACATGAGAAGATCGGCCCCCGAATCCAGAAGGATGCTTCTTTTCACCTTGTCGCTCCAGTAGTCGTAGTGGGCCAGACGCCGCAGGGATGCTTCGATCCCTCCGATCAGGATCGGTATCTCCTTGCAGGTCCTGCGGATCAGGTTGGAATAGACCACGGTGGCCCTGTCCGGCCGTCGGGAAAAGGCACCTCCGGGAGTGTAGGCATCCTGATGTCTTCTCTTCCTGGAGGAGGTATAATGGTTAACCATGGAATCCATGTTGCCGGCGGATACGATGAAGGCCAGTCTTGGTTCGCCGCAGACCATGATGCTGGAATCATCCTTCCAGTCCGGCTGGGCGATCACCGCAACCCTGTATCCCGAATCCTCCAGCAGCCTGGTGATGATGGCCATGCCGAAGGAGGGGTGGTCCACGTAGGCATCTCCGCTGATATATACGAAATCAGCCTGGTCCCATCCTCTCTCTTTCATCTCTTCCCGGTTGGTCGGCAAAAAAGTTCGGTCATTCTTCATGTTACTCTCCAAAAAGAAAAGGCTGCCGTCCATGTCACGGCAACCCTTTTCATTCGTCAGTTCTCTTTACGAATTCAATTCAAGCTCTGTGCCCGATATCCTTCGGAGATAATATCAAGCTGCTTTGAAAAATGCTGTAGTTTGGCAAGATCATCAAGAAGATAGATACGGTAGAACTCATCCTGGATCTTGTTGACTTCTCTCCGGTTTGCCACTTTATATAGATTCTGAATATTATTAAGGATATCTTTTACTGTATGTTCTTTTCTCAGGTGATAAACCTGTGCGTCCATGATCTCGTCTCTGACTTCGGACATGGCATGATCGATGGCGTCGATGGCCGATGATGCATTGCTCAGTTTCTGCTGGACACGTTCCGGGATACTGCCTTTATACTTGTACTGCAGTGAATGCTCAATGGTGGCCCAGAAGTTCATCCCTATGGTGCGGATCTGAATCTCCGCCGGCAGGGTCCTGGGACCTTTGGCAGTATGGACCGTGTAGGAGATGATCAGGTGGTAGGACCGGTATCCGCTGTCTTTTATATTGCGGATGTAATCCTTCTCCTGCAGGACCTCCATATCCCTGCGTTCCTTGATGAGCTCGGCAACGCGGTCAATGTCCTCAACAAACTGACAGGTAATGCGGATCCCGGCGATATCTTCGATCTTCTCGGCCATGTCATTCATAGAAATATCTTTCTTCTGGAGTTTATCCAGGATACTGTCTATGGTCTTGACTCTTCCTTCTACCTGATCAATGGGAGAATAGACTCCCTGTATATCGAAATCTTCCTTAAGATGACGGAACTTGATGATCAATTCATCAACCGCCAGCTGATACGGTGACAAGAACTCTCTCCAAAGTTGTATCTCCATAGAAACACCCCCTTGTCTGTCTACGTTATAATGTATATACATTATAGCACAGACGTTTATAATATGCAAAAAAACAGGGATGAATATTTATGAAGAATTATCGGTCAATATTCTTACGGAAGCCCCTGTCTGAAGGAGGGAGAAAAGAATATTTCATGAAAGATCCAGACCGGGATCCTCCGGAAGATCCTCCCCCAGGGCAGCCGATACGGCCAGCTGGTCGCACCGTTCATTTTCCGGGTTCCCGGCATGGCCTTTCACCCAGATATACTCCACATCATGGCCTTCCCCTGCAGCCAGAAGTCTCTTCCACAGGTCCACATTTTTCACGGCCTCGTTCCTGCCCCGTTTCCAGCCTTTCTTAATCCAGTTCCCGATCCAGTTCTCGTTGAACGCCCGGACCAGGTACTGGGAATCGGAATAGAGCTCCACCCTGCAGGGACGGACCAGCGCCTCCAGGCCCACGATGGCAGCCATAAGCTCCATGCGGTTGTTGGTAGTCCTGCTGAACCCACCGGAATATTCTCTCCGGTGGGTGACCCCTTTGCTGTCCGTATATAAGAGGACGGTCCCGTAACCTCCGGGTCCCTCGGGGTTCCCCCTGGCAGAGCCGTCCGTGTAGATCTTCACCTTCACCCAATCACCTCTAATCGTTGAAATAAGCCGTCACCAGCTGGCAGAGCTGGTCGTAATCCGAAGCAGCCATGGTCTCCAGGGCAGAATGCATGGACCACATAGGCACGCCCAGGTCACAGCCGTACATGGGCAGCTGGGCTCCCACCATGGGGCCGAGGGTGTAACCGCCCCGGATGGTGTTGCGGTCAGCGACCTCCTGAAGAAGAATGTCGTATTTTTCTGCCAGGCCGTTCATAATGGCCTTCATCCGGCTGTCGGAGGCATATTTGCAGCTGGCACTGGATTTGAGGACTCCCCCCTGGCCCATGATGGCCTGGGTGGTGATATCCGCGCATTCCGGGTAATTGGGGTGGGATGCGTGAGCCCCGTCCAGGGACAGATAAAAGCTGTCTGCCAGGGATGCTCTCAGCATGTCGTCCGTGCAGGTAAATGCGTGAAAGATCTGCTGAAGGACCATCTGCAGCAATGAAGAATCCGCGCCGGATTTGGATACACTGCCCACCTCCTCATGGTTGAAGAGGCCGATGAGGTTCAGTCCGTCCTCCCGGTCCGACTGGGTGAGGGACTCCAGCAGGATGCTGACCGAGGCCAGATTGTCCAGCCGGGGCGCAGCGATCAGTTCCTTATTAAGCCCCAGGTATTGCGGTTCCTCCCTGTTGTAGAGGTTGAGGTCATAACTCAGGATCTCGGAGGGATCCACCTCCAGTTCGGAACCCAGAAAAGAGAGGAAAGAACCCTGGTTCCACTGTTTCTCCAGGCCGACCACGGGAAGCATCTCCTTCTGCCGGTCGATCTTCCATCCCTCATTCATCTCCCTCTTCATATGGATAGCCACTCCGGGTATGATGGCCAGGGGGCGTCCGCTGTCATAGGAGACCATCCTGGGGGCGAACACGTCCTCACCCCTCAAGGCTACCATGCCTGCGATCCCCAGGGGACGGTCAAACCAGGTATGGTCCTTCATCCCCCCGTAGATGCCCACATTGAGCTGACTGCAGCCCATGGATGCATGGTCCGCCCTGCCCTTGATCTTGAGGCAGGGCTGGTCCACGTGGGCAAAAGCCATCCGCATGGACTGGAACTGCCGGCTCTTGGCCCCGGCGGTAAAGGCGAAGATCACATCGGGAAAAGGTGTGATCAGATACTTTCCGCCATGGATGGGGTGAAACAGTTTGTTGGGGTAGACCTCCTCAAAACCGCGGGCCGTCAGATACTCCTTCGCGAAGGAAACCACGCGGTTCGGCGCAGTGCCGTTTTTTATACATTCAAATAACATTTTCTTTCTTCTTTCCTGCGTTTATGCTATGATTTGTTCAGTGAAACTATCCTGTACAGAGAGGGAATAATCATGCTTTCCTTAACCGTAAATGATGTGAAAACCTTCATGTCCCACCTGCTCACCGGCGAATCCTTTGACCGGTTTTATCTGGTGGAAGCCGCCATCAAGATGGGGATCTCCTACCATATCGACGGCCACCTCAACAAAGAATTCTTCGATACCGACATCCGCCGTACCCTGACCCGGAACTATTGCTACTGGAAGGAGACAAGACCCAGGGTCCTCTCCCTCATCCGGGGAAAGCAGCTTCCTCTGGGATGTAAGATCATCCTTGCCGTTCCGGAAAGCTCCCTTGCTTCTTTTGTTGAAAAAAGCGGGGTTTCTTTCCGCCGGGAAGATATCGACGGCATGTATATCAATATCATCTATGACCCCGATCATCTCACCCTGACCACCGGTATATCCTACCGGATATTTACCATGGACAAGACGCTGGAACACGCCTTTGACGATTATATCCGGTCATTTCTTGCCGGTCTCGGCATCGAGTAGGATTTCTTCCGCCTTTTTGATCTGCCTGTCTTTTGAGGGATCATCCCGGGCTTCCTTCCACTCTTCATCCGTAATCTTCATTTCTATATCCGGTTCTATGCCCTTTTTATGGATGTTGGTCCCGTTGGGGGTATAATAGGCAGATACGGTAAGCTTGACTGCCGAACCGTCGCTGAGGGGAAGAATGGACTGGACGATTCCTTTTCCGTAGGTCTTGGTCCCCAGCACAGTGGCCAGTCCGTAATCCTTGAGACAGCCGGTCAGGATCTCCGACGCGCTGGCTGTGTTGGAATTGACAAGGACCACGATGGGCAGATCCAGGGTTCCGTACTCGTTACTGTTATAGTCCTGACGATTCCCGTTCTTGTCCTGAGTGTAGACGATCAGATCCCCTTGGGGTATGATCTGTGATACCAGATTGACACAGGCGTTCAACAGGCCTCCCCCGTTATCCCTGAGGTCCAGGATAAGACCTTTCATCCCCTGTTTCTCAAGATCCTGAACAGCCTCCAGGAACTGTTCATCCGTATTATCGATAAACTGGCTAATGGAAATGTAGCCGATATTGTTTTCCTTCATCTCATGGGAGACACTGTTGATGGAGATGGTGCTCTTCTCCACGGAGACTTCCATTTCGTTCCCGTCCTGATAGATCACCAGGACCACCGGGTCCGCCGAGGTCTTGATCTCCGTCACCACCTCGGAAAGGGACATAGTGGATGTGTCCTTCCCGTTGACCTTCATGATGAAATCTCCCGTCTTGATCCCCGCGTTGTAGGCTGGATCCCCCTTATTGACCGCCATGATCTCCGTGTAATTATTATCCTTGTTCTTGGTGACGGTCACACCTATCCCCCGGTATTCTCCGGAGTCTTCTTCCATGAGCTGACGGTATTCTTCCTCGGTATAATACTGGGAATAGGGGTCTCCCAGGGCATTCATATAACCGGTGTAGATCCCCTCTTCCAGTTTCTTTTCATCGTATTCATCCAGGAAATATCCGTCGATGATCATGCGCAGGGTGGCCAGCTTATCAATGACGGCATTCCCGTCGATCCCTGAATCCCTGGTATTCGCACGGCTGAAATAAGCACCCCCCAGCAGACTTCCCGCCGCGAAGAGCAGCAGGCAGAGGAAGATGGTCAGCGCCAGAGGAACCCCCTTCTTTTTGCGGGGTCTTTTTTTTGTCCCTGAGGGTTTTCCTGCAGCAGGAGAAATCCTGTCCATTTCCTGCACAGATTCATTCATCTCCCCGGTGTGCATCTCCGGAGTATTTCCTTCATAACTCATCGTTTTTTCCTCCCATGGATATGCGGTCTCCTGCCTCCCCACCGGAAGGCGGTCCCGCTTTTATCCCTATGTGACAAGAAAGGCCTGCATACACACCATCTATGGCAGCAGACCTTCTGATTCTCTGTGGACATGGATCAACATGGCGAGAGCCGTCAATATTCAATGCTCTCCATGTATTTCATGTATTTTACGACCATGAGGGCAATCTTGAATGTGATGGCATCCTCAAATACCCTGAGGTCAAGATTCGTACTCTTCTGGAGCTTGTCCAGCCGGTAGACCAGTGTATTCCTGTGGATATACAGCTGTCTGGATGTCTCGGAAACATTGAGACTGTTCTCGAAGAACTTGTTGATGGTCGTCAGCGTCTCATCGTCGAATTCATCCGGTGAACGGCCTTCGAAGATCTCCTTGATGAACATCTTGCAGAGGGGAAGGGGAAGCTGATAGATCAGCCGGCCGATCCCGAGGCGGTTGTAGGCGACGATATTGCTGTCCTGGAAGAAGATCTTCCCGACATCCATGGCCATCTTGGCCTCCTTGTAGGACCGGGATACCTCCTTGATCTCATTGACGATGGTACCGTAGGCCACACGGACCTTGGACATGGCTTCCGTATTGAGCATATCCACGATCACGCTGGCTGTCTTCTCCAGGTCGGAATATTTCTCCCCGGCCTTCACTTCCCTGACCAGTATGATGTTCTTCTCATCCACGGCAGTGATAAAATCCTTGGATTTGGAGGAGAAGATGCCCCGGATAATGGAGAAAGCATTGTTGTCCTTCTCCGACTGGGTCTCAATGATGAAAACACAGCGCTTGGCATCCGTCTCGATATGGAGTTTCTTGGCCCGGTTGTAGATATCCACCAGAAGAAGATTATCCAGCAGCAGATTCTTGATGAAATTGTCTTTATCAAACCGTTCCTTGTAGGCTACGAGAAGATTCTGGATCTGGAAAGTCGCCATCTTCCCCACCATATAGACGTCGTCGGTCTCGCCCTTGACCAGGACGATGTATTCCAGCTGATTGTCATCGAAAACCTTGAAGAACTGATAACCCTGAAGAGCCTGGCTCTCCGCCAGGGAATCCGCGAACACCAGCACCGCTTCCCTGTACTCATCCACCGTGTTCAACGTGGAAGCCAGGGGCTTTCCTTCTGTGTCCATCACACACAGGTCTATTCTTGTGATTGCTTTGATTCCATCGATGGTATCCTGTAAAATCTGATTGGAAATCATATCTGTACTCCTGTCCCTCCCGGTATGGCCGGAAGAT
>JAEIGA010004378.1_pt1 | contig 21857 bp, 11 predicted proteins | sample 9270691 | NCBI WGS metagenome assembly JAEIGA01 (sample SAMN17057246, study PRJNA624740) | gut metagenome | biome: biome; isolation source: fecal sample | host: Bos grunniens | place: China: Xizang | collected 2019 | reverse complement strand
TTCTCATGGAAGGACTTCCAGGCACGCAACAACAGCGAGCTCGTTGCAATTCTCGGTAACTTCGTGAACCGTGCTGTGGTTCTTACTCATAAATATTTCGATGGCAAGGTCCCTGCGGACCTTAAGCCTGAGGCTATCGATGCTGAGACAATGGCACAGATCCAGCCGCTCCGTGAGGCTATGGAGAAGTATCTTGAGGGATACAAGTTCCGTGAGGCCCTCAAGGAGGCGATGAACATAGCACGTCTTGGAAACAAATACCTTACGGATACAGAGCCATGGAAGGTGGCAAAGACAGATATGGACAGAACAGCATCTATCCTGAATGTGTCACTCCAGATCTGTGCTTCGCTCGCAATCGCGTTCGAGCCTTTCCTTCCGTTCTCATCAGAGAAACTCCGCAGCATCCTCAACGTAGGCATTGCTGCAGGTACAGACCACCGTGCAGGCGAGGAAGGTGCAACCAGCGAGAATATCTACACAGCTGCTGAAGGTGCGGCTCTTCATACCGGCGTATCATACGACGGCATCACGCTGTCATGGGACGACCTTGGCAAGGGAGTGCTTCTTCCTGCAGGCCATCAGCTCAATCAGGCGACCCTCCTCTTCGGCAAGATCGAGGATGAGGTTGTAGATGCACAGATTGCACGTCTTGAGGCCATCCGCGCTGAGCGCGAGGCCGCAGCAAAGGCTGCTGAGGCTGCTGTGGTCACACCGCAGAAGGAAGAGTGCACATTCGATGACTTCGGCAAGATGGACATCAGGACTGCGACTGTCCTTGAGGCAGAGCGCGTTCCGAAGACTGACAAGCTTCTCAAGCTGACAATCGACACAGGTATTGACAAGAGAGTCATTGTATCAGGTATCGCTGAGCAGTATTCTCCTGAGGAGATGGTAGGCAAGCAGATATGTATCCTTGCCAACCTTGCGCCTCGCAAGATCCGTGGCATCGAGTCAAAGGGCATGATCCTCATGGCTCGCCAGAACGATGGCAAGATGCGTTTCATCACTCCAGCCGAGACACTCTGTAACGGTGCTGAAATCGGATAGTTAAACGTTCCGGGTAACCGCTTAGGTTTAAAATGGTCCAAACTTGCCTAAGGGGTAAATTGATAAACAGTATCTAATGGTAAGGACAGAATATTATAAGGATTTGACCAAGATGAACACCTTCGGCATGAAGGTGAAGGCCCGCTGTTTCATTGAATATGATTCAGTGGCCGATCTGGTCGACATCGAGTTTGAGGAGCTTGCCCGTCCGGTCCTCCATATCGGTGGCGGCAGTAATCTGCTCTTTACCGATGACTTCAAAGGCACAATACTGCATTCGAAGATCAATTTCATTGAAGTCCTCGACGAAGCCCCTCCCATTCACGAGGCCATGGGCGGCCACGGTTTTTCAAACCATCCCTGTGGCACATTATCAACAGATGATGGTTTATCGTCTGATAGTGAATCGGAAGACTGTCATTTCGACCGAGCGGAGAGATCTTCCGGAAAAGTGCTGGTGTCGGTAGGTGCCGGAGTGGTATTTGATGATTTCTGTGCATGGGCGGCGAAGGAAGGTCTTTGGGGAGTTGAGAATCTTTCCTATATCCCTGGTGAGGTGGGCGCGTCAGCTGTGCAGAATATCGGAGCTTATGGTGTTGAGGTGAAGGATGTGATCCATAAGGTGTATTGCTATGATACACTGGAGGAGGAGTTTGTGTGTTTCGATGTCGAGGAGTGTGAGTATGGCTATCGTGACTCGATCTTCAAGGATCCTGAAGTAAAGGGACGTTACATCGTGACCCATGTTGTCTTCGCTCTCTCCCGCACACCTCAGCCTCGTCTTGACTATGGTCATCTAAAAAATGCTGTACTTTCTGCTTATGGCGAGTGCCAAAGTGCTCCGGAGACCCCCTCCCAAGTAAACTTGGGCCCCTCCCCCTACCCGGGGGTGGGAAAATGTCCCCTCCGCACAAATGACACATCGCCTGAAGATGTGAATTGTCATTCCGACCGAGCGAAGCGAGTGGAGAAATCTCTCACTCCGGCTTTGATCCGCAAGGTCATCATCAAGATCAGGAAGGAGAAGCTCCCTGAGCCTTCTGTGATGGGAAGTGCCGGCAGTTTCTTCAAGAATCCTGTGATTACGGCAGAGCATTTCGCCCGTATAGAGGCGGCTGCCAAAGCTGAGCATGGTCCTGAATGCAAGGTGCCGCATTATGTCATTCCGAGCATTTCTCCTGTCATTCCGAGCATCTCTCCTGTCATTCCGAGCGAGGCCGAAGGCCGAGTCGAGGAATCTCTGATCAAAATACCAGCTGCATGGCTGATAGAGCAGTGCGGATGGAAAGGCCGCCGGAGCGGTAATGCGGCAGTATGGGACAAGCAGCCTCTGGTGATAGTCAACTATACCGGAGAAGCATATCCGGAGGAAATCATCGGCCTGGAGCGCCGTATCATCGCATCGGTGAAGTCAAAGTTTGACATTGACCTCCATCCGGAAGTGGAACATATCTAATGGAAAAGTAAAAGAATATATATGAGTTCATTTGTTGTTGAGGGTGGGCATAAGCTCAGCGGAACCATCAGACCGCAGGGTGCTAAGAACGAGGCCTTGCAGATAATCAGTGCAGTTCTTCTGACCAAAGAGGAAGTGAAGGTTTCCAATGTGCCGGAAATACTTGATATCAAGAATCTTATCCTGCTTCTTGAGAGTATGGGAGTGAAGGTTGTGCGTCATGAGAAGGGCGTATATACCTTCAAGGCTGACGATATCAATGTCGATTATGTGATGAGTGCTGACTTTGTGAGCAAATGTGCCAAGCTGCGCGGCTCCGTCATGGTAGTGGGACCTCTTCTTGCCCGTTTCGGAAAGGCATATTTCCCTAAGCCGGGCGGGGACCAGATCGGCCGCCGCAGGGTAGATACGCATATCCTCGGTTTCATGAATCTCGGTGCTTCGCAGGAGTATGACCATGATATGAAGGCTTTCCATCTCCATGTTCCCGAAGGCAAGACTCTCGAAGGAAAGTACATGCTCCTTGATGAGGCTTCGGTTACAGGTACCGCAAACATAGTGATGGCGGCATGCCTTGCAAAGGGTGTCACGACCATCTATAATGCAGCCTGTGAGCCATATCTTCAGCAGCTTTGCAGAATGCTTGTACGTATGGGTGCCAAGATCGAAGGTATAGGTTCCAACCTCTTGACCATTACCGGAGTTGAGATGCTTGGAGGTACCGGGCATGTGATTCTTCCCGATATGATTGAGATCGGCTCATTCATAGCCCTTGCCGCCATGAACCGCAGTTCCATCACCATAAAGGATGTGGCGTACGATGAACTCGGTATGATACCGGATGTATTCAGGAAGCTTGGTGTGGAGCTTGAGCGACGCGGTGACGACATATTCGTTCCGGAGCAGGAGAGTTATGTCATAGATTCATTCCTGGACGGATCGATCCTCAATATTGCAGATGCGCCGTGGCCGGGACTTTCTCCTGACCTTCTGAGTGTGATTCTCGTTATGGCGACGCAGTGCAAGGGAACGGTCCTCATCCATCAGAAGATGTTCGAGAGCAGACTTTTCTTTGTGGACAAGCTTATCGATATGGGAGCTCAGATCATCCTTTGCGATCCTCACAGAGCTGTGGTAGTCGGACATGACCATCGATATCAGCTTCGTGCCGGCCAGATGGCATCGCCGGATATCCGCGCGGGAATCGCTCTTCTCATCGCAGCAATGTCAGCAAAGGGTACAAGCATCATCAGCAACATCGATCAGATAGACCGAGGTTATGAGGACATAGATGTCCGTCTCAATGCTCTCGGTGCCAAAATCACCAGACAATAATACATAGATACTTATGCGTAGATACATTTTTCTTACTCTGACTTTGTTGATGGCAGTGGTTTCATCTGCTGCTCAGGATGTCAAGACTCCTGCAATAGGAGCACAGATCTTTATCGAGCCAGGGCAGACTCCTCAGGAAATAGACAGGTTTTTTGCTGTCATGGAGGAGTGCGGAATGACTGTCGGAAGAATCCGTATGTTCGGTACTCACCTTTGTAAGGAAGATGGCAGCTGGGATTTCAGTCTGTACGATACTGCATTTGAGTGTGCGGACAGACATGGTGTCAAGCTGTTTGCAACACTTTTCCCTCAGACCGATGAACTTACTGATGTCGGTGGATTCAAATTTCCGAAATCAGAGGAACATCTTGCCGAAGTCGAGGAATATGTCAGAGCAGTCGTGACGCATTTCAAGGATAAGCCTGCTCTCGACTGCTGGGTGCTTCAGAACGAACCGGGACTTGAGAAGGTCATGGATCCGTATTCTACACCTCTGTCGAAGAAATTGATGTCGACCTTCGTTGCAGATGTATCTGGTGTTAAGGATAACGGTTATCTGAAAATGCCGTTCGAGAAGGAAAAGTTCCTTTTATACTATACTAACTGGTACCTTAAGCGTATCTCGGATATCATAATGGAAATAGATCCTGATCACGGAAGGCATATCAATCCTCATCAGATACTCAGGACCCTCCCTGAGTATGATTTCCCTGCCTTTGAGGAGTACCTGACCTCTATGGGATCTTCAATGCATGCAAGCTGGCACTTCGGAGACTTTACTCGTGATGAATATCCGATCGGAGTAGCACTGATGTCGGATATCATTGCAAATGCTGCAGGTAAGAATCCATGGTGGATAACAGAGATGCAGGGAGGACCTGTCACAGCAAGTGGTAACGTTGTCCTCTGTCCGACCAGACAAGAAACCACCCAGACACTATGGACAGGCATTTTCTCTGGTACTGAGGGTGTCATGTTCTGGACACTGAATCCGCGCATGGCTGTAAAGGAAGCGGGAGAATGGTCGCTTCTGGATTTTACAGGAGGCAGGTCAGACCGTCTTGAGGCAATTGCTGAACATAATTCCATGATTAGCGCCCACAGTGATTTCTTTGAGGGAGCCGTGCCAGTAAAGTCTGATATTACTATCCTCTATAGCAAGGAGGCATTCTGGGCGCAGAATGACAATCTTGGCGTAGGAAGATCGAAGGCTATAAGCAGATCGGCCTCAAGTATTCCTTCTGCTATTATTGCGGCATATAAGGCAGTATCTGCATCAGGACTTTCTCCTGTCATCCAGGATATAGAAAGATTTGACTTTGATCCTGCGAAGACAGTTATTCTCCCGAATATAATTGCTCTATCTGATGCTCAAGTGGAGAACCTCTGTGATTTCGTGAAGAACGGAGGCAATATGATATCTACAGGCATGACATGGTATTATGATGCAGGAATGAGATGTAGATTTGCCAATGAGTCACCTTTATATCAGTGCCTTGGCGGACGCCTGAAGGAGTTCAATGTGGGACCGGAGAGGGATTGTGTAAGTTATAGGAATATGGAACTTACCAATGAACATTGGACCGGTATCATTATCCCGGAAAATGAGAATAATGTAATAGCATACAGGTCGGGTAAGCCGATTGCAATCAAGAATCAGTGGGGTAAGGGCCAGAGTATCTGGTTTCCGTCGATGATTGACATAGGCAGCAGAATCGCTTCTCACGATACTGCCATAGCTGAGTTCTATCGTGAGGTCTGCAACAAGGCAATTGAAGAAGCCGGATTCAGTTTCGACAAGGTATATCAGGATGTATTCTGCAGAGTGCTCAAGAACGGTGATGACATGATGATGTTTCTTGTCAACAAGTCATCAGAGTCTAAGATTATAAAAATTAACGGGATTCCGAAGAACCCCGTCATAGTCGATGGCAATGGCACATTCAGCCGAGGCGGTATAAATCTTCCCGCAGATGGCTATGTAGTCCTTGCTTTCTAGATATTGTCTGATGCTTCTTAATAGGCGATGATATGGCCGTTCACAGAGAGTGATTCATTATCCTGATATTTGATAGGAGCATCGGCCGGAATTTCCACGAGAACCATAGCTTTCTTTCCAGGAATCTTGAATGAACCGAATCCTGAAATATTCTTTGCAACGATTGTGCGTGAAACAATGTCGAACAGGTCGATCTCGTTAGACTTTTCGCCCTGGCTCATTCCTTCTCCTGGAATATAAGTCACTTCCTTCTCTTCTGAGTAAGGGTTCCAGTATAGGTTGACAGGATATGGGCGTTCTGCATAGAAGTCTGTAGCGTTGCAGTCGAGTCTGAGTATACCCTCAACGTTGGTAGTGTTTACGATTGCTCCAAGAATACCTACAGGTGATGTGCTGTAGAGGCTGAACATTGAACTTGTCGGGTTCTTGCTGGTCCATGACGGACCGTCTCCTTCTGCGATAGGACAAGTGTTCTTCACTCCGTATCTGTCTGAATATCTCAATCCCTCGTAGGCCACGTTGCCGTATGTGAGGTTCTTGAGTTCCGGTGCAAACTGATGTGCATCGGCGATTTCTGTAGGGTAGTACAAGCGGCATGCACTAGCATTGTTGAGCATCCATTTACCGATAGATGCGGCGAATTCAGGAGCATACTTTACCATTGGTACAAGCGGGCAGGCCATTTCAATGCTGTTCATGAAGAATGCATATCCTCCTCCGTCGGTGACGCTTCCCTGAAGTCCTGATACGTCGTAAGGACCCCATTGACCATGTGTTACACCCCAGCCATATCTTCCCAGACCGCTGAAGCATCCGGTAAACATGAAGTTGAGCATCTTCTCAACATCGTAGAATGTCTCGTGTACAGCGTTCAGATAAGCTGCTGTATATGCTCCGAATGGATAGAGCACTTCATAGAAACGGCTTTCCCTAAGGTTGTTAAGTCCTCCGATGGCACTTTTTGCTGCTTCAAGGTAAGCCTCGTCGTTGAATTTTCTGTATGCTGAGAGAAGTATGTAACCATGTCCTCCCGCAGCATCCTGCTGCTGTGGGATATTACTCTTCACCCCCTGCATGGTTGCGAAGTTGAAGTATGACCAGTCGTATTTACCTTTCAGTACGTTTTCAGCTGCGAGGAACTGGTCTGCAATTGTCTTCTGTATCTCGTCTGCACCTTCGACACCAGGGAATACATCGCAGACTCCGAAGTAGAGGACATTAGGAAGCACATTGTACCACCAGTCACCGGCAAATCCGCTTGTGTTATTGAGCATGATGTTCCAGTTATTGTCCTTAGCAAAGTAGTTCTGGAGCATCTTTGGATAGTTGTATCCATCCTGCTGGGTCTTGTCAACGCCGACGAGTCCTCCTCCAAGAACGGCTGCAATAGTGTTGATGGCTTCGTGAGAGCCTGGATTCTTAGGACCCTGACGGACATCGCCCACTGTGGTGTAAAGGCCGAATGTGTTTTGTTTGATGTTCTTCCATGACTGGTCAAGCCAGATCAGAGGACCTACTTCATCATTTCTGTTCCAGTCGAAGACATAGGCGTCATAATCCAGGGCTTTCTGTTTCCAGTCAAGCATTCTGTATGTGGAAGGCATGTCTGGCATTAAAGCAACCTTTTTCAACGTCTTCTGTGTGGACGGAAGACCAATGAATCCGTCAATCTGTGGCTCCGGCTGTTTGGCAGGAGTACACCCTGCGCTTACAATTGAAGCAAGGGCTATGATGAAGTGTGTCAGTCTCATAGAATAAAAGTTAAAATGGTGGGACCTGCACCATTACAGGACCCACCGTATTAGTTGAATTGATATTACTCGTTGTAAAGAGCTGCAGCCTGACCAGCTGTAAGTGCTACGTTGTAGAACTTGAACTCGTCGATGATACCACGGAAGTAGCTGCCAAATGGAGCATCCTCAGTAACCCAGTCTGCTACTGCAACCTCTGCGTTTGACATCTCGGCACCGATACACAATGGAATAGCTGTTTCAGGAACTACGATAGAGCCCTGGAGACCAGCACCTTTAGACTCAACAGTCCACTCCTTGGTGAGTGATCCGTTAACATAGAAGCATACAGAACCAACAGTAGTGTTGCAAGTAACCACAAGGTGAGCCCACTCGCCAACTGGAACTGACTGGTCAGTCTCGTTATCCATATCTACGATACCGTTCTCAGTAGCAACTGTGAAGAATGGCTTTCCATGTGAAGGAATGTTAAGCTTCCAAGTGTGCCATGTGTTGTAAGAAACTACGAAGTTAGCATCATTAGCCTCTTCAACCTTAAGCCATGCTGCGATTGAGAACTCATTACCAACGAGAACATTCTGAGCATAGTCGCTGATCTCAAGGTGACCACCGTTAGCGAACTTGAGAGCCTTACCCTTCTTACCGTCTACGAAAGTAGGAATAGCTGTATTTGCAACATATCCATCTTCGCAAGCCATAAGGTTTGCAGTCCACTGGTTAGCACCTGTAGTGGTGAGTGAAGCACCCTGACCCTCGTCGAATGAGAGAGCGAATGCAAGTGCAGATGCAGGAATAGCATCGAGCTTTGTAGCCAGGAAAACCTCGAGAGCTGCATTGAGCTGCTGAGTAAGGTTATCAGCAGCAGTCTGAGAAAGATCAGTAGCAGCCGCAGCCTTAGCTGTAGCTACGAGTGTCTCGAGAGTAGTGATAGCATCAGCTGGGTAAGAACCTTCAGCATCTGTAAGAGCATCCTCACATGCTGCGATAGCTGCATTGAGCTCAGTAAGATCAGCCTTTACAGACTCACCACCATTGTCAGCTGGTGTACATGAAGTGGCAAACATTGCCACAGTTGCGAAAATCATCGCAAGAGTTTTGATTGTTTTCATAAAAGTAATTATTAAAAGGTGTTAATTGATGTTTATTTGTTCAATGCCGCATTGGCATCAGTCTCTGCCTGTGGGATAGGATAATAGAAACGTGGCTCAGACCATTTGAAGTCGCTTCCAAGTGCCTTTTCAGCATACTCTTTTCCGTATCTCATGACGTCAAAGAATCTGTGGAATTCGAATCCAAGCTCTCTGCGTCTTTCCTTTCTGATCGCATCCCTCATTTCAGCCTGACTGCTGGCAGTTGTTGGCGCAAGACCTGCACGTGCTCTTACCTTGTCGAGCTCAACTGCAGCAAGGGCAGTCTGCTTATTCTCATTGAGAGCCTCAGCCTTGATAAGAAGTACATCTGCATATCTGATAAGATGCTGAGGTACTGTACTCTGGCTCTTGGCAAACTCCTCGGATATGTCCTCGTTGTATTTCTTTACGAGATATCCTGTAGCTTCAGACCATGAACTTGAGAATGTAGTTCCGTTGAACCAAGGCTGACCGTCGCGTCCGATGGATGCATCGAGACGAGGGTCGGTTTCACCTGCTGTCGTCAACTCGTCGAAGCAGTCTACATATGACTGAGTAGGAGCGTCAAAATAGTATCCACCCTCAAGTGCAGGCGAGAACCATACGTTCAGATTGTTTCCGATAGAAGTCTCGTTATTGTTGATGTAACGGATGCTCAACACACTTTCCACACTGTTCTCTGCACCAGCCTTGAACAGGTCTGCGTAGTTCTCTTCGAGGTCATATACATCAGTGATGAGGTCGAAGTTGTTCATTGCCTCGAGTGCTCCGGTCCAGTTATTTCTGAATAACCTCACCTTTGCGAGCATAGCATATGCAGCTCCCTGTGTCACACGTCCGGCATCTGCGCCATATGATGTAGGAAGAAGCGGTGCGGCCTCGCTCAGGTCAGTCTCGATCTGATCATAAATTTTGTCTGTACTGCTGAGACCCACATGGATTGCCTCGCTTGTATTCTGCGGCTTCAGCTTGAGAGGCACCTGTCCGAAGATGTTCACAAGGTTGAAATAAGCCCATGCCCTGAAGAACTTTGCCTCAGAGACATATCTGTCTCTTGTCTTCTCATCCATGCTGACATCAGGAACGTATGTGATTACGTTGTTGGCTCTTGAGATGGTCTCGTAGCTGTTCTGCCAGAATGTGCTGAGACATCCATTGTCTGGAGTAGGGTTGTATTTGTCGATATTATCGATTTCAGCCTGGTCACCGGCGCTTCCTCCCTTTACTGCGTCGTCCGAAGCAACGTCTCCGAAAATCCACAGTGTGTTGCCGTAGAGTGAGTTATATACTGCATTTACGGCCATCTCTGCCTTGCCCGCTGTAGTGTAGTAGTTTTCTGAAGAATAGCTACCCTTCAGGTCCTCATCGAGGAAGTTGCATGATGTGGCAGCGAGTGCCAATGTACATATTGTGATGATGCTATATATTCTTTTCATGTTTTCCTCCTTTTAGAATGTCAGATTGAGTCCAAGTGTATAACTCTTCGCTACAGGGTATGTACCCCAGTCGATACCGTTTGCGCGGTCACCTTCGCTTGCTGAGTTGGTGCTGACTGTCATCTCAGGGTCAAGACCGTTGTATCCTGTGATTGTGAAGAGGTTTGTCGCTGCAAAATATACCCTCAGGTTAGATATGTTCCAGCTTTCAGGAAGCTTGAAGGTATATCCGAGCTGGAGGTTCTTGAGACGTACATATGAACCGTCTTCAAGGAATCTGCTTGATACCTTGACGTTGTTGCCCTTCGCAGTCCATGAAGCACGAGGCTGGGTGTTTGAAGTGCCTTCGCCAGTCCATCTGTTGTCAAAATATCTCTTCGTCACGTTGAATCCGCGGTAGAATCCCTCGATGTCGTAGTTGACCTGTGAGTAGATCTTCTGACCGAATGCTCCCTGGAAGAAGAGAGAGAAGTCAAGACCTTTCCAATTCATTCCGAGGTTGAGACCGGTTGTGAACTTCGGCATTGCACTACCCATATACACGCGGTCATTTGAGTCGATGACGTTGTCGTCATTCTGGTTCTTGTACTTCACATCACCAGGCTTGATGTTGTTACCCTGGAAAGGAGAAGTGATGATCTCGAGGTCGTTCTGGAAGATTCCCTCCATCTCGTACACATAGAATGCACCGATTGGATGGCCCACTTCTGTCTTTGTAGCGAAGATTCCGGTGTCTACGCGTCCTCCAAGGATAGGAGACTTAAGGGCAAGCACCTCATTATAGAGATAACCTCCGTTGAATGTTACGTCGAATCCCCAGTCCTTGTACTGCTTTCTGTAGAAGAGCTCGATATCGACTCCGGTATTGAGCACGCTACCGTTGTTTACCCATGGTGTAGCAGTGTGACCTACTGAAATAGGGAGTGACTCCTGTACGAGCATATCATCTGTAACTTTGTAGTACCAGTCGAATGATCCTCCGAAAGTTCCGTCCCAAAGTTCGAAGTCCAGACCGGCATTCACCTGGTTGCTGGTTTCCCACTTAAGGTCGCTGTTACCGAGGGTTGTCTGTGCATATCCGTTAACAGAGTTGCCGCCGAATCCATAGTAGTAGTTTGGCGAATATCTATCAGAATATGCATAGAGTCCGATATTCTGGTTACCGATTGAACCGTATCCTGCTCGGAGCTTCAATGTCTGAAGTACAGGATTGTCCTTGAGGAAGTCCTCCTGCTCAAGGTTCCATCCGGCAGAAACAGACCAGAAGGTTCCCCATCTGTTTCCTTTACTGAAACGTGAAGATCCGTCGCGTCTCACGATTCCTGAAACATAGTACTTGCTGTTGAAGTTGTAGTTTGCATTCAGGAAGAATGAGAGGAGGCTTGATCCTGACTCGCCCTGACTGGTAGTTGTTACTCCATTTCCTACTCCAATGTAGAGAAGGTTAGGGTCGTCCTCAGGGAAGTCACTGTCAGATGAGAAATAGTTCTCTGCGTGATTCTTGACAGCCTCGGCTCCGACCATATAATTGATGTTATGGTCTCCGAATGACATATTGTGGTTGAATGTCACGTTTGCAGACCAGTTCATATCCTCTGTCTTGTTGAGGTTGAGGCTGTTGGTTGCATTGATTCGGTCTGCACTTCCCCATGTCTTGTTGAAGACCCTGAGGATGTTGCTGCGGTAGTCCAGACCTCCTGTCGCCTTAAGGAAGATGTTCTTTGTGAAGTTTATGAGGATGTTACCGCTTGCAAGGAATGATGTTGTCCTGTTGGTTCTGTCAGTGTTCTTTGCAAGACCTTCAGGGCTGTAGCCGTCACCGAAGAATGAGTTGTACAAAGCATCTCCGAAATATGCAGAAGGAAGGTCTACAAAGTTATCATCTGCATCATATACCGGAATAGCCGGGTTTCTGAAGAGAGCGTATCTCACAACGCTACCGCCTTCGTCAACATAACCGTCACCTGAGCTGGATACCAGTCTGTTTGTAGAGTATGAACCAGTGATGTTCATGCCTACCTTCAGCCAATCCTTTACCTGTGAGTTCACATTGGAACGGATACTTGCCTTCTGGTAGTCGGTATGACGGATGATACCCTGCTGGTCGTAATATGAACCGGATACGATGTACTGAGTCTTGTCGTTGCCGCCGCTTACAGCAAGCTCGTGCTGATGGATAGGGGCAACTCTGAAGATTTCCTCAAGGTGATTTACATCAGCAAAATCCTTGATGAGGTCACCCTCGATCTTCTTTCTCTTCACTACAGACTGTGCGTTGTCAGCTTCAGTAGCTTCGTTGTAAAGGGTGATGTATTCTTCAGTATTACACATCGGAGTGAGTCTTCCATGAGTCTGTACACCAGCCTGCATATTGTATGAAACCTGTGCTGTGCCCTTCTGTCCGCTCTTAGTCGTGATGAGTACGACACCGTTGGAAGCACGTGAACCATAGATCGCAGCAGATGATGCGTCCTTGAGGATTGTAATGTTCTCGATGTCATTAGGAGAAAGGCTGTTCATTGCGCCTTCCACCGGAATACCGTCGACGATATAAAGAGGTTCATTCGATGAACTGATAGAGCTTGTACCTCTGACACGCACTGAGATGGCTGCACCAGGGGCTCCTGTCTGACTTGCTACCGACACTCCGGCGATACGTCCCTGAAGAGACTGCTGTACGCTGGATACCGGTACTTTTGCGAGTTCCTTACCGCCTACCTTGCTGACAGCTCCGAGTACATCGCGCTTTTTCTGCACGCTATATCCCACAACAACCACCTCATCGAGGAATTCAGTATCTTCCTCCATGATTACATTGATAATGCTGCGTCCTGCTACTGTTTCCTTTACATCCTTGAATCCGATGTTTGAGAAAGTAAGAGTTGCATTTGCAGGTGCAGAGATTGAATAGCGTCCGTCAAGGTCGGTGACAGTACCATTTGTTGTACCGTCAACGATGACGCTGACTCCTATGAGAGGTTCATTGCTTCCTGCCTCGCTTACTACGCCAGACACACTGACAGTGTTCTGGGCGAAAGCATGCAGAGAGCAGAACAGCGCTATTGCTGTTGCTGCAATTCTTATGATTCTATTCATATGACACTATGTTTTCGTTGACAATAAGTCTTCCCTTTTTATTCCTGATTGTTGAACCTGCAGGGATTTCCACTGCTACAACTGCTGCATCTGCAGGGATTGTAACGGCAGCCTCAGACTCCACATTGCGTGCAAGGTAAGTCTTTGACACGATGTCGAAGAGGTCGCTTCCTGTGTTTGATACAGTCCAAGTGATGGTCTTAGCCTCAGCATGAGGATTATAGCAGAGGTCCACCGGATATGGCTTCTGAGCATAGAAGTCAGTCACATTACAGTCAAGGCGGATGATTCCCTCTACATCAGTAGTCTTCACCATCGCTCCGAAGATACCTACAGCTGAAGTACTGTATACGCTGAACATACTCTCCATAGGGTTTCCTTCAGCCCACTTAGGACCGTCACCGAGAACTGCAGGGCTTACGCCTTCCATTCTCTTTGGCTGGAAATATGTATCAACCTTTCTGAGTCCTTCATATGCTATGATAGAATTGGTGTAGTCCTGCATTCCAGGGAGAAGCTGATGTGAATCAGGCATCATGTCCGGGAAGAAGTAGCGGCATGCGTTAACATTGTTCAGCATCCATTTTCCGATTGCTCTTGCGTACTCAGGTGCATACTTCACCATAGGAACGAATGGCCATGCGAGGTCGATGCTGTTCATCAGGAATGCGAATCCTCCCTCGTCGATAATGCTACCCTGGAGACCATGTACGTCATATCCGCCCCAGTTCTCGCAGATGATACCCCATCCTGTACGTCCGTCCGGGCTTGTACATCCGTCAAATACCCAGTCGAGCATTCTGCCGATGTTGTAGTTACAGCCCTGCTCAGCGTTAAGTCTTGCTGCAGTGTAGATACCCATAGGAAGAAGTATCTCATAGAAACGGCTCTCAGTCTGTGCATCGAGGGCAGCAATAGATGATTTTGCATGTTCGAGATATTTCTGGTCGCCGAACTTCTGATATGCTGAGTAAAGAACATATCCATGTCCGCCGGCTGCGTCCTGCTGGAGAGGAATGTGGTTTACCTTACCCTCCATTGCAGCATAGTCGAAGTATGAATAGTCGTAGTTGCCTGCAAGTACAGAGTCTGCCTTTGCAAACTGCTCGGCTACAGTGCGCTGGATGTTCTCAGCGTTGTCAACACCTGGGAATACGTCGCACAATGCATAGAAAAGTACATTAGGGAAAACGTCGTACCACCAGTCGCGGCCGTATCCACCACCAAGGAGGGCAACTTCAGGACAGGTGTTGTTCATGACGATGTTCCAGCCGTTTTCTGTGTTGAAGTAGTTTTGGATCATCTTTACATAGTTGAAACCGTCCTGATTGGTCTTGTCAATTCCTACAAGACCGCTTCCAAGAAGGGTGGTGAGGGCGTTGAGACTCTCGTGGAACTCTCCGCCGTTGACATCCGGTCCCTGACGGCAGTCATTCATCGCAGTATAGAGACCGAATGTGGTCTGGTCTATGTTTCTTCTTGAATCATCAAGCCAGATTGCAGGACCAGCAGGAAGAGTTGAGTTGAAATCGAAGACATATGCATCGAAATCAAGAGTCTTCTGCCTCCAGTCAATGATCTTGTATGGCTGAGGCATATTCGGCATTGCTTCAATCCTGTTTACAGCAGTCTGCTCTACAGGCGAACCGAGGTCAGATGAGGTGCAGGCAGTCGCTGCGCCTATCATGAGAGTCAAAGCAAAAATAAGTCTGTTCATAAGTATTAGTTTTTTTCGTTATTGTCTATGTCGCGGAGAATGCTTGAAGCGAGAGGAATCGAAAGGAGCTGCAGAGTTCCTACGATGAGGATGGCATATCTCAGGGCAACTTCTTCAGTGGCAACTTTTGCCATGATGATGAAGAGAAGCATTCCGAAGGCTCTTCCAATGAAAAGTCCCACTTCGTGTGTCATGATGTATGTATATCCGTCTCTTTTCTCAATAGCCGACACTGTGTCGATGGTTCTCATCATGATAGGGTAATATGCCAAGTCATGAAGAGGCTGGAACAATACCTTGCTGAGGATGAATACGATCACTCCAACTGCTGAGAACAGGATGCAGTTCATGAGTGTTCCTAGGAAGAATATGAACAGTCCTACACCGAAGATCTTCATTCTGTCCTGAGGTCTTGCAATTCTTCCGAGTACATACACGAGAATTGCAGTAACCGCTCCTCCGATGCCCTGGATAAGTCCGATAGAACCCTCTCCTCCGATGAATTTCATGATGAGGATGGCAGGTGCAGTAACAAGGAATCCCTGTACCATACCTTTCAGACCTGCAAGAGAAAGCATCTTGTTCCAGAGTCTGTGGAAACGGAAATGGAAGAAATTCTTGCTCTCAGGGTTTTTGAACTGACCTTTTGACAGTGCGATGCATGCTCCGATGGAAATGAGCAGTGCGATGACTGTCATGATCTGATAGCCGTTGTTTACGCTCAATACCTTGTCAAGAACCTTTACGCCTTCAATATTAGCCAGGAATGCTCCGGCAAGCACAGGTACTACGATATTCCAGAATGAGAAGAAGAAAGATTCGAAACCGAAGAAGTAGTTTCTGTTCTCGTCATTTGTAGAATAAAGTGTAAGGAGGTATCTGTTTGTCCAGAAGAAACCTGTAGAAAGTCCGAGCATGAGTCCTGTAGCGCAGAGCATGGCGATGGTCACATTGCTGATGAACATCATGACCATGAGTGCTACAGCAGAAATCAGGATACCGAAGCTATATAGCTGGGTGGCCTTGAAACGCTTCAGGAGTAGTCCGTTAGCAATTGCAGTGATTACTACTCCGATATACATGCATAGCTGGTATATCATTACATAGGACGAACTGCCTGTGTTCCTCATGATATATGCTCCGGCAAAGATCTCCACAATCGGGAGAACGATTGCAAACAGCAGGTTGGTCACAAGGAGGGTCCTGATGTTGATAGGCTGTGACTTGAAAAAGTCCAATTCCCCTGTAAGTTTCATTGTATTGTTAGATTAAAGTTGAAAGGATTTCCTTTATTGAAAGTTCGGCGCTGCAGATCACTTCGTCGCTTGCTCCATAGAACATGACGAGAGTGTCTTCATCCTTCATGTAATGTCCGTTTGTGAATACTACGTTGCCGAAGAAACCTGTCTTTTCGTAATCTGCGATAGGCTCCATGATAGGCTCCTCGCTTCTTGCAAGTACCTTTGAAGGATCATTGAGGTCGAGAAGGAGAGCTCCAAGGCAGTAGCGGTGCTCTTCATTGGCTCCGTGATAGATTTCAAGCCATCCCTTTTCTGTCTTGATAGGAGCTGCGCCCGCACCGACTCTTGCTGAATCCCATTTGCCTGGGCGGGTAGTGGCGATACACTTGTGGTTACCCCAGTGAAGCCTGTCTGGAGACTCTGCAAGCCAGATGTAGTTTCCACCAAGTTCTGGGCTGCTTGGTCTGTGGAATGCGAAATATTTGTCGCCGATCTTCTCCTGGAACAAAGCGCAGTCCTTGTTGTGAGGAGGGAAGATCATGCCCTTGCGCTCGATTGTGCTGAAATCCTTTGTAGAGATCAGGCCGACTCCGACAGCTACAGGAGAAACTTCTGTGAATGTGAGGTAATAGCCGTCCTCCATTGTTGCTACGCGGCAGTCCTCGATACCGAATGACTCGAGGAATCCTTCTCCAAAAATCGGCTGCAGTTCAGGGTCTTCGTAGAAGTGAATATCATCGTCGCTGACAACCGGTCTGAGGTATGAAAGAGTGGTAAGGTAATACTGTCCCTTGTACACGATCACTCTTGGGTCAGTAGCATCAAGGTCAGGGTCGTTCACGTCGAAGCTAAGTACCTCGATCTTTCCTTCCTTATTATAGATAGGGAAGCTGATGATGTTCTCCTTCTGGATAGGCCTTTCTGCAACTCTGAGCAGGAGGTGGGTCTTACCGTTCATTCTGAACACTCCCGGATTCAGTAGGCAAGTGATTTCCATGCCAGGAATGCATGGCTTCAGGTCCGCAGGCCTGAGCAGCGGATTGTTGGGGTTTCTTTTTGCGATATCCATATGTTATAGTTTTATGTTTTCTGTGGACTGCTGCAAATATAACGTGGACATGTTTTTTGAGAAGTACCCTTTTCTTTCAAAAAGGTACACAAAGATTGAAAAGGTGTGTAATTCACAGATTTGTGTATATATTTGTCTTTGTAAGACAAACAGATGAAATGAAGCGGATTTTAATGATCATACTGGCCTTGCTGTTGTTGACTGTCAGGTCGGAGGCTGCAGATATTGTAAGACTAACCAATGCGGATGGTCTTTCCAACAGTTCTGTCAATACCATCTTTCAGGATTCGTCCAATCTTATGTGGTTCGGTACATGGGATGGACTTAACAGGTACAATGGACGCGATTTCAGAGTGTTCAAGCCTACCCCAGAATCAGGGAACAGTATCGGAAACAATATTATCCGAAATATAGTTGAGTCTGAAGACGGCATATGGATTGCCACGGATCGAGGAATTGACAAGTATGACAGGGACAAGAAGACGTTTACCCATTATTTTACAGAGAAACTTAGCAGTGCTGCTGTCCGTGAGCATACATTCCATGTGGCAATAGGACCGGGGGGGGCAGTATATGCTGGAATAAACGGCAATGGTATATATACCTATAATGTCGAAGAAGATGCCTTTGTTCCGATAGAGGGCCTTGGCGGGGTGGATTTTGTCAAGATGGTCGTAGATGCCCACGGCCACATCTGGTGCCTCACTTCAGACAATGATCTCGTCAGATTGTTTTCTGAAACGGTCGTACATAATGTAATGAATGTATTTTCTGAGGGAAGATTGATCTGGATGCAGACCTATGATTGGGAATGGGTGTCTCTCGATACGGATACAGGACTTTCCACTATAGAATGTCGACTGCCTGTCGATATCGGACGGATTAATGCTCATGCAGTTTCTGAAAACGGCCATCTTATAGGAACCTCATCCGGACTTTATCGATTGAATTCCGTAACGAAGGACCTGGAAACGGTTATTGAAGATGTTGCGGTGTTGTCCCTTCATTATGGTACGCAGAAGATAATATGGGTGGGAACGGATAATCAGGGGGTCTGGAAGATTACGGGAAGAAACCAGCATTTCTCGGTTTATCCTGCATCTGGAAGTAACCTCTTCGGTAATGCTGCCGTACGTGCCTTTCATGAAGATGATAATTCCGACCTGTGGGTGGGAACCAAAGGACATGGAATGTTTGTCCTTGCAAAACAAGGCGAGGAGAGAACGGTAAAAAAGCATTTTTCCAGAGCGAACGGATTATCAGACGATGCAGTATATGTCATCAAGGATGGAGGTGATGTCATATGGATAGGAACGGATGGTCAAGGACTGGACTATTATGACAGGAAGAGCGGGAAGCTGAAGTCTCTTAAAATGCATACTCCAACAGACCTCAGGTCTGTGTACAGTATTTTCCCTCAGAATGACACCCTTTGGGTAGGAACTTCAGGATATGGAATGTTCATGCTTGAAATAGACCGTACTACTTCTCCATATTCAGTGAAGAATATGGTACAGTATAGTTGCAATGGTCTGAACCCTACATTGGCCAGTGATGTGATATATTCCATTGTTCCGGACTCTGACAGGAAATTATGGGTGGGTTCACGAGGTGGTGGTCTTGCCCGTTTCGACATAAGGAACGGGACTTTCGAGTCATTTAGGTTCAGCGCCGATGATGTCCATCTTGTTAGTTCGGATGATATATTGTCTCTGATGAAGGATAGAGATGGGGACTTGTGGGTAGGAACGAGCATGGGACTATATAAGTTGATTCTTGGAGATGGCAGCAAGTCGTCTCTGATCCGTTATGGAGAAGAGGACGGCATACCGAACAACACTATCCATGGCATATTGGAAGACAGCAATGGCAGCAAATGGATCAGCACTAACTACGGAATAGCCAAAATCGTCGAGCATGAAGATGGAGTAAGAATCGAGTCCTGGTTCAAGAATGACGGCCTTCAGGATAATGAGTTTTCCGATGGTGCCTTCTATAAAAGCCACTATACAGGAGAAATGTTCTTCGGAGGAATCAGAGGATTCAATTCATTCATGCCGCTTTCGATTGAAAGTCCGGTCTATATGCCGGATCTTGTGTTGGATGAGTTCTTCATTGATAATGAAGAAGTTGTCATGTCTGACTATATGCGCGAGGTGAGAGGTGAACAGGTCCTTGTTCTTGAACATACAAGCAATTCTGTCACATTCAAGTTTTCTCCAGTCGAGTATCTTGATGCCGATAAGTGCGAAATTGCCTACATGCTTGAAGGATTCAATAAGGATTGGGTAAGGATCGGTACCTCCAACACAATCGTATTCTCAAACCTGCAGCCGGGATCTTATACATTGAAGGTGAAATGCTCCAATGCTGGAAAGAAGTGGGGCGAGGATGTGCATGTCATCCGCCTTGTGGTCAAGCCGTCTTTCTTTGAAAGTCCGCTGGCGAAGATCATATATGTCCTATTGTCTCTGATGTTGTGCCTTGTGGTTTACCATATGTTGCGATATAGATATGAGGTGTCTCAGAAGATCAGACTTCAGGAGCAGGAACGTCGCATGCTGGAGGAACAGACTGAGGCCAAGCTGGTGTTCTTTACCAACATAGCACATGAGTTTTCAAATATCCTTACTCTTATTTACGGACCGTGCGAAGTGCTTCTGAGAGACAGAAGCATCTCGTCCCGTAATATGAAATACCTTAATATAATAGAGTCTAATTCCAACAGGCTATATTCTCTTATACAGCAGCTTATCTTCTTCAGGAAAGCTGAGACCGGCCATCTTTCTCTAAAGATGGAGAATGTGGATGTGTGCGAGCTCCTGCGTTACGAGGCCGACTATTTCCTGGACAGGTTTGAGCAGAAGAAGATCAATTTCTCCATCAAGACAGACGAAAGGTCAATGGTATGGGTGTCGGATCGCGACAGTCTCGAGAAAATCATTTTCAATCTTATATCCAATGCTGTCAAGTACACCCCGGAGAATGAAACGATCATGCTTTCGGCATATAGGGAAGGGGACTGCCTGCGTATGAGGGTTACCAATACGGGAGTCGGCATTTCCAAGGAGAAACAGGCTTTGATTTTCGACAGGTTCGAAGTAATCAACAAGTTTGAGCAGGATCTGGCCAAAGGTCGTGTCAGCAACGGTATCGGCCTGGCATTGTGCCGTAGCCTGGTGAAATTGCTTGGCGGCCGCATCTGGATCGATAGTGATGGGGTGACATTTACGACATTTACTATAGAATTGCCTTTTCAGGATGTAGAGATGGTACAGCAGTCTGAAGCAGGCATATCTGCATTCATGGAGGAACAGCCGGTCGAAATGCCTGAGCCGGCGGAATGGGCTTCAAGTACCAAGGGAGCGTCAATCCTTCTGGTAGATGACAATGTCGAATTGCGCAAGTTTCTCAGAAGCCTTCTTGAAAAGGAATATCAGGTGTCAGAGGCATCAGACGGTAATGATGCATTGGAAAGGATAAGCAAGGAAGCTCCAGATCTTGTAATTTGTGACATGACTATGCCGAAGATGAATGGTGCGGAGTTCGTAAAGACAATAAAGGGACTTGACCAAGTCAGACATATCCCTGTAATCATCCTTTCGGCCAGAAATACTGTTGAGGATCAGATTGTTGGTCTGGAAAGCGGAGCGGATGCCTATCTTGTCAAGCCTTTCCATCCGAAATACCTGCTTGTCATGGTTGATAATCTTCTTGGCCGTAACAAGGCCATCATGGCATACAGTAAGTCGGCATGGTCTGCAGTGGAACAATTCAATGACAAGATAGTCAAGAAGGAAGACAAGGAATTCATAACAAGCATTACCGACATTATATGCAGAAACATCGGTAGTGATACCTTGTCTATAGAGATGATATCTGAGGAGACTGCGATGGGCAAGATGACCCTGTACAGGAAAGTGAAGGAACTGCTTGATATGACTCCAACCGAGTACATCCGTCACCTGCGTCTGGATAAAGCTGAAAATCTCCTGAAAACCACCAACAAGACAGTCCAGGAGATTATGTTCGAATGTGGCTTCAATAGCAAGACGTATTTCTACCGCGAGTTTGCCAAGAAGTATCACCTGACGCCGAAGGAATACGGAAAGCAGTTCAGAAAGGTGTAGCCGGTTATTTTTTTCTTATCACGTTCAGACCGTCTCGTAATGGGAGGATGACTGACTCTACGCGTGGGTCGGCGCTGACCATGTCGTTGAAGCGGGCTATGCCGAGGGTCTGCTTGTCCTGAGGCAGAGGGTCCTGGCAGACCTTGCCGTCCCAGAGGACGTTGTCGGCCAGAATGAGTCCGCCCGGGCGGACCATGTCAAAGACGAGGGCGTAATATTCGCAGTATTCGCGCTTGTTGGCATCCATATATACTATGTCATACAACATGTCCTGATTGACGGCCTGACCTGCTTCCAGTCCTATTTCCGCCCGCATGCCGGCCAGCGTTTCCTTGCAGTCACCTATGTGGAGCTCGATTTTGTCTGACAACCCTGCGCGTTCAAATCCTTCGAGGATCAGATCTTCGAGTTCGTCGTTGAGTTCGAGGGTGTCAAGGTGACCGTCTG
>JAEIGA010004377.1_pt1 | contig 21859 bp, 15 predicted proteins | sample 9270691 | NCBI WGS metagenome assembly JAEIGA01 (sample SAMN17057246, study PRJNA624740) | gut metagenome | biome: biome; isolation source: fecal sample | host: Bos grunniens | place: China: Xizang | collected 2019 | reverse complement strand
CTCGCTTGCATCGTGAGGATACACGCAATCTGACCGAACTAACTCCCGCCTTTGTTGGAGGGGTCAAGTCTCTTTTGATACTATACTTCTGAATTGCCATAAAGTTGCTGATATTCTTGTTCAAATATACAAATTAAAAATCTTTCACCCAAATTTTCACCCAAAAATGAGCAAAACAATGTAAAATAGAACAAAATACTACGCCTTGTAAATATATGTTATTCAGTTGATTATAAATACAATATAAAATAAGATAAAATCATAGTGTGTATCCCCTATCCACTACAAAAGGCGCTGAAATTCAGCGCCTTTACTATTTTATAGCCATTTTCACAGCCATTATTTCATATCATAGTATCTCTTTAGGAGCGAGAACAACTCTGTGATAAAGTGCGAGATGTCTGGCACATTGGGCAGCAGGGGTTTAAGATTGCACACAGTGCTTCTGACAGATTTAACACCTCTACCGCGCAGAGATTCATCACCTCGCAGCGCCTTATCGAGCATCAGCAAATCAGAATCAAAGAGCAGAGTTCCATGAAAGAGCACCCTGCTACGCTTAACCATGCTTGCGCTACCGGAGACTTTTGCGCCACCGACCAAAATTTCACCACGGTGACCAGCTACAGCATCCACCCCCATCTCTCTGAGCGCCCAAACGATAGGCTCTGTATAATCTCTATCCAGGGGATTTTTACCACCATCGACAATGAACGCATAATTCACATTACCGCAATCATGATAGACCGCCCCGCCGCCCGATTCTCGGCGCACAACATCAATGCAGTGGCTTTTGCAGTAGGCACAATCAACCTCCGCCTCTATTGTCTGATTACGGCCCACAATGACGCTTTTATCATTTACATATAGCAATACAACAGATTCTGGCTCTAAGAGCAGTTGTTGCTCCAGAGCCAGATTTTCTGCTGCATTTCTGCTATTGCTTACAATAATCCTCATCACTAGTTGAGCATTACCTGACCGCCTGAGATAGGAAGCGCCTGACCAGTCTCGCAGGTCTGCTCTATTAGATATAGTACCGCCTTACATACATCCTCCGGAGCGCAACCCTTACGCATCGGTGATTGAGATATGTAGTACTCCCTTACATCCTCAATTGTCTTGGCACCAGGAACTTTACCTGCGTTGAGGAACTGTAAGAACAACCCCTTCTCCGGGTCGCTCCACAGCGGACCGTCGTAGTAGTTGCCTGGGCAAATTGAGTTTACCTTTATGCGATATGGAGCAAGTTCAAGAGCAAAGGACTGTGTAAGACCAATACCACCAAATTTACTACCTGCATAGGCAAAGTTGGCCTTTGAGCCTCTCAGACCACTCTTAGAGTTAATCTGGATTATATCGCCGTAATTATCCTCACGGTAACGATTCTGTAGCTTCATCACGCCACTTGCCGCTTTAGTTGAGAGGAAGTATGCCTGATAGTTTACCTTTGTCATCAGCTCAAACGTCTCTACGGTCATTGCGTCAAGGCCTCCAGCGCGCGCAATGCCCGCATTGCTGACAAAGACATCAACTCCTCCAAAGGCAGCCACAGTGCTATTAATTAGGTTGTTAAGGCTATCTTCGTCTGTAATATCGCACTTGACAAATATTGCTCTATTTGCCTTTGCTGCACCATTTAGCTCTGCCACTGTCTGAGCTCCAGTCTTCTCATTGAGGTCCGCAACGACAATATTTGCACCCTGAGCAATTAGGCACTTAGCAATACCCTGACCAAAACCCTGCGCCGCACCAGTGATAATAAAGACCTTATTTGGCACACGGCCGAAGTTCAGAGCCTTCATATTTGGACGATGCGCCTCCCAGTTATCGACAAAGTGAATCTGCCCGGCTGTCATCTGGTGCTCGCCACCAAAGGACTGGGCAAGATAGCTCACCTTCATCATATCAAGGTATACATCCTCTGTATTGGCGCAATCCTTGGCATTCTCACCAATTGTTATAAGGCCTAAACCCTTGACAACTATCACCTTCGGAGCATATCCGTTCTGAGATATATAGTCAGCAATTTTCTGCTCCGCTTGGCTTAGAACCTCCTCCTTAGTTGCAGCAGCGATGTATATATACTTTGACCTGCAGTAGATTATTGAGTCTGGAGAGAATGGCTTTGCAACCTTGGCAAAGTGCTCCTCATTCTGAGCAAACCACTCCACAAGGGGAGTATTTACCACGCGCAGAGTCTTTATATCGTCACCCTGGCTTGCCATCATCCTTATTGCAGGCACAACCTCGCTAACTGAGAAACTCTGCTCCGCCTCGCCCTCTGGTAGAGGCATGGTTATACTGCCCTCTATTGTTGCTACCAGCTCATTGTATATACTCTCAATCTGTTCAGTAGTATCTGCACCGACAAAGACACCATGATTCTGCAACATTATAGCCTTAGGCTCGCAACCATATTGTGCCACATAGCCCTCAACAGCTGCTGCCACACTCTTATAGAGTGGATAGCCAGGGTCTGCATATGGTACATATATCACACTATTCCCAAAAAGGCGCAACGTCTCCTCCTCAACATTATTGCTTGAGGTCAGACCATTGATAACAGTCGGATGTAGGTGCACCACAAAGCGAGAGCTGAGAACATTGTGCAAAAGGGTCTCCACAGATGGTTTACGACCCACCGACACACATGCCGCCAGAAGATCGGCAGCCGCCTGAGCCTCGCGCTCTATAGAGTTGTCGCTATACTGCTTTGTTGCTATAAGGTTTAACTTCTCTCTATCAAGCACAGCAAAGCCCTCTTCGGTAATGGTACCTAGAGAGTGGCCGCTCGCCTTGACATATAGTCTATCCTCGGTCTTGAAGGAGGTGTTGCCACCTCCCGCAATCACAAATCGGCTATCTGAGCCATATCTACGTGATATAGCTACAAGTTGCTCTAAATAGTTCATCTCTCCAAGCAATAATTAAACACCCTCCTTTGCACGACGAGCCATCTCTGCATCTGTCATGTTTGTCTTAGGCAGATAACCGGCAATTGGAGCAATCTTCTCGTGATATGCATCTACAAACCACTCTGGCTGAGGGAAGAATGCCTCCTCAAGCTCGTGACAAGGGGTTATCCAGTTGCGTGAACCAAGAACTACTGGCGCAGCATCAAGAGAGTCAAATGCCATGGTTGTAATGTTTGCTGCAAGGTCATTGAGGAATGAGCCACGAGAGGTAGCATCACCTGCAATGATAATCTTACCGGTCTTCTTTACAGACTGTAGCACCTTGTCGTAGTTGAATGGCACGAGTGAACGGGCATCAATAACCTCGGCGCTAATACCATACTTCTCCTTGAATATATCTGCCGCCTTGAGTGCACGATAGAGTGTTGCGCCAACAGTAAGAATAGTAAGGTCGCTACCCTCACGCTTAACATCTGGCTCGCCAATAGCAATCTCGTAATACTCCTTTGGAACACCGCCCTCATGGAACTGCTCGCCGATGTCGTATATTCTCTGGCTCTCAAAGAATATCACTGGGTCAGTACCCTGCAGGGCTGCATTCATTAGTCCCTTTGCATCGTATGGAGTTACTGGGAAGACAACCTTCAGTCCTGGGATATGTGTACAGAGCGAAGTCCAATCCTGAGAGTGCTGCGCGCCATATTTACTACCTACAGATACACGAACAACAACAGGCATCTTTAGGATATTTCCACTCATAGCCTGCCACTTTGGAAGCTGGTTAAAGACCTCATCGCCACAACAACCCAAGAAGTCGCAGTACATAATCTCCGGAATCACACGACCACCGCACATTGCATAACCAATAGCTGTACCGATAATTGCCGCCTCAGAGATTGGAGAGTTAAATAGGCGGTGGTATGGCAGAGCCTCTGTAAGACCTCTGTAAACTGCAAACGCACCACCCCAGTCACGGTTCTCCTCACCATATGCAACAAGCGAAGCGTCCTTATAGAAGCGGTCGATAATGGCCTCAAAGAGCGCATCCTTAATACCAAAGGTCTTCATCTTTGAGAATGGCTTACCGTTGCTATCAAAAGCAAAACGCTCCTTAGTTGCCAACTGCTTAACTCTTGGATTCTCCTCCATCGGATGATTTACATCCGGAGTAGCATCGCTCATTGAGTCTACGCTGCCATTTGAGTACATCATCTGGCTCAGAAGCTCGCTGTTAGTCTCAAGATCCATACGTGGAGAGAGTGTCTCATCAATAGCGAGTTTATACATCTCAAAGATTACACTCTTCATATCTGTAACAATCTGCTCAAGCTCAGCCTCTGTTGCTACACCTGCCTCAACAAGCTTGCTGCCAAAGCACTTGATGCAGTCAATCTCCTCCCAAGCCTTAACCTCCTCAGGTGTACGATATGTCGATGCGTCAGATGGTGAGTGACCGCTATAACGATATGTCACAATATCAAGCAATACCGGGCCCTTCTTCTGCTCAAGCAGAGCCTTCTTACGGCGGAAACCGTCAATAACCGCTAGTGGATTGTAACCATCTACACGCTCTGCGTGCATAGCATCAACATTAAATCCAGCAGCAATACGAGCCGCAAAGTTATAGCCCTCAGTCTCACCACGAGTCTGACCACCCATAGCGTACTGGTTGTTCATAATGCTGAACATCACTGGCAGTCCACCCTTCATCTCGCCCTCCCAGAGCTGTGTAAACTGATCCATAGAGGCAAATGTCATACCCTCCATAACCGGACCACGACCAAGGGCACCATCGCCAAGGTTGGCAACCACGATACCCCTCTTACGATTAACCTTCTTATAGAGCGCTGCACCTACGGCAATGCTACCGCTACCACCAACAATCGCGTTATTTGGGTAGATGCCAAATGGGGTGAAGAAGGTGTGCATACTACCACCCAAGCCCTTGTTAAAGCCCGTTACGCGAGCAAAAATCTCTGCCATAGCGCCATAGAGGAGGAAGCAGATACCCAAATCCTTTGTAGCTCCACCCTTGAAGCCCTTTTTTGCAACCTCAAGCGTAGCGCCACCCCAAAACTGCTCCATAATTGAGAGTAGCTCTGCCTCTGGAAGAATCTCTATAGAGCGCAGACCTTTAGCCAAAATCTCGCCATGGCTACGGTGCGAGCCAAAGATAAAGTCGTCTGTATCAAGTGCATAAGCCATACCCACAGCCGCAGCCTCCTGACCCATAGATAGGTGGGCTGGACCCGGGTTGTTATACTCCACGCCATTATATCCACCAGTAGTCTTGACAAGGTTGAGCATTGTCTCAAACTCGCGGATGATAAACATATCGCGGTAAATCTTCTTCAACTCCTCTGGAGTAAAGTTACCCTCTGTCAGCTCGTCACTAACACTCTTCTGGTACTGGTTTACAGGGATAACCGGAAAGGTTATCTCGCCCTTTTGACGCAGCTCTACAGGGTCTACAAATAGTTGTTTAGACATATCTTAGTTTCTGTTTTTAGGTTATTCAATCGCAAAAGCTGTCTCCTTAAATATCTCTGAGACTGTTGGATGAGGGAAGACTATCTCCTCAAGCTCGTGTAGCGTAAGCTCCGCCTCAATGGCCATACAAGCTCCATAAATCATCTCACTTGATGGGTTACCGAGCATATGCACACCCAGCACCTCGCCGTACTTCTTGCCGACAAGCACCTTGCATACTCCATTGCCACCCTCATTCTCGGCAACAAAGCGACCCGCATAGGCCATAGGCAGAGTAGCAATCTTATACTCAATACCCTTAGCCTTTGCACTCTCCTCTGTAAGTCCTACGCCGCTAATCTCAGGATTGGTATATACCACACCAGGTATTGCATTATAGCGCATTGTATCCTCTCGACCAGTAAGGTTGTTCACCACAACCTCACCCTCGCGGCTGGCTGTATGGGCAAGCAATGAGAAGCCTGTAACATCACCAGCAGCAAAGACTCCCGGAACATTTGTTCTCATCTTATTATCTACCTTTATTCCGCCACGTTCCAACTCTACGCCGAGGCTCTCAAGACCAAAGCCTGCAGTTACGGCACGACGACCAACACTAACAAGAATCTTATCACCCGATACGGCGTGCTCAACGCCATCCTTATCAACATAGGTTACAACATTGCCCTCAATCTTTGTCACCTTACAGCTGAGGTTAAACCCAACGCCCTTCTTTGCATATATACCGCGAAGCATTGCGCTCAGCTCTGTATCCATACCACCCAAAATCTCAGGCAACATCTCAACAACAGTAACCTTTGTACCTAAGCTGTTATAGAAGCTTGCGAACTCCATACCGATAACACCGCCACCGATAACTACCAGACTCTGTGGTTGCTCCTTAAGGGCAAGAATCTCGCGGTTTGTAAGGATAATATCGCCCGCCTCCTTAAGACCAGGAATTGGCGGAACAAATGCCTCCGAGCCGGTACAAATCAGAAGATTTGCTGCAAGGAATGTCTCGTCATTGCATACAATCTTTATACCCTCAGCACTGCGGCCCTCAATCATAGCATTGCCCTTTACAACCTGCACGCCATTGGCCTTCATCTTGGCACCGACACCACCAACAAGTCTGCGAACGACACGATTCTTACGCTCTACAATCTTTGTAAAGTCAAATGTTGCATCTGCAGCAAAGACACCATACTTATCACCATGAATGGCTGTATCGTAGACCTTTGCACTATATAGTAGAGTCTTTGTAGGGATACATCCCTCATTAAGGCAGACGCCTCCAAGCTCTCTCTTCTCAAAAAGGACCACCTTCAGACCCTTTGCACCTGCTCTCTCTGCAGCTACATATCCAGCGGGACCACCGCCAATAATTGCTAAATCTATCATTGTTGTAATTTTTAATTTTAGAACTCAATTTCGAGATTCTCAATCTCGATTGCTATCTGCTTTAAGAATCGTGTAGCCTCGCCGCCATCAAGTGCGCGGTGGTCGTATGTAAGGCTAAGTCCAATATGAGGTACAAAGGCGTATACACCTCCGCCAATATCCTTTGGACGAGGGACAATGGTATTAACACCCAAAATTGCGCTCTGTGGAAGGTTAATTACAGGCGTAAACATCTCCACACCATAATTTCCCAAGTTAGAGACTGTAAACGAAGCCGCCTCGCTTGAGAGCAAATCTGGATCAATAGAACCCTTCTTACAAGCGGCAGCAACCTCCTTAAGTCGCTCTGCCAACTGAACGATTGTAAGATCGTCAGCGCACTTTACCACAGGTACCATAAGTCCACGCTCGGTATCTACAGCAAGAGCCAGATGCACCTTGTTGAATAGGCGCATAGAGTCACCAAGGAAGTGAGAATTGACATTCGGGAACTTAAGCAATGCCTTGATAACTGCAAAGCACACAAGGTCGTTAAGGGTGATATTCACAGATAAGCGACCCTCCTCGGTTGCCTTTTTAGCAGCCTTGCGCAACTCCATAATTCGGCGAGCATCTGCGCCAAGGTGATGTGTAAGCTGTGCTGAGTTCTGCAGTGATGCGTGCATTGCCTTTGCAATAATCTTGCGCATGTTTGACAGAGGCTTAATCTGACTATCCTCCGCAACTGTTGCCATACCCTTAGCCTCAACCATATCAACGCCACGCGCTGTACCTGCAAGGCCACTACCCTTTTGCGGAGCAACTGCACCACTCTGTAGTGCTATAGCCCTTGCCAGAGGGGTCATCTTCGCTGAACCTTCAACTGCTGCAATAACATCACGCTCAATTATTCGGCCATTAGGGCCTGTGCCTGCGAGATTAGCCACATTAATACCCTGCTTTTGTGCCAGATGTCGTGCCCTCGGAGATACTCCGCAACCAGGAGTTGCAACAGCATGAACAACCTGTTGCTCAGCCTTACTCTCTACAACCACAGCCGCCTCCTCACTCTGCTCAGCTGCAGGAGCCTCTACGCTTTGGTCACCCTGAAGATATTGTTCAATATTTTCTCCCGGCTCACCAATAATCATAACATTAGCGAGCACAGTAACCTCGTCACCCTCATTATAGAGGAGCTCCAGCACCGTACCCTCAAACTTTGACTCCTCCTCAAAAGAGGCCTTGTCTGTCTCATAGGCAAACAAAATATCGCCAACGGCGACCTTATCTCCCTTTCTCTTTTTCAGCTCCGTAAGGATACAACTCTCTACAGATTGACCCTGCTTGGGCATTATTACAACATTTGCCATAACTATAATTTTTCTGTTATTATCTACACTTTATGAAACAATTATCCGAATTTCGCATAATCATTACAAAGATAAGAAAATTATATTGAAAATATAACAAATACCATGTTATTTTTTCACCTAATAGTTTGCACTACAAATAGCTAGGGGAAAGAGTATTAACCTCTCTCCCCTACCTTAGCCAACTCCTTGCGCTTAAAGCGAGCATATGTTTGCAAAACTTTATTGGTATAGGCTATTGTAATATGCGGCTCTTTGAACTGACCGCCACTAACAGCCTCATGGTTATAATACTCCTCACTGGAGAGCAATAGCATATAGTCGCTAACTGTAGCCCACTCATACTTAGGCTCATCGTAGTACTCTGCAAGATTTCGTGCATCTATAACCCTCGAAGCTCCGCAATTATAACTTGCCACCGTAAAGGCTATGCAGTCCAACTCGTCTACCGTTTTAGGTATTCGTAGATGTTTTTGCATCGACTTATAGAGACGACATGCCACATCAATGTTGATTGCAGGGTCACGAAGCTCCTCTGCCGTCACATCCCAGTGGTTAGCAATATGCGGCATCACCTGCATAATTCCCACAGCGCCACGCGGTGAGACCACATCGGCACGAAAGCGCGACTCACTATAGGCGATAGCGCTCATCAGTAGCCAATCGACACCATGGCGGCGACATACACGGCGAAAGATTTGGTCGTATGGAGAAATGATATACTCACCCTCTGCAAGTAGCTGTTCAGGCTCTGGCTCTACGACATTAAACACCTTACCACGCGAAAATAGTGGCATCAACGCCACGGTTAGAGTAACAATGACTATATATATTATATGGTAGTATCTCTTCATTAGTCGTAGAACGCCCATGAGATTCCAATCTTAAACATTCCTGGGTTGAGTGGGTATCGAGCAATTTGGAACGCCTCGCCATTTCCAAACAGTCCCTTATTAAGGTGCTGATACTTAAGAAGTATACGCATTCTCTTCCACTTTGCAGAGACAAAAGCATCAACATATGGGTAGTTTCCAACCTGCACCTCGCGCTGGTTATAGAAGACCGATAGTGCAGGGTTGTACCCCTGAGCATAGTACGAGGTGTTATACCTACCATCCAAGCCTATCTGCACACGCAACACATCGCGCTTAACCCAAAACTCGTAGTAGTACGACAGAAATGCCGAGACAAGAGGCACTGGTACAACCTCATTATTGGAACTCATCTGCACAAGTACGCGATGGTTAAGATGTAGTCCCTTAATATTAAAATCTTTCTGAGCATATATACTCGTAAGGCTCACTGCTCCACCGTGTTGCGCAGGCTTACAGTCTGCACCATAATATATCTTATCGGTCACAACGCTCTGCCAAAATCCCAGCTCTATGCCGTGGTCAGGGACAGTAAAGGCTACATTAAAGCGAGTCTCATTCTCCTTGCCAAAGTTGTTCTGCCACATATAGTGGTTTGAGAGCCAGTTATCCATCCAGTACCCCGCCGAGGTAGCACTCTGCGAGAACTCTCCCGAAAGGGTAAACGGCTTACCACTGATAAATGCCGTAAAGGAGGCGTGAGCGCGAAGGTCAAAGTCTCCACCACGATAGCCCGAAGGGTAGAGTTTGAACGATGCACCCCAATCTACATACTTACGAATCTTACCGTCAATACCCGCATAGGCAAACCATGCAGTCTTTTTAACACGTTCGTATTTACCGGTAAGATAGTCTGTTAGCGCAAACTGCGAGTAGGTATGCAAATCTAAACCTATACCACCATCGATAGTTCCCACAACTCCATTTCTATCCCACGGCTGTGCCTGCACAAAGAGACGGTTTGTGATTATTCGCTCCGCAAGAGAGTCGCGTGTAGTCTCCGGATTGAGCAACCACTCTTTGTAGTATGTGTCAGTATGAGACTTAAATGTACCATTCTCATTACGCTCATAGCGCTCGTCGGTATAGGTCGCATACTTATCTGTGTAGACCTTGCTCCATGAGTTATACTCAAAGAGGTGGCCGATATAGACAGCTGAGAGGTCCGCCATAGAGAAGTCGTGCTCAGTCATGCGCTGCAACGGGATACCGATAGACTGCTTGACAAAGAACGATGTATTGCGATAGAGGTTATTCGCCTCGGCTGAAGCCAGTCGCATAGGCACACCAGATGGCATCTCAAAGACAGTATCGGCAATAGCCCACTCACCTACAACACCTCCACTCTCCTGCTGGTCTATAAGGTTGTGCAGAAAGGCTGCATGTATAGAGTATCGCTTGCCGGTATGGGCAAAATTTACTGCAGTATTCTGATTCTTAATTCTTGAACGGTCGTACTTACCCTTTGCGCCACGAGCCTTGTAGTTTACTGAGAATGATGTAGATGGGTTTATATTCTGCGAAGCAGTTATCTCAAAGTGCTCCTCACGATAACGTTTCTGACCCGACTCGAGATATGTCATCCAGATATATGGATGCTTCATATTGTAGAACGGCACATTCTCAAGGCTATATGCATATGCCTCATATGGGCGAGCAAATGTAAACTCGCGCGAGGTGTTGCGCTCAAAGTAGTTAACCTCCTGCGAAGCCTGTCCAAGACCACCTACAGAGTTGTTACCCAGACGCTTATGCTGATGTGGATAATCCAAACGCCAGAGTGCCAGAGTGGTATCTATCGGGGCAATCTTAATCTTATTGGTATTTCTGTCTACAGTCCACTGAAAATTTCTCAGTGCACGAATTGAGTCACTAAAGAAGTATGACTCAAGTGGTTTGCGAGGCTTTTTCTCCTTCTTGGTAGAGTCCTGCTGCTCCCCTGGCTGGCCCTCGCCATTCTCACCCTCCACACCAGTGTCATAGGGATTTGAGCCATAACCATTCTGCATACCGCCCAACGAATTGCCTCCACGAGCAGAGTTGCGCTGACCGCGCATAAGGGCACTAGCATCAAGCTGTGCCGAAGCTCTTGAGGCACCAAGCAGAAGCAGGAGTGTCAAAAATATTGATATGTAGCGTTTTAACTGCATTATTTCTTACAAAACAACCAACCAACCGTTGATATTACAATATATAGAACGATAATTACCGGCACAGAGTATACACCGAGGGTCAAAAGTGCCACAAGCGACAAAACTAAGAAAATGTACAGACTCTTATTCTGCTGCCAGCCAAAGCTCTTGAGCTTAAACGAGAACATTCGTATTGGGCTAACGAGCAGCGCAGCCATAACGACAGAGATTAGAGCTATCCACTCCACCTCAACAGCCTTGCCACTGCTTATCGCCGCATAGACAAACGATGCACAGAAGAGTGCATTTGCCGGTGTTGGCAGCCCCTCAAAGGTCTCGTGCTGGGTCTCGTCAATATTAAACTTAGCAAGTCTGAGAGCCGAAAATGCCGCCATGATAAATGGCACGTAGACAATTATATGCGCCACCACATCATTAAGCTCAAAGAGTGTAGGCACCTGACAAGCAAAGGCATACATCACAGCTGACGGAGCCACACCAAATGACACCATATCTGCAAGCGAATCGAGCTGCACACCAATATCTGAGTACTGCTTCAAAAGGCGAGCCGTAAAGCCATCAAAGAAATCGCAGACAGCACTGGCAAGAATAAAAATCAGCGCAAGTGTAAAGTCACCAACAACCAATGAGGCAACAATCGAAAAACAACCACAGAGCAGATTGCACAATGTGATGATATTTGGGACTGTAAATAACTTTATTTTCATTTTTCAGTACTTTTAACCCGACAAAGTTACAAAATATTTTTATCTTTGTACAATCAACACAAAAATAGAGGTAGTTATGAGTCAAAAAAGAGAGATTTATTGCGTAATCATGGCTGGCGGAGTGGGTACTCGCTTCTGGCCCAAGAGCCGAAAGGGTATGCCAAAGCAGTTTTTAGATATTCTTGGAACTGGCAAGTCCTTTATCCGCATGACCTTTGAGCGTTTTAACAAGACTATCCCTGCCGAGAACTTTCTCGTTGTCACAAACCAGCACTATAAGGAGTTGGTGCTACAACATATACCAGAGCTTACAGCCGAGCAGATTCTCTGCGAGCCAGTGGGTCGCAATACTGCTCCATGTATCTGCTATGCAGCCTCTTACCTAAAAAGTAAGTGCGACAACTCGCTGATGGTCGTCACCCCGTCTGACCACTATGTGGCAAACGAAGAGGTCTTTACCCAGACTATTGAAAACTGTATAGATTTTATAGATACGAATGATGCACTGATGACTATCGGCATCAACCCTACCCGTCCTGAGACCGGCTATGGATACATACAGATGAGCAATAAGGAGCTTATCTCACCGGTTAAGTGCTTTACCGAGAAGCCAAACCTTGAGGTGGCACAGGCATTTATTCGCAGTGGCGAATTTTTGTGGAATTCGGGCATATTTATCTGGAAGACAGAGTCTATCCTCTCTGCCATAGAGTGCCATCTACCTGATATGTACACCCTATTTGACAGCATATCTGAGCACTACGGCAAACCAACTGAGAGCCAGGCCATTGCCGATGTATTTGCACAATGCAGGGCAATCTCTATCGACTATGGCGTGATGGAGAAGGCAGACAATGTCTATGTTCACAGTGGTGACTTTGGCTGGAGCGACATTGGCACATGGGGCTCACTCTACCAACACTCTCGCAAGGATAAGTATGCCAATGTCAAGCCTACAGAGGGGTGCTATACATACGATACACGCAACACAATTATCTCGCTACCAAAGGATAAGGTCGCCGTTATCGCAGGTCTGCGTGACTATATTGTCGTTGATACCCCCGACGTACTGATGATATGCCCTCGCTCAGAGGAGCAGAATATCAAGAAGTATATTGACGAAGTGAAGTTTAACCAAGGAGAGAAGTTTTCGTAATGGAATTATACAACATATTTGAGCAGTGCTGTGGTGTTACAACCGACTCTCGTAAGGTCGGTGTTGGTGAGTTATTTTTTGCCCTGCATGGTGCAAATTTCAATGGCAATCTCTATGCAATTAAAGCGCTTGAAGCAGGCGCTGCCTATGCCGTTGTGGATGAGCAACCTGAGGCTCTGTCTGAAGAGTATAAGGAGCGAGTAATTGTCGTAGAGGATACCCTGCTTGCCCTTCAAGCCTTAGCTGCCGAGCATCGTCGCCGACTGCAGATACCAATTTTAGGCATTGTGGGCAGCAACGGCAAGACAACAACCAAAGAGCTTACAAGCCGTGTGCTTGCCGAGAAGTTTAATGTCTATGCTACACGCGGAAACCTCAACAACCATATTGGCGTGCCACTCACACTACTTGCAATGGATAGTAGTGTTGAGTTTGGCGTTGTAGAGATGGGGGCAAGCGCACAGGGCGAGATTGCAACGCTCTGCGCTATCTGCCAGCCCAACTACGGCATTATAACCAACATTGGTAATGCACATCTTGAGGGTTTTGGCGGACATGAGGGCATTATCAAGGGCAAGGGAGAGTTGTACGACTATCTTGCAGCCAATGGAGGCAGAGCATTTGTGGCTCAGGAGGATGAGATTGTGACACTGATGGCTGCCGTAAGGATAGATATGGCAGTAGAGCCATATTCATACTCACTATCAGAGGGTTACAAGAGCAACCTATCGGGAGATTACAATAGTCGCAACATTGCCGCTGCTGTAGCTATAGGTCGCTACTTTGATATTGCCCCAGAGCGCATAGCTGCAGCCATAGAGAGCTACATCCCAGAGAACAACCGTTCACAGGAGCAGATGACCAATCACGGCAATCGACTCATTATTGATTGCTACAATGCCAACCCTTCGAGTATGGAGGTGGCACTAGCAAACATCGCCAACAAAGAGGGGGCAAAACTGTTGATTCTTGGCGATATGCTTGAACTCGGCCAGTGGAGCGAGTCGGAGCATAATCGAATACTTAAGTTGGCAACTGAGATTGATAGTGTAGACATCATCCTCGTTGGCGAGCACTTCCGCAAGGCTGCCCACAGTTTAGCCATTGATGCAATATGTTGCAAAGATAACGCCGAGGCTGCTGACTACCTTACACAGAGCCATATCTCAAATACAACAATACTACTCAAGGGCTCTCGCGGCATTGCTCTTGAAAAACTTATCGACTGCCTATGAAGCGAATCCTAACTATCATCTGTATGCTCTTTGTAGCAACCGCATTAGCAAAACACAATCCCGACTGGCTCAAGGATGCGGTAATATACCACATCTACCCCTCTACCTATATGGACTCTGATGGTAACGGTATTGGAGACCTTAAGGGAATAACCTCTCGTCTTGACTATATCCGCGACTGCGGCTTCAACTGCATCTGGATGTCACCTTGCTTTGCAAGCGCGTGGGAGGATGGTGGTTACGACATTATCGACTACTACAAAGTAGGCCCTCGTTTTGGCACGAATGACGACCTAAAAACGCTTATAGATACAGCCCATAGCAAGGGGATAAAGGTGCTTCTTGACCTTGTTGCGGGGCATACATCAGATAAGCACCCGTGGTTTAAGGAGTCGAGCAAGTCGGAGAGAAATCAATACTCTGATTACTACATCTGGTCTGTAGGCAAGAACTACAAAAAGCCAGGTCCAAAGTTTGTTGATAACGACTATCCACGCGACGGATACTACATCCGCAACTTCTTTGAGTGTCAGCCGGCACTCAACTATGGCTACTACAAACCAAAGCCAAACCACCACTGGGAGCAGGGCTACGACGCCCCAGGTCCTACAGCTGTTCGTGCAGAGTTGAAGAGGATTATTGCCCACTGGTGCGATATGGGTGCCGACGGTTTTCGTGTAGATATGGCGCAATCACTCGTTAAGAGCGATAACAAGAATCGCGACGGCGTGCGCCGACTCTGGAACGAGATTTTTGAGTGGTACAACGCAGCCTATCCAAACAACATCATGCTCTCGGAGTGGTCAAACCCAGAGCAGTCACTCTCTGCAGGCTTTAACATTGACCTGCTGATACACAATGGCATAGGAGGAAAGGTCTACCGTCCACTTGTCTGCGAGACAACAGACAAGATGGTGCCAACTGTCTGCTACTTCAATCGCGAAGGAAAGGGTCAGGTACGTGCTGCGATGGAGCAATATACAGAGATTTATAACACCTACCGCCGCATCGGTGGCTACGCATCCATGCCGACAAATAGCCACGACATCTGGCGACTAACACGCATGAACCGTAGTACAGCCGAGGAGCAGAAGGTGGCAATAACCCTCTTCCTTACCCTGCCAACACCGCCAATTGTATATTACGGAGAAGAGATTGGCATGCGCAATCTTGAGTATGCACCGGCTAAGGAGGGTAGCGTATCTTCTCGCAACCGCTCTGTCTGCCGCACACCAATGCAGTGGAGTGCAGAGAAAAATGCAGGTTTTTCTACAGCCGACCCAGCAAAGCTATATCTACCTGTGGACAATGCACCGCAGTTCCCAAATGTTGCCGAGCAACTTACCGACTCCAATTCTGTACTGAACTATGTCAAAGGCCTTCTTGCACTGCGTAAGGCCACCCCAGCACTTGGTGTAGAGGGCGAGTGGAAGTATGTTGGCGATATGGATAATCCATACCCTATGATTTACGCCCGCACACTCGGCAAGGAGCAGTATATCGTTGTCTTCAACCCTGCCGACCGCACCGTAAGTGGCACTATCCCCGCTATGGGCAAAAAGGCAGAGTGGGTATTTGGCAACAACGCAAAGCTTGCTAAGTGCAAGACAAACAAGGCCGCGCATACATTTACAATGAAACCGATTAGTGTAGCTATCTTCAAGATTAGCCGTTAGCTGTTAGCTATTGGCTGTTAGCCTTGATTAATATGAGAGATTTCAGAAAATACGATGTATGGAATTTAGCTGTAGACTTTTCAACAAGTATATACTCCCTAACAGAGAATTTTCCTGTTAATGAGTCTTATGGCCTAACCGTCCAACTTCGTCGCGCATCAGTATCCATAGCCTCGAATATTGCTGAAGGTGCTTCTCGAAGTTCAGAACTTGACTTCTGTAGATTTCTTGAGATTGCATTAGGCTCGGCCTTTGAGGTTGAAACTCAACTTATTATATCAGCAAAACTTGAATATATAACTCCTGAAATAGTAGATATGCTCCTTGAGAATACAAAAGAAACTAAACAACTTAATACAAACTATTAAGTTGCGTTAGTAACTAATTTACTATCTTTGTACAAACTAAGTATTAACAAATAAATGGCCAACAGCTAATGGCCAATGGCTAATAGCCAAAAGCTAAACTTATGAAAAAAACATCACTACCAGAAAACGCCTACCGCGAACTTCGTGAGGGCGAAGAGTATCAGCCAATTATGTCGGCCGATACAGTACCTGCCGAGGCTACGCCATACTCGGTGACTATGGGTATTATTATGGCGATTATCTTCTCTGCCGCTGCGGCGTTCCTCGGTCTTAAGGTTGGACAGGTCTTTGAGGCGGCAATTCCTATTGCAATCATTGCTGTGGGTCTTGGCGGACTACATAAAGGCAAGAGTATGCTTGGACAGAACGTTATCATCCAGAGCATCGGTGCCACATCGGGTGTGATTGTTGCGGGTGCTATCTTTACCCTGCCAGCGCTCTATATCCTCGGCCTTGAGGCTCACTTCTATCAGGTATTTTTATCCTCGCTGCTTGGTGGTATACTGGGCATTGTTCTGCTGATTCCATTCCGCAAGTACTTCGTAAAGCAGATGCACGGCAAATATCCATTCCCTGAGGCTACAGCCACAACCGAGGTGCTTGTGTCTGGTGAGAAGGGTGGTAAGCAGACCATCGTTCTTGCTCTTGCAGGTCTTATAGGCGGTCTGTACGACTTTGCGGTATCAACATTTGGCGCTTGGGCAGAGAGCATCTCTACAAAGATGATGGCTTGGGGTGTTGCTGTGGCTGATAAGTTCAAGGTAGAACTATCGCTTAACACTGGCGCTACACTTCTGGGTCTTGGTTATATCATCGGACTAAAGTATGCGGTAATTATCACCGCCGGCAGCTGTCTTGTTTGGTTTGTTATCGTTCCACTTGTGGGCTATGCCAGTGCAGAGGCAGCAGTGATGAGTGCAACAGACCTCTTTGTTGCCTACGGTCGCCCTATCGGCATTGGAGGCATCGCTATGGCAGGTCTTATCGGCATTATCCGCCAGGCGGGCATAATTAAAGATGCTGCAAAGTTGGCGGTAAACGAACTTGGAGGCAAGAAGAGTGCTGCTGTAGAGGCTCGCACCGAGCGCGACATTACAATGAAGACAATCCTCTCGATTATCATTGCAACACTTGTCGCAACACTTGTATTCTTCCAGTTTGGTGTACTTGGCAACTGGATGCAGACTGTCGTAGCACTGCTTATCGTCTTTGTCATCTCATTCCTCTTTACCACCGTTGCTGCAAATGCTATCGCTATTGTAGGTAGCAACCCTGTCTCTGGAATGACACTTATGACACTGATTCTCAGCTCACTCGTGCTTGTATCAATCGGTCTTAATGGCACTATCGGCATGACCGCAGCACTTATTATTGGTGGCGTTGTATGTACCGCCCTCTCTATGGCTGGCGGTTTTATTACCGACCTTAAGATTGGTTACTGGCTCGGCACCACCCCTGCTGTGCAGCAGAAGTGGAAGTTCTTGGGAACTATCGTCTCTGCCGCGACTGTTGCAGGTGTGATGATTATCCTCAATAAGACCTATGGCTTCACTGGCGAGAATGCCCTTGCAGCACCACAGGCAAACGCTATGGCAGCCGTTATCCGTCCACTTATGGAGGGAGGTCAGACTCCGTGGGTACTCTACTTCTCTGGTGCAATTCTTGCCCTTGTGCTCACTTGGATTGGAGTCCCTGCACTCGCATTCTCACTGGGTATGTTTATCCCTATGTCACTCAACGCACCACTTGTTGTTGGAGGTCTTATCGCATGGTATGTATCTTCTCGCTCAAAGGATGAGGCACTTAATAAGGCACGCTTTGACCGTGGTACACTTATCGCATCAGGCTTTATCGCCGGCGGCGCACTTATGGGCGTAGTATCTGCAATACTTAAGTTTGCAGGCGTAGAGCTCTTTGCTGCAGACTGGGCTGCATCAAATGCCGCACAGTGGGTAGCACTTGCAATGTACATCGCAATTATGGTATACTTTACCGTTCACACAATGAAAGCTAAAAAGGAGGAGTAATTATGGAACTAAAAGAGAGATTTTTGAAATATGTCGCAATTAACACTCGTAGCGACGAAAATAGCGAGACATTCCCATCAACAGCCGTACAGTGGGATTTGCTCAACGCCCTTGTTGAGGAGATGAAACTCCTCGGTCTACAGGATGTGACTATTGACAAGTACGGATATGCAATGGGTACTATTCCCGCAACACCAGGCAAGGAGAATGCCCCTGTTATCGGTTTCCTTGCCCACGTAGACACCGCACCAGATATGAGCGGCGAGAATGTTCGTCCGCACATTATTGAGGACTACGACGGTAAGGATATTGTGCTCAACAACGCCCTGACGATGAAGGTTTCTGACTTTCCAGAGTTGAGTCGCTTTGTTGGTCACACACTTATCCATACCGATGGCACAACGCTGCTTGGAGCAGATGACAAGGCGGGAGTTGCGGAGATTATGACCGCAGCCGAGTACCTGATGTCACACCCAGAGGTTGAGCACGGCAAGATTCGTATCGGTTTTACCCCTGACGAGGAGATTGGCCGTGGCGTAGATTTCTTTGACGTTAAGGCCTTTGGTGCCGACTTTGCATATACCATGGATGGCGGTTATGAGGGCGAGCTTGAGTTCGAGAACTTCAATGCAGCTTCAGCAAAAATCGCCATTCAGGGTCGCAATGTACACCCGGGCTATGCAAAGAATAAGATGATTAATGCCATAGAGGTTGCTTGTGAACTGAATGCTCTTGTTCCGGCTGTTGAGCGCCCGCAGTACACTGAGGGCTACGAGGGTTTCTACCACTGTGTTGGCTTCAATGGTACCGTTGAGAATGCAACTATCTCTTATATCATTCGCGACCACGATTTTGCCCTCTTTGAGAAGAAGAAGGCGTGGATGTACGACATCGTGGGTATGCTCAACAACAAGTATGGTCAGGGCACACTAACCCTTACACTCAAGGACCAGTACTACAATATGCGTAAAATGGTAGAGCCACATCCACAGGTTATCGACAACGCCCTTGCAGCTATGCGCGAGGCGGATGTAGAGCCTATTGTTCGCCCTATTCGTGGCGGAACAGATGGCGCGCGACTCTCATTTATGGGTCTGCCTTGTCCAAACATCTTCGCTGGCGGAATGAACTTCCACGGCAAGTTTGAGTACTGCTCACTCAACTCAATGGAGAAGGCTGTAAAGGTAATTATTAATCTTGCAAAGATATGGGCAAAGTAAGATGTGGATTTATTAAGGTCGCAGCGGCAGTACCTACCATTAAGGTTGCCCACTGCGGCCATAATGCCGAGGCTGTTATAACCCTTGCCGCAGAGGCAAAAGCAGCAGGCGCAAGCGTAGTTCTCTTCCCAGAGCTGACACTTACGGGTGCTACTTGTGGCTCTCTGTACCGCCAAAGTGCACTTACAGAGGCGGCAGAGCGAGGTTTGCAGTCTATTTTGGATGCACACCTGCCTATTGTAACTGTCGTAGGCCTGCCAGTGAAGCGCAATGGTAAGATATACAACTGTGCCGCTGTTATTAGCGAAAAAACTATCTACGGCGTTGTGCCACAGTTGTATGGTAGCGACAACTTCGCACCATTTACAGAGGCTGACAGCGGAACTATTGAGCTTTGCAACCAGACGGTAGATTTTGACAGCAACATCATCTTTGCTACGGGCAGCACTACCTTCGGCATTCAGATTGGCACTGACAGCAATCAAATTATCTCACCAGCCGTAGATATGGCTACCTCTGGGGCGGATATTATACTACACATGACCGCTGAGGCTGAGTATATGGGTAGCTATAACGCTCTCAAGGGTCGCACCGTAGCCCTCTCTGAGGCTATCTGCTCAGGATACCTCCTCTGCTCTGCAGGTGCTGGGGAGTCTACAACCGACTGCGTGTACATGGGCAGCGCTATCGCCGCAGAACTGGGCGGTGTGGTTGCCGAAGCTCCTCGTTTTGCCACTGGCAATAGTGTAACCTACGCCGACTTCGACACAGAGGCTATCGAGGCTGCAAGAGTTAAGCGTAATGTGGTGACAGACAACAATCAATACCCCGTTTTGCTCCCTGTATACGCCTCAAGTGGAGATATTGCTCGCACAATCGACCCATCTCCATTTATTCCAAAGAGTCTTGACGAGGGGTGCGCTGAGGTGCTTGAACTTCAGGCTGCAGGCCTTGCACAGCGTCTGCGCCACACAAACTGTAAGAAGGTTGTGCTTGGCATCTCTGGCGGACTCGACTCTACGCTGGCTCTGCTTGCCGTTGTGCGCACCTTTGACCTTCTCGGTCTTGACCGCAAGGGCATTGTGGGCGTTACTATGCCAGGCTTTGGAACTACTGGCCGCACATACAACAACGCTCTGACACTTATGCAGGAACTTGGCATCACTCTTCGTGAGGTGAGCATTCGTGCGGCGTGTGAGCAGCACTTTAAGGATATAGACCTCGACCCAACGGACCGCGGCGCTGCATATGAGAACTCACAGGCTCGCGAGCGTACGCAAATTCTTATGGATATTGCAAACGCCATCGGTGGACTTGTTATCGGTACTGGCGACCTGAGCGAGAGCGCACTTGGCTGGGCGACATATAATGGCGACCACATGTCTATGTATAATGTAAATTGCTCAGTTCCAAAGACTTTGGTACGCAAAGTGACTGAATGGGCAGCAAAAACCGAGAAGAATGAAAAGGTCAAGGCTGCTCTGCTCGATATCGTTGATACCCCAGTTAGCCCAGAGCTACTGCCTGCAGATAAGAGCGGAAATATCGCCCAAAAGACCGAAGACCTTGTAGGTCCGTACGAGCTGCACGACTTCTTTATCTACCACTTTGTTTTGAACGGCTTTAGTCCGAGCAAGATTCTGACAATGGCAACGCTGGCGTTCCAAAATGCCTATACTGTAGAGATAATAAAGCACTGGCTGACCGTATTCTTACGCCGCTTCTTCTCTCAGCAGTTTAAGCGCTCCGCTGTGCCGGACGGCCCAAAAGTCACAGCCGTAAGCCTCTCACCTCGAGGCAGTTGGGCAATGCCTTCAGATGCCTGCGTAGATGAGTGGATTGCAACCCTAAACGAGTAGTCAATAGACTATAATACCAAAAAGAGAGTATCTTTGCTTTGCAGAGGATACTCTCTATTTTTTTGCACAACACCGCAACTCAACTTACAACTATTTGGCAACCCACATCGCCAGCCGCCAACCTCCACTACCGCAACCAACTTACACTACCGCAGCCAATAAAAAAGACGCCGACCTAAAAAAGTCAGCGTCTTGTGCCCAGAATAGACTCGAATGACGCGCTACAGCTTGGCTGTAGTGCGTCATCACCGAGGGAGTGCTGCAGTCGCAAAATGCGGTGCGGAGATACACGACCGAGGTAACCTACTATCTGTGAGAGGGCTTTCTGGGTACAATGGCGATGTGAATTGCTTGCAATGAATGGAGGAAAGATTGACTTGGGGAGCTTGCTCACAAAAGTCTATCTTTCAGACATTCGAGGTCGCGTCAGCGACTCACAACAATCT
>JAEIGA010004376.1_pt1 | contig 21861 bp, 18 predicted proteins | sample 9270691 | NCBI WGS metagenome assembly JAEIGA01 (sample SAMN17057246, study PRJNA624740) | gut metagenome | biome: biome; isolation source: fecal sample | host: Bos grunniens | place: China: Xizang | collected 2019 | reverse complement strand
TTATATGGCACTTTATTTAAGGAAGAAATTAGACAACAAAGCGGAAATCGCCGTATGGCAGGTCACGGAAACAGAAGAGGAGCTGATCCAGCTCAGTTCTGTTCCGACAGATGAGATGGAGGAGATCTCCCTCTTCAGAAACGAGAATCAGAGAAGACAGAAACTCGCAGTCAGAGCACTTTTGAACGAAGTGTTCGAGGAAAAGATGTACCTCAACCACCATGATAATGGCAAGCCATATCTTGAGAACTGCGTCACAAACATAAGCATCACACACACAGACAAATATGTAGCCATCATCATCAGCGATGACGATGAGCTCGGAATCGACATCGAATCACTCGACAGAAATTTCGCTCCAGTTGAAGAGAAGGCTCTTTCTGAGGAGGAGATCGACGATCTGGACGATGACAAGAAGAACGAACAGCTCGCCATCTACTGGTGTGCAAAGGAGGCTATCTTCAAGAGAATGTCCCAGTCCCGCGTCAATTTTGCAGAGCAGATCGAGGTGGAAAAATTCAACCTCAAGAAGGAAGGAGAACTTGAAGCGACATTCATCCACAAAGATGAATATGAGGAGGATTTTGAACTTGAATATATGATGTTTGACCGCCATGTCCTGGTATGGTTGGTAGGCTAATTTTCACGAAACACAAAAGTTAAGTAAATTTTAGTTTTTCTAATTTATTAAGCCACATAAAACCCTGTTAGCTAAAAAGTTAACAGGGTTTTTATTATATTGTTAATAACTTTTTTCCTACGTTTTCTTTACTCCTTATTGTATTTGATTTATCTTTGTTGTCCTCGCGCCTGATCCAGAGCGCAATTCTTCATACCACTGAATAACAAAAAACTTAAAATATGGTAAAGCACGTAGTAAAACGCGACGGTAGAGTCGTGATTTTCGACAAGAGAAAGATTGTCGATGCCATCCTCAAAGCGATGGAAGTAACAGAGAGCGGAGAGGATATTGTCCTCGCAGCCGAGATTGCCTCAGCCATCTCTAAGATCAATGTGGACAACATGAGCGTTGAGGAGATTCAGGACCAGGTGGAAAACGAGCTCATGAACAGTCCTCGCCAGGAGGTTGCAAAGAAGTACATTGCATACCGTAACCAGCGTAACCTTGCCCGTAAGGCAAAATCTCGCGAGATCTTCCAGGAGATCATCGACGCACAGGCGACTGAGATCACACGCGAGAACGCAAACATGAACGCCGACACTCCAGCAGGTATGATGATGAAGTTCGCTTCAGAATCGACAAAGTCTTATGTGGATGAGTGCATGCTCTCTGACGAAGTGAAGGAGGCTGTGCAGAAAAACTATATCCATATCCACGACAAGGACTACTATCCTACAAAGAGTCTCACCTGCATCCAGCACCCTCTCGACAAGATTCTTGAGGACGGTTTCTTTGCAGGTCATGGCGAGTCTCGTCCGGCAAAGAGAATCGAGACAGCCAGCATCCTCGGATGTATTTCCATGGAGACAGTTCAGAATGAGATGCACGGCGGTCAGGCTATCCCAGCTTTCGACTTCTACATGGCGCCATTCGTAAGAAGATCATTCCAGGAGGAACTCGACAAGATCGGAGAGATCAACGGAGAGGACTACACCCGTCTCTATGACGTGAAGATTGACGATTACCTCAAACGCGATCTTGTTGGTATTCAGGGAGATGACAGAGTGATTCAGCATGCGATCAACATGACTGTAGCACGTGTGCATCAGTCAATGGAGGCCTTTGTCCACAACATGAACTCAATTCACTCACGCGGTGGTAACCAGGTAGTATTCAGTTCCATCAACTATGGTACCGACACATCTGCAGAGGGTCGTTGCGTGATCCGTGAAATCCTCAACACAACATATGAAGGAGTCGGCAACGGTTCCACAGCTATCTTCCCTATCCAGATCTGGAAGAAGAAGCGCGGCGTAAGCTACCTTCCTGAGGACCGCAACTACGACCTTTACAAATTCGCATGCAAGGTGTCCGCACGTCGTTTCTTCCCTAACTTCGTGAACCTCGATGCACCTTATAACCACCATGAACTCTGGACTCCGGATGATCCTAAGAGATACCAGTACGAAGTTGCAACCATGGGCTGCCGTACACGCGTATTCGAGAACCGATTCGGACCTAAGACATCAATCGGACGCGGTAACCTTTCATTCACAACCATCAATATCGTACGTCTTGCCATCGAGTGCATGAGCATCGAGAACAAGGAAGAAAGAATCCACGAATTCTTCCATAAGCTCGACAGGACAATGGAGATTGCTGCCCGTCAGCTCAATGAAAGATTCAACTTCCAGAAGACCGCACTCAAGAAGCAGTTCCCTCTCCTTATGGGAGCCCTTTGGCTTGATAGCGAGAAACTCGGAGAGAACGATACAATCGAGCCGGTTATCAATCATGGTACTCTCGGTATCGGATTCATCGGTCTTGCAGAGGCCCTCATTGCCCTCACTGGCAAGCACCATGGCGAATGTCCTGAATCACAAGAACTTGGACTTAGAATCATCACCTTTATGAGAAGCAAGGTCAATGAGTTCTGTGAGACATATAAGCACAACTACAGTGTCCTTGCAACCCCTGCTGAGGGTCTTGCCGGCCGCTTCACCCGTTTCGACAAGAAGAAATTCGGTGTCATCCCAGGCGTTACAGACAAGGACTACTACACCAACTCCAACCACGTTCCTGTATACTACAAGTGTACTCCTAAGCACAAGGCTGAGATCGAGGGTCCTTATCACGCACTCACTGGTGGTGGTCACATCTTCTACGTGGAGATCGACGGTGACGCAACCCACAACCCTGAGGCAATCATGAAGATTGTAGACCTTATGGACAAGTACGAAATCGGATACTGCTCAGTGAACCACAACCGCAACCGTTGCATGGACTGCGGATACGAGAACGCTAAGCACAACATGAAGAAGTGTCCACACTGCGGCGGTGAGAAGATCGACCAGCTCCAGCGTATCACCGGCTACCTCGTAGGTACCACAAACAGATGGAACAGCGGCAAGCTTGCTGAGCTCCGCGACCGCGTTGTTCACGAATAATTGGCGCAACACAAATAATTAACAGACAGTACTTTACAACAGTCAGGGTGGGCAAAATTGCCCACCCTGACTAGTATAAGTAATTAAATATAAATCGTTTACATTGCACCACGCAGTCCGCTTTCCCACCATAGGGCAAACCACTATTTCTGGTGCAGATGAATTATACGCTGATTCGAGCTGCCACGGAACGGCAAGTCCGGATCTCGAAGGTCTGCCACAAAAGGACCATCGACCAAAGTATCAAGATATGGAAGGATCTGACTCAGGCGTGAATCCGCCAGTATTTCCTCATACGTAAAACCAGTGTAGCACCAGATATTCTTGCCGGTCTCTTCCTTTATGCGGCGAGCAAGCTCTGTGAAGCCCTCCACCTGGTATAGAGGGTCTCCACCTGAAAAGGTGACGTCTGCGAACTCATCATCCTTAATGATGTCAAGCAACTCCTGCACACTCATCTCGTCTCCGCCTTTGAAATCCCAGGACTGAGGATTGTGGCAGCCAGGACAAGCGTGTGCACAGCCTGCGCAATATATCGAAGTACGCAGTCCCGGGCCATCCGCCATGGTCTCGTACGCTATATCCAATATTCTAAGCTTCATCCTGATTGCTTTTCTGACTTTCCAAATATTTCTCCAGGTTCTTCTCCAGATATCCCGGTCTGACATCATCCCAAGATTTTATAGCTTCATATGCCTCTCGTGAACCATAGTAGGCTTCAAACTTCTCAGGATCATTCTTCACCCACCATTGGGTACCCATACCCTTCTCAAAAGCATATGGCTTCATAAAGAATCTTACAACCCAGGCCGGAGCGAGAAATGCAAGAGAATAGAACCACGGCAGCTTTGACTTCATTGTCGCAAAGTACTCATCCACAGGAGTATATGATCTGAAATGCAGATAGTCTTCAAGCTGGTCTGCGTCCGTGTACCACATTCCATGGAAGTTCTTCAGAGCAAACCACTGAGGCTGGAAAACCTTTTCCGGACCCGGCAGTCCGAGGCCGTTAAGCAACCTGGTCTCGAACTCATAGTTAGTCATCCTGTACTGCTCACCGCTGCTGATGTTATATGCCCTGTTCCAGAATTCATCCGGTACCCAATCTTCACAGATCTGAGCAAGGAGTCGGCCGGAATCTTCAACAGTCGCCCACTCCAGCACGCCACCGATAGGGACATGGAAAGCTGTCGGATTAACCACCTTCAATATTCCCGGATAAAGGATGCCGCTCTGACGCAGAGACACCCATCTCTTAAGACCCGCTTTGGCAAAGACCTGCTCTGCCCTAATCTTAGAAAGGGCATACATATCATATTTTGCAGGAGTCTGAGGTTCATCCACTCCACCCCAGTGATGTGGCGGATTCCTGTCACCATACTGAGCTACAGAACCTATATATACGACTCTCATCTCTTCCTTATGAGGCTGGGCGAGTACTGCTTTTACAACATTCTCAGCTGCTGTAACATTCACATTCAGTGTCTTTTCCGGAAAATAATCGGCCGCTGGCGACACCATTCCGCCGACATGGAGAACATAGTCAGCACCTGTCACTCCGGCCAGAACATCCTCATATCGGGTAAGGTCTCCCCAAACGACAGACACCGCCGGATCGTCAACATATTTCGCCAACTTCCTGCGGTTTTTCCTGCTGTCACGAGCAAGGATACGTATATTAAAACGCTCTTTTCGGGCATATAGCTCCTGGAATCCGGCCCAACCCATATTACCGGTTGCACCAGTCAGAAATACCGTTTTTTTCATAGACAAAATATTCACATTACTTCAGCCAACCTTCAGGATTCTGAGGTTTCGAACCCTTCCACACCTCGAAATGAAGCTGGACCTGACCATTGATGGCATCCACCGAACCAATGACATCGGAAGTCTTCACTTTATCTCCTTCCGAGACATTCAACGACTTCAACTTACAATATAGTGTAAAATAATTACCATGCTGAATCAGCACACACTGGTTATATCCCGGCATCACCATCACCTGCTTCACGACTCCGTCAAACACCGCCTTGATCTGCGTGCCCTTGGACAAAGCAATGTCAATTCCATTATTAGGCGGCAGCTCAAGATTCTTATACACAGGATGATAGTGCTTTCCAAAACGTGCGACCACCGGACCATCTGCCGGCCAAGGAAGCTTACCCTTATTGTTTGCAAACGCTGCATCCAGCTTAGTATCCACCTCTGTCTTCTTGCCGGAAGACTTAGGCTTCACCGCAGCTGCCACGATCCTTTCAATCTCCTTGTTCAGAGCTATGACCTCCTTCTTCTTGGCAGCCAGCTGGGCCTGATATTTCTTCTTGTCCTTCTGAAGTCTCTTGACCATCGAGCTGGACTTCTTCTCGTCTTCACGAAGATCCTCCAGATCCTTGACCCTGGTCTTCTTCAACTGCTCTGCTTCTCTTTTAAGCAGCACCAGCTCAGCCTTCTGCACCTCAAGTTCCTCCTGCATGGAACGGATGGTCTGGGCCTCCGTCTTCATCATATTCGAAAGATTCCTGAAATATCCCATTCGCCTGAAAGCCTGGCCAAGATTCTCGCTTGCCAGCATATACATATACCAGACTCGGGTGTCCCTGTTCTTATATGCACTACGGACCAGCTTGGCATAATTCTCAGTAAGGACATCGATTCGCGATTTTAACTTATTGATTTCCAGCTGAGCAAGATAAATATCATCATTGTATTTCTTTATCTGACGGTCACTTTCCGCCACAAGCTCCTTCCTGTTGGAGATCTTCTTCCTGATAAGATCCAGATCCGCAAGCATACTGTTGCTTTTGGATGCGTTCTCCTTGAGCTGCTTATCAATGATTGCAATCTCACGCTCCAGCCTTGCCTTCTTTGCCTCCTGGACCTTTGTATCCTGAGCCCCTGCAGTAAGACAGAAAAAGACAGCGGCAAGCACCATCATATACCTTATATATATAATAGCTTTTCTCATCTTCCCACAGCAGCTTTACGAATGTTTATCTTATCCTCCAGATCCGGAATATCGCCGTTATTACGCTGTCTGGCCAGATTCCAGTACACGAATGCCATATCATATTCCTTCAAGGCATAGAGCACCTCGGCGTAATGATCCAATATCACGGCACTCTCCTTTCCGCCGTAAAGCATGGCGCGCTTGAATATCTGCTTGGCCTCAACACTCTTGCCTTCAAGGAAAAGTATCCAGCCAAAAGTGTCAAGATAGGTCGCATTATCCGGTTCCAGCTCGATGGTCCTGCTGCTCATCTTGTGAGCCTTTTTCAGACTCTTTTTCTCCAGACTGAGATAATAGGCGTAGTTGTTAAGCACATACACATAGTCCGGATTGATCTTCAGGGCCTTCTCATAAGCCTTGTATGCTTTGGCCTTATCCCCAAGCAGGAAATATACATCGCCCATGGTGGACCATGACCTCAGCGTCTTCGAACTGTCACTTGGAGCCACATCAAGAATCATCTCACAGGACTGCAGAACCTTTTCGTAATCTCCGAGATTGTAATCACCGACACCTGCCATCTCCAGGAAGGCCGGCTCCTGCGGGAAGCGCTCAAATGCAAGACGTCCCTCATCTGAAAGTTCCTGCCACATCTGGGCATACATGAGAAATTCCACGAGAGATGCGCTTGCTGAGAAACTTTCAGGATATATTCTTGCTGTTATCTCAAAACAAGACTTCGCCCTGTCCAGTCTACCTGTCGAATAATAATATGCTCCGGCAGTATGCAAGGCTGAGCTGTCAGTCGGATGCACTGTCAGGAGCTTGGTCATGGTGGTGTCCAACTGAGGCATGAATGTGCGGATGAATTTCGGGTCAGTGCGCTGAATCACTGCCATGAGGTAGTCAGTCTTGCCCGGAACCGGTGTATCCGTGCCGTCTACAAATCTGTACAATATATTGAAATATTCATCATACTGCCTGGTCATTCGCAGAACCTCTGCCTTGCCCAGAAGGGCTGGAGAATAGTCAGGCACGAGGTCCAAAGCCTCATTATAATAAGCCAGGGCAGTGGAATCGTTGTACATCGAGATCTCATAATCGGCGAGAGTGGAGAGAATATACGGAGAGGAATATTTCCTGTTATATTCCTCCAGCGAGGCATATGCATCTTCCACCCGGTTCAGGCGACGCAGAAGATTGAATCTATATACGGCTATTGACTCCGAATCTCCCAGGACAGTCTGAATCTCATCGAGGGTAGCAAGGGCCTTATCATACTCATTCTGAGCAGAATACAACTCCACCAGGTCGAAATACAGGTCGCTCTTCTTCGGAAAGTCCTTCAAAAGATTTTCATATATGTCAATCGTAAGTTCATGCCTTGAAGTCACGGCATATATGCCTGCCAACCTATATCTGTACCAGAAGTTCCTGGGGTCAATCTCAAGGGCAAGTTTCAGATAATCTTCAGCATCCACAAGGTCATTCTCCGCCAGACTGACCAGCGCAAGATAATACCATGCGGCATCGTTGCGGGAGTCATTCTGCAGAAGGTTGCTCAAAGTTGCACGGGCAGCCTCATAATTTCCCTCATTATATTTCTGAACGGCAGACACGATCAGATTCTCCTGAACACTCTCAGGACGCTGGGCATGCGCCGCAAAAGACATCAGAAGCGAGGTCAGAAATATTGTCAAAAAAGCTGATAATCTATTCATGTCTGTTTTTGATCATAAATCGTACAAAAATAACACTCTAATTCGGGAAAATTGCACAACTTTGGAAAAAATCCACCCGAGATGCAACAATATCAGGGCCCGGTGCATCTTTTTGAGGCGTGAATAATTACAAGCCTTTGGGGCCCAAGCAATAAAAAAGTGACTGAAGTATTTGACTTGAAGCTGATTCATTCATGCATGAATGGAGATCGGGCCGCACAGAAGGCGTTATACGACCATCTTGCGCCCCGTATGTTCCCTTTATGCATACGTTATATCGGCGACAGAGACCAGGCGGAAGATATACTTCAGGATGGATTTGTAACCCTGTTCACCCATCTGAAGGACTACAAGGGAGACGGCTCCTTTGAGGGATGGGCGAGAAGAATTTTTGTAACGACCGCGTTGATGAGTCTGCGAAGGAAGGACGCACTCAAGATGAGCGACGATCTGCAGGCTGCAAGAGGACTGAAGGCAGAGACGGTCTCGCAGACACAGAACATCGGATACAAGGAACTGATGAAACTGGTCATGACCCTGCCACCGGGATTCAGAACCGTATTCAATATGTATGCGATCGAGGGGTACTCGCACAAGGAGATCGGAGAATTGCTGGGAATCAGCGAAACGACCTCAAGAACGCAGCTCAGCAGAGCAAGAATTTGGTTACAGAACAAGATTAAGGAGATTGAAAATGTCTGAAAAGAACAACATATTTGAAAACGACCTGCTGATGAGGGCAATTCTCGAAAGCGGACAGGAGGAAGTTCCTGGACGCGTATGGGATGCTGTGTCAGAAAGATTGGACAAGGCAGAAGCCTCAAAAGTACGCAAGCCTGTCACTCTATGGTTTGGTCGCGCCGCCATGGCAGTGGCTGCGGTTGCTGCAGTCGTGGCAGCAGTGATTCTGTTCAACCGTGACCAGGAGCAGCTGCAGATGGTGCCGAGGGCAGTTCAAGGCGATATGATTGCAGTTGTTGAGCCGGATGTTGTAGAAGATACAGAGAGTGTGGTTTCGCAGACCAGTGGCGCTGAGCTTTTTGCATATGTGCCTGCTGCAGAGACAAAGAAGACTGATTATATTGAGCAGCTTGTTTCTGCAGAAGAGAGCGCAGCTGAAGCTGGCGGCAATGAGGAAAGAACAGCAGCTGCTGACCCCGAGGGCGGACAGATATCAGAGGAGACTGCTCAAAACCAGGTCATTACGACAGACAGCAGTGCTAATGTCATTGTAGATAAGAATGTCGATGCCACTCCAAAGGCCAATGATGCGGAGGCATGGCAGTCCTTTGACGAGTGGGAAGATGAAACTCCTGTACGCAAAGTAAAGACATCAATTACTGTTTCCGGTCTGACAGGATCGGCACAACAGCAGAATAACACCGGAGGCGGAGGAATACTTAAGGCTCCATCTCTCGTACTGACTCCGACTCAGACAGGAATCAAGGAAAAGGAAAACCAGACCAAATACGGTATTCCGGTATCTGTGGGAGCCGGTGTAAGATTTGAGTTCACCCCACGATGGTCTCTCGGAGTCGGTCTCAATTACACACATCTGAGCAGAACACTGCAGGGCACCTATACGCACGTGAATGAGGCCGGCAGCATCGACAATCTCGTCACTTCCGAGATCAGGAACGGCCAGCATTATATCGGTCTGCCTGTCAATGCATTCTTCAATATCATCAACAACGATCGTATAAGTTTCTACACATACGCAGGAGGAACTGTCGAGAAGTGCCTTTCTGACAGATATCACGTGATGTCCAACCACGTAATTCACAAGGAGAAAGCGGACGGAGTGCAGATGTCGGCCGCTATTGGTCTCGGGGCTGAATTCGGACTCACACAGCACCTTGGTCTATACATAGACCCAAGCCTCAGATATTACTTCGACTGCGACCAGCCTAAGAGCATCAGAACAGCCCAGCCGCTCATGTTCAGCGTGGAGGCCGGTCTTCGATTCAGACTATAACATCATCAGACCTTCGACACTTTCGCCATACGACTATGCCTGATATCAGGCAGAACCGGACAGCTACATTATTTTCGACCTTCAATTATGTTTCGTGCGAGGGTATTTGCACAGACAAAATCCTTGAGTTCCTGACACTCAGTCTGAAGGATCGTATTCTTATCTCCCTGCCACATCAGGGTTCCCTGCGAGATGAATCCGATCTTGTCTCCAATCTCAAGAATGGAGTTCATATCGTGCGTATTGACAACAGTGGTCATATTGAACTCCTTGGTAAGATCGCTGATCAGTCGGTCAATCAGGATGGAAGTATATGGATCAAGTCCTGAATTCGGCTCATCACAGAAAAGGAAAGACGGATTGAGGGCAATTGCGCGGGCAATTCCCACGCGTTTCTGCATACCTCCACTGAGCTCATTAGGATATTTGCTGTCAGATCCGACCACATTCACTTTCTCCAGACAATACTGCGCCCTTTCCTTCATCTGCGCCTTTGACCAGTCAGTAAAGAACTGCATCGGAAACATCACGTTTTCAATCACAGTTGCAAAATCGAACAGCGCACTACCTTGGAAAAGCACACCGATGTTCTGTCTCAGACTCTTCTTCTGAGCATAATTCATTGTGGTAAGACGTTGGTCACCATAATAGATTTCACCGCTGTCCGGCTCCATCAGGCCGATCAGATTCTTGAGCAGTACGGTCTTGCCTGAGCCGCTGGCACCGATAATCATATTGCACTTGCCAGGCTCATACTCGACATTAATATCCTTAAGGACCTCCTTGCCTTCGAAACTCTTGCACAGATGTTCTACTTTAATCATAATCAATGGTTTAATACAGCATCAGCTGGGTAACAATAAGGTCAAACAACAGGATAAGGATGCTGGTTATCACTATGGCCTTCGTGCTTGAGCGTCCCACTCCAAGCGAACCTCCCTTGGCATAGTATCCATTGAAGGCAGCAATCGATGAAATCAGAAAACAGAAAAGCGATATTTTGAAACAGCTATAAAAAATATAGAATCCGTTATAGAACGCCTTGATTCCGGTTATATATGACGGAGGAGGAATTATATGTGTCGCACTGACCACAATCCAACCTCCTACCAGTCCGAGTGCAAGGCTGAAAAGCATCAGAAACGGACTCAGAAGCGTTGCCGCTGTCACCTTCGGCAGCACAAGAAAGCCGGCCGAGTTGATACCCATCATGTCCATTGCATCAATCTGCTCGGTGATGCGCATGCTGCCGATCTCTGATGAGATGTTGGAGCCCATCTTGCCGGCAAGAATCAAGGCAATCATGGTGGAACAGAACTCCAGGATAAGACTTTCCCTGACCATGTATCCTATATACATCTTGTCGATTATCGGATTTTCGAGATTTGATGCAGTCTGAATCACAAGCACTCCGCCGATGAACAACGAAATCACGCCCACCAGCAAAATAGATGAGATGATCAGTTTGTCTGCCTCTATGATGAACTGTCTCCAGAAGATTTTACGCTTCTCAGGCCTCTTGAAGACCATTTTTAAGAAAAGCATATAGCTTCCGATCGAGACAAAAAAATTTTTTATCATGACTAAAATTTTTCTTTCGACCGCAAATTTACCACATTTTTCTTTTTTTTAGCCTCAGTCTCGATTTTCCGTTTCAGATTTGTAGATGCGCATTCAGTCATCCGTATATATGCGCCGGCGTTTCTGCCAAGTGACTTTCTTCCGCCATATTGACTGACAATGGTTTTCCTGCAGTATCTATTGAACACTGCTATACCAGCGTATCGACTGAACAATACTTATGAAATTTATAATAACTAAATAAATACTATATGCTGATTAATATTCATTGCGCGAAATGCATCGGGGTTGATGCTGTACCTGTGGAGATAGAGGTGGATCTTGCAACAGGAATTGGAATCCATCTGGTGGGACTTGCTGACACTGCAATCAAGGAGAGTCTGCTCAGGACGATAACGGCTCTGCAGTCGATGGGGTTCCGGATTCCCGGAAGGAAAATTGTCATCAATCTGGCGCCGGCAGACATGCACAAGAATGGTAGCGGATATGATGTACCTATTGCACTTGGTATTATTGCTGTGTCCAGACAACGGAAAATGCCTTCGTTGGGAGATTACATGATTATGGGAGAACTTGGGCTGGATGGAAGCATTCGAGACATACCCGGAGCACTTCCGATTGTGGAACTGGCAATACGAAGTGGACTTAAAGGCTGCATCCTGCCATTGAGTTCAGCCATGGAAGCGGTCGAATTCGGAAACATCAAGATTTATGGAGTGGAGAATCTGGAAGAGGTGCTGAGGATTGCTGAAGGCGGGGCCTGTGATGATCTGCTGGCTGTCAACAGAGCTGCTGCGAAGGACTGTGCCATGTTTTCGGAAGCGAACAGTGGAGGAGTTTCGAAGATGAACCAGGAAAGCATCCCGAAAACAGGCAATAATAAAATTTCAAGGGCATGCGGAATGCAGGAAACTGATCCGGACAGGGTTCATCCCTCCTACTACGACACAATGGATTTCTCAGAAATCATCGGCCAGGAGGCAGCCAAACGAGGGTTGGAAATTGCTGCTGCAGGTGGACACCATGTAATTCTCATCGGCAGTCCTGGCAGCGGAAAAAGCTCGCTTGCCAAGGCGATGGTCAGCATTCTTCCTGATCTGTCATTGGAAGAATCCATTCTTACCAGTAAAGTCTATTCCGTTGCAGGCAAGAGCAATCCAGGTGGCGGCCTGATCAGGAAAAGGCCATTCAGAGCACCTCACTACAGTGTTTCAATGGCGGCACTGCTTGGAGGAGGATCCGACAACATCGTCCCCGGGGAAGTATCACTGGCCAGCGGAGGGGTACTCTTCATGGATGAATTCTGCGAGGCACCCAGACGTACGATAGAGGCACTTCGTGCTCCAATGGAGGACAAAAAGGTCACTATCTCGCGCCTCAAGTCCAAGGTGGAGTTCCCTGCTGATTTCATGCTTGTGGCAGCCACAAATCCATGCCCCTGCGGCTACTACGGCGAAGGTGACCGCTGCACATGCTCTCCGACCAAAAGGATTGCTTATCTTGGCAAGCTGTCAGGTCCGATCATGGATAGAATTGACCTGCAGCTGTTTTTACGGCCAATCAACCCGAAGAAACTTGTGAACAGACCTCGCGGCGAGAGCAGTGCAGCGGTGGCTGCCCGAGTAGCTGCCGCCCGAGACATCCAGAAAAAACGGTTTGCGGGAGAAGTCATATTCTGCAATGCCGCAATGAACAACCGCATGATTGAAAAGTATTGTCCTCTCAGTTCTGACTGCCGGGAGCTCTTGGAGCGCATTCTGGACCGAATGGGACTCTCAGCACGAGCCTGCTCCCGCATCATCAAGCTCGCCCGCACCATGGCCGACCTGGAGGGACTGCCCGACATTCTCCCCGAACACCTATCCGAAGCCGCCGGCTACCGTTTCCTCGACAAAAAGAACATCTTTGACTGATTTTGCATATCTTTGCAGCATGAAACAGGAGATTACAATCAGCAATACAGCAGACCTCGAAAGAGCTGCAAAAGAATTCCTTGAGAAGATCGGAGAAAGGACTTTGGTCGCATTCTTTGCACCAATGGGATCGGGCAAGACAACATTCACAACTGCAATCTGCAAGGTTCTTGGCGTGACCGACCCTGTCGGATCACCGACTTTTGCCATCGTGAATGAATATATGCGTGCTGACGGCGATCCTATGTATCACTTTGACTTCTACCGCATCAACAAACTCCAGGAAGCAATCGAAATCGGCCTGTACGACTATCTCGACAGCGGCTGCCTCTGCATAATGGAGTGGCCGGAGAACATAGAAGAACTCCTTCCGGAAGACACCCTCTGCGTCCAGATCACAGTCAACCCGGACCAGTCCCGCACCCTCAGCTGGGAGCAATAGTTTGTTACCATCTGGAGCATCCAGATTTTATATAATATTAGCAATCAGACAGTTAACAAAAAGTGCTGCTCTTAGTCCCCCTCTTCAACCAGGGTACCAAGAGCAGCACTTTTGTCTATCTACTTGATTTTCTGCAAGTTATAAAAACACCATACTCTTAATGGTCGCTATTTAGAATAGATTGCAAACAGCGCTGATCCGGAGCCGGACATGGATGCGTAGACGGCTCCGCTGTCGTAGAGGGAGCGCTTGATTGCAGCCAATTCCGTGAACTTGGCAAAGACGGTTTCCTCAAAATCATTGACAAGCACTCCGTCCCACTGCTCAACAGGCATTGCCAACGCCTCCCTCAACGGAACCGCAGGAAGGTGCGGACGTATTCCACCATATGCATCCTTGGTCGACACAGCTATTCCTGCCGGTGTAATCACCTGAATCTCATACATCTGTCCCTCACAAATATCCCCTTTGCCTTCTGCCTCGCAAGCAACATCACCCTTGCCTTCTGCTTCGCAAGAGACATCTCCAGCACCAATATCCAAAGCCTGTCCCCAATCCAATCGAAGGTGATCAAAGAGGCCCTCAGGTTCAGTCAAGACCTCACCTCGTCCCTCACCTATCATCGGACGGTTATATATAAAGAACGCACAATCACTTCCAAGGCGGGCAGCGTATCCGGCAAGCGCATCCTCTGAAAGCTCAAGACCACACATCTCATTCAACATCTTCAGAGCAAAAGCCGCATCTGAAGAACCACCACCCAGACCAGCACCCACAGGAGAAGTCTTCTCAAGAAATATCTTCACCGGCGGAAGATCAAAATCCTCAGCAAGAATGAAATATGCTTTGGCTGTAAGATCCTTCAGCGGATCCCAATCCACACCCTCGGCACGGGCTATGGTAATCATCAGCTTACCATCCACCGAAATGCCCTGTACCAACTTTGGAGCATCACTATCTTGGACCTCCACGCCAAACACACCCTCAGGCTTCACACTTCCCTGTCGTGGTGCAACTGCAGAAGAATCATACTTTGCAAACAACTCGGCAGAGGTCCTGCTGTAGTCATCTCCAACCACGATTTCAAGCGTATCGCTGATACCGAAATATGGCACGAACAAAGTCTCAAGGTCATGAAATCCATCCTCGCGCTTGCGGAGGACATTAAGACCAAGGTTGATTTTGACATTAGGTTTTGTAATCATAATTATATATAAAATCCTTCACTTCCCATATCGAACAAGAAGTAAAGGATTTATTTTACTGATTGTGTACAATATTTCTGATTGCAGATTCAAGAGCTGCAGTGATCTCTTCCCGCTCGGCTTCAGTCTCAATGTTTTCCAGAACAGGAGCGATGAAAGATATCATCTGGAGTACCTTGGCATCCTCGAGAGTGATTCCGCGTGAACGCATATAGAACTGCTCATCTTCGTTCAATCGGCCGATTGTCGCTCCATGTGAGCACTTCACATCATCTGCATATATCTCCAGCTGCGGCTTGGTATCCACCTTGGCGCCATCAGACAGCAACAGGTTGTGATTCTCCTGATATGCCTCAGTCCTCTGGGCATCCTTCGCCACGATGATCTTTCCGTAGAAATCCACCTTTGAAGTACCGCCAGCTATACCCTTGAACAGCTGACGCGAATTGCAATGCGGAACTTTATGATGCATATCCACAGCAATCTTCACCTTCTCCTGCCCGGCACAGATATATGCACCATATATATTCGCCTGCGCACCTTCACCCACTAGCTCTACATTGAACTTCAAGTCAACAGACACGCCCGGCATCACCACCACAACTAGACTCTCACTCGCATCCCTATCAACAACGATATTCTGGAATAATTGATCTGAAATTTCGCGACTTGAAAGGTATTGAAAACTTGATTGTGAAGAAGACATGCCACCGGCTATGGGGTGACCTCCGTATGGAAGTCGTGGGTCATCGGAACAACAAGTTCCAAGACCGTCATATACTATGATAACCTTAGTCATAACCCTACAGATTATCGTAACCCTTCTCCTCAATCTCAGCGACAAGCTCCCTGCCGGCAGTCTTCACGATGCGACCATCCTTGAGCACATGCACGACGTCCGGAACGATGTAATCCAGAAGTCTCTGATAGTGAGTGATCACGATAGCTGCCTTTTCCGGTGTATGGAGGGAATTCACACCATTTGCAACAATGCGAAGCGCATCCACGTCAAGTCCGCTGTCTGTCTCGTCAAGAATAGCGAGTGTAGGATCCAGCATAGCCATCTGGAAGATCTCATTACGCTTCTTCTCTCCGCCCGAGAATCCCACATTCACCTCACGCTTTGCAAACTCCGGCTTCATCTGCACAAAAGCCATCTTCTCTCGCATCAGCTTCAGAAAATCACCAGCCTTGAGCGGCTCCAGTCCCTTTCCTGTGCGGTGTGCATTCACTGCTGTCTTCATGAAATTGGTGATGGTTACGCCAGGTATCTCTACCGGGTACTGGAATGAAAGGAAGATACCAGCCCACGCGCGCTCCTCAGGCGACATTGCCAAAAGATCCTGTCCGAGGAACTCAACACTTCCTGCAGTGACTGTGAACTGCGGTTTTCCGGCCAACACGGCAGAAAGCGTACTCTTACCCGCGCCGTTAGGACCCATCACAGCATGAATCTCACCCTTACGGATAGTCAGGTCCACTCCCTTAAGAATTTCCTTATCCTCAACCGAGGCTCTCAGCCCCTCAATTTTCAATAATATATCGTTTGCCATATAGCTTGTATTTTCTCGTTTCTAGTGCTGTGTCGAGTTTTGACCAGTTTTCGGCACAGGTGTTATCAAATTTAAGCAATTCTTCTGTTTCGTGTATGACCTGTGGCGATTTTTGCCAGAATTCGGCCACAGATCGTATTCAGGACCCTTTTCTGTATAATTTATACCAGCTGAACAGCGACCAGAGGCCATTGACCAAATACAGGCAGCTGACAATCGGCATAAACACAAGTCCTGCCTTCAGGTATAGTGTCAGGTTTGCCACATTCACAAGCAGCCAGGCAATCCAGCAGTCCCACTTCTTCAGCGCCGACAAAGTCTGGGCAGTCAGAATCAGCACCGTCACACAGCAGTCCAGATACGGAAGCGGATTTGCCGGAAAATATCCCACAAACCAACGCGTACCCATCATGCTCATCAGCCAGCCCCACAAGAGCGCCAAAGTCGGAACCAGAGCGACCACGAAAACTCTCTGTCTCCAGGTAAGCATGGACACCTTAAGATCGCCGGTTGCAGTCTCCTGCGATTTTTTAGGATGACTCCATCGATACTGGCCCATAATGTTGATTCCCAACGAAATCGGCTGCAATATCAGATTGGCATATAAGTTCTTCTGCCAAAACATGAAAAACAACAATGCAGTGTATATATAGCCCACATAGAAGTTGCTCTTTCTGTTGCGTCCTGCCAGAAAAACTGTGGTCAGACCAAACAATGCCGCCAACAGATCAATCAGCATCACCGGCCTTCCACCTAATTCAAATATTATAATATTAAAATAATCCATTCAAGCGTTTTTACTAACCAACCGAACCCTCGAGCGAAACCTGAAGAAGTTTCTGCGCCTCAACCGCAAACTCCATCGGCAACTTAGCCAACACCTCACGTGCATATCCGTTGACAATCAGTCCCACGGCCTCCTCCGGACCTATTCCCCTCTGGTTACAGTAGAAGAGCTGATCCTCACTGATCTTCGAGGTCGTAGCCTCATGCTCGACCACAGCAGTCTTGTTGGCATTCTCAATATAAGGGAAAGTATGCGCACCGCACTTATCTCCAATCAAAAGACTGTCACACTGTGAAAAATTGCGTGCATTATCCGCTCCCGGCAGCATCTTCACAAGTCCACGATAACTGTTCTGACTCTGACCGGCAGAGATACCCTTGCTGATGATGCGGCTGCGTGTATTGCGACCGATATGGATCATCTTCGTACCGGTGTCCGCCTGCTGGAAATTATTCGTAACCGCCACAGAATAGAACTCAGAAGACGAATTGTCTCCCTTTAGAATAGTCGAAGGATATTTCCAAGTGATTGCCGAACCTGTTTCTACCTGAGTCCATGAAAGGTGGCTTCCCGAGCCCTTGCAGATTCCCCTCTTGGTCACGAAATTAAAGATTCCTCCACGACCCTGCGCATCGCCCGGATACCAGTTCTGCACTGTCGAGTACTTTACCTCGGCATCCTTCTCCACAATGATCTCCACCACTGCTGCATGAAGCTGATTTTCATCACGCATTGGCGCGGTACAACCCTCCATATAGCTCACATACGAGCCCTCATCAGCCACAATCAGAGTTCTCTCAAACTGACCTGTACCGGCAGCATTGATTCTGAAATAGCTTGAAAGTTCCATCGGGCAGCGCACTCCCTTCGGTATATATACGAAAGAGCCGTCACTGAACACAGCCGAGTTCAGCGCCGCATAGAAGTTATCACCGACAGGAACTACAGAAGCAAGGTACTTGCGGATCAGGTCCGGATGCTCGCGCACAGCCTCCGAGAACGAGCAGAAAATGATACCCTTTTCGGCTAATGCAGAACGGAAAGTAGTTGTCACCGACACAGAATCGAACACTGCATCCACAGCAACACCGGCCAGCACCTCCCTTTCGTGAAGCGGAATGCCCAGCTTGTCAAAAGTCTTCTCCAGCTCCGGATCAATCTCCTTCGGACGGTCCTCAGCCTTCTTTGGGGCTGCATAATATATTATATCCTGAAAATCTATTTCGGGTATATCCAGATGGGCCCACTGAGGAAGTTCCATCTTCTGCCAACGTCGGAACGCCTCCAGACGGAACTCAAGCATCCACTCAGGCTCCTCCTTCTTCGCCGAAATCATTCGTATGATATCTTCATTGAGACCCTTGGGAATGAACTCCTGCTCGACATCAGTCACAAAGCCGTGCTCATATTCCTTGTCCGCAATGCTATCTAATATTTCTTTATCTTTACTCATATATACATTTTATTCTGGACTGCACACCCTCCTCCCAAAACACAAAATCTGCCATCCCTGCAAGTATCAGTCCGACCTACAAAGATAGCAGATTTTCTTATATTATTGTCTCCAATCTATGGAGAATGAGCCCTACTAAAAACTCTATTCTCCGTCAAACAGAACAGGGACAGTCATTCTAACTTTGACCTTCTCACCGTTAAGTTCTGCCGGTGTCCACTTGGGAGACTTCGACACAGCCTTCACGGCAGCATCATTCAATTCCGAGTTTGAGCCAAAGACCGAACGGATATCAACAACGGATCCGTCTTCTGTTACAACAAACTCTACAAGAACTACTCTAGAAATTCCGGACGTCGCAAACGAACGCGGCATCACCACATGCGAATTGACCCATAAGGCAAAATCATGGATGGAACCTCCATTGAAAGTCGGATTCACAACCTTACCAGCCACAGCAGCTGGCTCGCCCTTGGTGCGCCTGTTATTCCGTTGAGCAAAAAGGGACTCTGATGACAGCAACATCACCATCAAAGCCAGAACGGTGAATATCTTTTTCATATAAATAAGTTCAAGTCTGTTTCTGAGGTCTACTAGTGAATTGCCACTGTAAGCATTGCCATCACGATGGACACCATGCTCATAAGCTTGATGAGGATGTTGAGTGACGGACCGGATGTATCCTTGAATGGGTCACCGACTGTATCACCTGTCACAGTTGCCTTGTGAGCCTCTGAGTTCTTGCCACCAAGATGACCTTCCTCAACATATTTCTTTGCATTGTCCCAAGCTCCACCCGAGTTCGACATGAACACAGCGAGGACGAAACCTGAACCAAGACCACCGATAAGGAGTCCCATCACACCTGCAGGACCTAGGATAAGGCCTACGAGCACAGGAACGATGATTGCGATAAGTGAAGGAAGAAGCATTTCCTTCTGAGCGCCCTTTGTTGAGATCTCCACGCAACGTGCATAATCAGGAGTTGCTTCCTTTGTAAGGATACCCTTAATCTCACGGAACTGACGGCGAACCTCAGTCACCATGCTCTGAGCAGCACGACCTACAGCATTCATTGTGAGACCGCAGAAGAGGAATGACATCATCGCACCGATAAACACACCCACAAGAACCACCGGATTCATAAGATCCACGTGATAGTAAGCCATAATATCAGGAATTGTAGCCTGCGCCGCATCGATAGTATTACCAGCTACGTCCACAATCTGCCTTCCAAGATGAGTCATACCGATCTTGATTTCCTCGATATATGAAGCAAGGAGTGCAAGTCCTGTGAGGGCAGCTGAACCAATTGCAAAGCCCTTTCCAGTTGCTGCAGTCGTATTTCCGAGAGCATCAAGCACGTCTGTACGCTTGCGCACCTCAGGATCAAGCTCACTCATCTGAGCATTACCACCGGCATTGTCAGCTATCGGGCCATATGCGTCAGTTGCAAGGGTAATTCCGAGAGTCGAAAGCATACCCACAGCAGCGATACCGATACCATAAAGACCGGTAGAAAGGCTGTCTGCAGAGAAAGAAAGGTCGAATCCGTTTGCGCAGAGATATGCGAGAAGGATTGCCACTGCGATTGTAATCACAGGAATCGCAGTCGAAAGCATACCGAGACCAACGCCTGAGATGATTACAGTTGCAGGACCTGTCTGGGCAGATTCCGCGAGTTTCTGAGTTGGGCGATATGAGTGTGAAGTATAATATTCAGTTGCCTGACCGATGATCACACCAGCAGCAAGACCGACCACTACCGAGAGTGAGAAGCCCCACCAGTTCTCCATTCCGAGGAGATACATGATGCCGAATGTAGCCACAGCAATAAGGATCGAACTGAGGTTGGTTCCGCGGCCAAGGGACTTGAGAAGCTGATCCATACCGGCACCCTCTTTAGTGCGGACAACATATATACCCAAGATTGAAAGGACAACGCCCACAGCTGCAATTGTCATAGGAGCAAGAATGGCCTTCATCTGCGCATCCACGCCGACAGCTGAATATGCAGCTGCTCCGAGAGCCATTGTCGCAAGGATGGAACCGCAATATGACTCATAAAGGTCAGCACCCATACCAGCCACGTCACCTACGTTATCTCCTACGTTGTCAGCGATTGTAGCAGGGTTACGAGGGTCGTCTTCTGGAATGCCAGCCTCAACTTTACCTACAAGGTCAGCACCAACGTCTGCTGCCTTAGTGTAAATACCGCCACCGACACGAGCGAAGAGAGCCTGAGTCGACGCACCCATACCGAACGTCAACATAGTGGTTGTGATGAACACAAGCTTCTGAGTTCCTTCAATATCCACAAAGTTGTTAAGAATAACCCACCAGATTGCAATATCCAACAGGCCAAGACCAACAACAGTAAGTCCCATTACCGCACCGCTTCGGAAAGCGACCTTCAAACCTGAATTAAGAGATCTCTGAGCAGCATTTGCTGTTCTTGCCGATGCATATGTAGCAGTCTTCATGCCGACAAAGCCAGCCAAGCCGGAGAAGAAACCACCTGTAAGGAATGCGAAAGGCACCCAACTGTTCTGAACTCCAAGGTATGCCAATAAAGCAAAAAGAGCAGCAAGTACAACAAAGACGATGATCACGACCTTGTACTGCTGTCTCAAATAAGCCATAGCTCCCTCTCTTACGAATTTAGCGATTTCCTTCATTGTCGCTGTTCCTTCGCTCTCCTTCATCATCTGACGGAAAAATAGGTAGGCAAATGCTAACGCCACCACTGCCGCCGCCGGCACAAGATAGAATAGGTTATTCATAACTTTTTATAAAATTAGTGTTATTTCGTGTGTTGTCTGACCATGTCAGTCCAACAAAATTATTTATTATTTGTTAAAAAACAATAGGCAAAATCACCATTTTAATACACTCAGAGCAATATTTTTTAAAATTGTTAATTTCATCAGAACAACCTATTCACCTTTTTATTATCTTTGCTATTGTCCGGAAAATGGTTTGGCAGGCAATCATCAGATTTCCTGCCATTTTGCATAAAATAAACAGGACAGAACTCTTTCGAATCCTGTCCTGCAACTTTATTTTGTATCCTGATCGGAAGCTTATGGAAGAGTCACCTCAAGCATAGCGGTACCACGTGCTGGAATTGCCCAATAGTCATCCCAACCATTCCAAAGCAAGAATGACATGTGAACTGTATTAGTTGAAGACTTATATACATCAACATACTCACG
>JAEIGA010004375.1_pt1 | contig 21861 bp, 27 predicted proteins | sample 9270691 | NCBI WGS metagenome assembly JAEIGA01 (sample SAMN17057246, study PRJNA624740) | gut metagenome | biome: biome; isolation source: fecal sample | host: Bos grunniens | place: China: Xizang | collected 2019 | reverse complement strand
GTTCTCATTATTTCTTCTAGTTGCTTTTTCATTTCTTTTTCTTTAGATTCGATATCTTTACGTGCTGTTTCAAACTCTATAAGTTTGTTTCTCATTTGTTCTGCTATGATAAGTTGCCCCTCCTCAACTTTTATCAAGCTCTTTTGTTCTTTATCTAAATATTCATTTAATCCCATTATTTCCTCTTTTCTAGGCTTTTTATTGCCTCATCTAATTGATTTATTGTCATTTCTCTATCACTTGTTACTTTGTAGTAATCTAGTATTTTTTCTCTATCTGCTCCCTTTTCTTCTATTAGTTCAGTTAATCTAGTCATCATTTTAAGTTTTTCTTCTTCATTTACTTCGTTATCACTATCGTTCCCATCATCTATTAATAGAAGTCCATTTAGAGCTATTTTACGTGCATAGCTACTTGCTGATCCTGTTATTTGACTTCCGTCCATTCCTTTTTTAGTTTCTTCTTCTCTTGCGTATGCTACGTTTTCTATTGTTTTAGTTCCATCTGTAAGTATTGCTGTTGCTTTAACATAATATCTATCTCCTATGTTTACTAACTCATCAGTTAGTCTTAATATAAGTTCTTCTTCTTTTAGTAATGGTTTTAAAGACTCTAGGATATCTTCACAACTTCTATACTTAAATCCTCCATAACTGTTATATTGATTCTTGGGTGCTTTTAATTCATTTTGTATTTTTAATAGTTTAGTTAACATTTAATCTCCTCCTATATATTGATACTGTCTTACCAGTCCATTGACATTTCTTTTTTCCTGTTACTTCTAGTCGTCCATCTATTAGCATTTCGGTTGCTCTTGGGCTTACAAAGTTTCTTTCATTGGTGGGTATGTATCCTCTCATATACATTTCTTGTGCTATCTCTTTAGCTGTTAGTTCTTTATCTCCTAGACATTCTAGTATTTGTCTATATCTCTTATTCTTATCTACTTCTAGTTCAGCAAAGTTTCGATTCTCTCTTAATATTTGTGCTTCTAACATTTTCTATCCTCCAAATATTTCATTAGCTCGTCCCATTTGTTGCCTTTTATATCTACTTTTGTTTCGTGAGTTTTTTCTGTGTATGTTGTGTATGATCTACTTCTTACTAACTCACTAGCTTTCTTTAATCTGCTTTCTAGGTTTTCTACCTTTTCTTTTAGTTCTATGTTTTCATTCATAAGTTTTATTGCTGTATCACTTATTTCACTTATTGCTTTTTCAAAATCTTCTTTATTCATTTATCCTCCATAATCTAATTTTTATTTCTTTTATCCTGTATTCTTTTTCAAGTTCAGGTGTAGCAAAGACATATCGTCCACACCATTTACATAATTGTTTACCTGATTTATTTGTTATCAATACACTATGTCCGCATTTGCACTTTGTCCTATGATCTGTAAAGTATTCAGCTAACTTTTCTTCTCTACTAAATCCGTTCATTAAAAGTTATTTATTATGTCCTCCATCTCTCTTTTTTCTTCAGGTGTTGGCTCTTGGCTTTGTATATCTTTCCCAAACCATTCAGGTAAGTCATTATTTGTTTTCCAGTTTCTTAATATTCCGTTTATATAACTAAATGTCTTTTTATTATTAAAGACTGATTCATTTATTGCTTTTATAAGTATGTCTTTATCAAAGTCCTCTAACCATGCTTGTATCTTTTCATATTCTATTGGGCTTATTGTCCTATTAAAGTTCTTTTCTATTAGGTTGCATATTTCTACAACGTCATCTGTTACATTATTGTTACCAGTTGTTACATTGTAACGCCCACCATCTAGTTGTTCTATTCTATTCTTATCTATTCTATTCTTATCTATACTGTGTATACATGTTGTATCCAAAGTGTATACATTGTTTTTATCAAGCCCTAATTGTTGTAGTTCTTCCTGATATATTGTTGGTTTTGTTCTATCGTTTTGTAGGTAATTATTTAATCTCCAATGTCTTATTACTATTACTCCACTTTCAAATGGTATTATGAATTGTTTTGCTATTAGTATTTTTACGTCATCTTCTTTAAGTCCTGTAAACATTAGTATTTTATGTAAGTCATCTACAAAACCATCATCATCAGCTCTCATTCCAAGTTCGTAGTATAGTAGTCTTGCACTGATAGGCATTTGTAAAAACTTATCTGTATCTACTACACTTAAGCTAAACATTCTTTTTTGTGCCATATTGCCTCCTTTTCTTATTTTTGATATAATCTAGTTGAAGTAGTTTTTGCCGATTCTACTTCTTTTTTTATTCCCCTGCATATCTACAAAAGTTTTCTGTATGTCCTGCTTCCATACAACCTTTAACTGATTTTTCATTGTATAAGTGTCCTAGTATAATTACTGCTATTAAAGCTATTCCCATCACTACAAGTTCTAATCTTCTATGATTCTTTTCTTTCTTTTCTTGCTTTTTAGCCTTAATTAATTCTCTTTCTTGTTTTCTTTTACAATTTTCATGTATAATTTCTAACATTTTTTCAGTTTCTTTCATTTAATTCCTAACCTCTTTTCTACTAATCTTTTTAATGCTACTTTCTTCCTACAACTAGGTATTAAGTAGTTTTTTTGTTTCATCTCTGTTCTTACTTCATTGATGATCTTCATAGCACTTTGATAACCTATGCCGATTAGCTCTTGAAGTTCTTTTGCTGTTATGTATTCTTTCATTTAACCCTCTCGTTTTGTCTCTTATTCATGAGACATTTTAGTTATAAAAATATCTTCAAACTTGCTTTGTAAGATATTAAGTATTGTGCTGATCTCCTCACAAGTAAACTCTCTTTTACCATTTTCTTTTAAGCAGTAAGCACCTGTACTTATTCCTAATTTTAAAGCCATTTGTTGTTGTGATATTCCTAACTCTGCTCTCTTGCCTCTTAACTTGGAATATTTCAATTTCACACCTCCTTTTTGTCTCACGTTCGTGTGACACCTTACAATTCCATTATACCTGCCCTATATAATTTGTCAATAAATATTTTTACAAAATGTTTTTATTTACATTTTTTATGTTATAATGTTTATTGAAAAGAGGTTGAATATGGAGAAGAACGAATATTTAGATAGCAACTTAAATAAGGTTATTGGGGCTATATTAAAACGAGAACGTGAAAAGCAAGGCTTATCGTTAGAGGAGTTATCTATAAGAATGAATAATAAAATTATTAGACAAAACTTACATAACTACGAGAATGCAAAAACTAGATTAAGACTATCTAGGTTTCTATTAATATGTGAGGCTCTACACCTTGATCCAAATGAGGTGTTTGAAGAAATTAATATGAAGTATTTTAAAGACGCTAAATTATAATTACTGGGGGTTTTGGTATGAGTATATATAAAGATAATCGTAAGACAAAAGATGGTCGTTGTTACTTTTTTCAAGTAATGAAAAATGGAGAGTTATATAAATCAAAGAGATTCTTAACACGTGAAGAAGCTCGTAAAGAGGAAGCAAAGTTCTTGCTTTCTTTTAATCCTGTAAATAAAAAGTTTTTAGTTGTTGCTGATTCTTACTTTGATAATTTAAAGTCTTATTGTAAGTATTCAACTATCTATACTTATATTAAGGACTATAACAAGCACATATACCCTTATTTCCACGATAAAGACATTAGTAGTATAAATATACCTATTTATAATCAATGGTGGCTAGAAATGTCTAAAAAGGGCTTATCTGTTAAATATCTAAATAAGATTAATTCTCTTTTAAAAAATATATTTCAATATGCTATTCAAAGTTTTGGTTTAGAAATAAATCCAGTCGTTAAAACCTTTAAAGCTAAACACGATAAAATAGTTACAGAAAAAATACGATACATTACTAAAGACGAGTTTGATAGATTCATTAGTGTTGCTGATGATCCAACCTATGAATTGCTTTTTAAAACACTTTTCTATACTGGAGCTAGAATTGGAGAGTTGCTTTGTTTGACTTGGAATGATATCAACCTAGAGCAGAAATATATCTCTATTACAAAGACACTTTATAAAATCCACGATAACAAGCCTACGTCTAACAAAACTCACACTAATAGGCAAATATACCTTAACGACTCTTTCGTTCAGGAATTGGCTTGTTTTAAGGCTACAAAAGAAAGTTATAAAGACTTCTCAAATAACTGGTATGTGTTTGGAGATATTAGGACTTTATCTACTACTCAAATTGCAAGAAAAAAACACCAATGGTTTTTAGCCACTGGTGTTCGTGAAATTACTATACATGAGTTCCGTCATTCTCACGTATCTATGTTAATTAATGAGTATCTTAAATCAGGTCAAACTGATTCTACTCGATTCTTTATTATGATGAGTCAACGTCTAGGTCATACTATTCCTGTTATGGAGCGTACTTATATGCACCTCTTTCCAAATACTCAAAATGATATTGTTAAGCTATTAAACTATGCCTAAATTATGCCTAGACAAAATAAAAACCCTTAATTTATAAGGGTATTTTTTATTTGGTAGCGAGAGAGGGGCTTGAATTATAGGTATTATACCTCGTTAAAGCCCTTTGTTTATTGATGTATCTCGTTGCTATTTTTTATTGCTTTTCATTGAAACTATGCCTAAATTATGCCTAGAATTATAAACATTATATATTCTAAGTCCAGTTCAGTTATGCCTGTATTATCTATTAAGTACATTATTACACCTCCTTAATAGTATTATTAGACATAACTTTTTTATTTCCTACTCTTGGAATCCATATTCTTTAAGTTTTTCTAAATCAGGCTCTCCAAAGTTGCCATCTGCTTCTAGGTCATTATTGATTTGAAAGCGTGTTATCCAAGCCTTTAAATTGTTTCCGTAGTATGTTCCTATTACTTGTTGTGGGTTGCAACCTGTTTTGTATCCATATCCTAAAAAGTTTTCTACCATAAAGCCTGATATTCTACCTATGTTGTCATCAGTATCTCCTAAAGAGAAATACCCTTTTTCTGGGAAGAAATCATTTCTAGGTACTGGTGTAAAGTCATATAGGTTATTGTCTATTATATCTACGCTACTATCTACATAAAAGGCTTGATTAGGTTCTAATGCTTTATCACATACAAAGCACCATTTACCATTACCATTTACTTTTTGTCCATAGTATTCAGGAAGACCAACAGTTATATGAAAGTGGTTTCCACTTGCTTGTCCTGATGTACCTTCTCTAATGATACGTTCTCCTTTATGTAATATTTGTCCTACTGATATTTTATTATAGTCATCATTATTCATGTGTGTTAGTGTTAGATATAAATATGTAGGTGCTTCTTGATATGGTATCTTTAACATATCACAACTCATTAAAACTATGTTATTACAACCATTGTTGTTCTTTATCTTTTCTACTACTAAATAGTCATTCTTTGGTACAAAGTAGCTTCTACCACCATCTTGACACGCTTCGTCCCACGGCTTATCACTACAACCTTTAAAAGGATACCAATGTGCTAAATGATTACCCTCATCATGTCTTTGTGTGATTCTCATGTAGTCAAACGGATATATTGCGTATTCCATAGTTATTCCCCTTTCTTATAGTTGTAGTTAGATATTCCTGTTATTACTCCTAAAAATGTACTTATTGCACTTATTGTCAACACTATTGTTTCTGTATCAAAGTTATAGATTTGTCCTAATGTACCAATTAGTGTGATAAGAGCTGGTATAAATATTATTAAACCCCATTTGAATATTTGATAAATCTTATCATTAAGTTTCATATTAACCTCCTATTTTTAAACCTAATTTTAGATATATAAAAACAATACCTACTAATCCTGTAAGTATTGCTCCTATAACTGTTCTTGTTATCCATCTTAACTTGTCTTTTAGTTCTTCTATTTCTTTTTCGTTTTCTTTAGATATTGTATAAGCTTCATCTGTTTTTTGTTTTGTATTGTTGTAGTCGTCTAGCTTCGTCTCTATTTTTGTTAGTCTAGTCAATACTTCTTTCTCAAACTCTCTCATTTCCATATTCTACCTTTCAACCTTTCAAATCTTTTTTTATACCACCAATATCTTATTTTTTGATTATTGGCTTTTGCATATATCATTTTACGTTCTAGTTCTATTAGTTCTTTCATTATGCTGTTCTTCTCCATATATATACTGCTATATAAGGTTGTATATTATTATGTGAGTTTCCACTACCAGTTGTTCTAATATACCCTGTTGTTGTTGCTCCATTTGCTGATCCCTCAACAAGTATTCCATAACCACTACCTGATCCAGTTTTTGCTTGTATGTTGTGAGTATGAGATGGTATCTCTCCCTCTGTTAGTGTGTGGTTATATTCTCCACCTGTTGCTCCACCACTAAATGTTTTGCTTTCACTATTAGAGTCTGTTCCTGATCCTACACCTATTAAAGTTCTTCCTGTTGCATAAGCAACCCAAGTTCCACCAAAGTAATTAGATGGATTTGTGCTACTTGTACTAATATATATTGAGTTTACTGGATATATTAAATCTAATATATTTGAAGCAGTACCATTTTTCTTTATTAATAAGTTCCCATTTACTTGGGCGTTTCCCTCAACCTCAAATGCGTTTGTTGAGGCTGGGAAGCAGTCAACACCTACATTTCTTTTTGCTCTATCTATAAATAATATTGGTGTTCCTACTGCTAATGTTAAGTTATAAGTAGTAGTTGCTAAACTATCTTGTACTACTACTTGTACGTTCCACTCGTATAAGTTATCAGCTTGAAATGTAGCTTGTACGTTATCACTTAAAGTTACATAACTTCCCCATGTTGAGGTTGTAGTTTTCTTTATACGATATTTTATTGATATGGTATTATGTGAGTTCAAACTAGAATAATTAGCGTCAACCTTAATGTTTGTTGCTGTGTAGTAATTAGACTGTCTTTGTAATGTTATTATGGCTGTTGGGCTACTCCAAGATAAGACAGTAATTGCTAAATTTTTAGTTGTTGTAAATCCTCTACTATCTGTTAAGACTACTGTTGCTGTTGTATTTGATGATACATTTATAGTTCCATAGTTAAAGTTTAATGTTGCAGAGCTTATTGACTGCGTTTGTGTTGCTCCATTTATTGTTACTTTTACACTACTCAATGTTGCACTATTTTTTGCACTTGCACTTGTTATATTGAATTGTAATGTTGATTTATTCTGTACTATATGTTGGTTATTACCTGTAATTCCTGTTGTTGTGGTGTTTGTATCTTTATATGCTACATTAAAAGTAGGGTTTGAGTTAGTTACGTAACAAGTTACATTTGTTGTAGTTTCTCCTACTAATGTAGTTCCATTATATGTTTTTGTAGTAATAACCATAGTTCCACTTTGGGCGTTTGGTATTTGTGCGTAGAAACTAGTAGGTATAGTCCAGTTTATAGAAGCTCCTACATTTGTTCCTATTGTTCCTGATAAACTTCCAAATGAATAAGTTAATGTATGTGTAAAAGTATTTGACTTTCTATTAGTGTTTATTGTTATTTGTGATCCTATATTTGCTGTACCTGATACTGTGGCTGTACTTTTTCTAGGTATTGTTGTTAAAGTTAAGTTTGCGTCAACATTGGTTGATGGTGGTACATAAGAGTTAGAGCCATTTTTAGTCCATACTGTTCTAGCATAACCACTTAAAGTTCCATCATCATTATGAGGTACATCTATATAACCTATTATTTGATTTAATTCATCACGATTTATTGAAGTGTATGTTGTACTAGCACCTAATATATCTCCGTTCTTGCTATCGTGCCAATATACTGCTAAACTTTGTGCTTCACTACCACTAAATCTTATTCCATTACCTGTTATATCAGCTTCTAGGTATAGTCTTGATTTATTAGTTTCAATGCTATAGCTTTCTTCTCTTACTGCTACTTCTATTATGTAATAGTATGTACTACTTGCTGGAGCATAGACATTTTTATAATTTGCGTTATATGCCATATTTTATCCTCCTATAATGTCGATACAAAACCTATTCCATCATTTACTACTGTTGAGCCATTCATTATTGTTATAGGTATTATACGCATTTTATCAACTAATGTGATTTCTTCTTCTACTACTGATTTCTTCATGTGAAACTCATCTCCATCAGCCCAGTATATTTTATTGTTGTTTCTATCGTATCCTGCAAATCCTACTGTTGTATTAATTAATAAATAACCACCATCAGTTGCGTTCATTCTTATTCCATCTTTGTTTAATACTGCTATTAGGTTATTTGCTTCATCATAAACTTCAAGTATTCCATTTTGGTTTAAGTTTGATCCTAGACTTAAAGTTCCACCTTTTATTAGGTCAGCAGTTAAGTTTATTACATTTATGTTTTGCATATTAAGGACATTATCAATAGTCCATGCACTTGTAAATGTTCCGTTTATTCCTGTATTACTAAATCCAATACCTCCAGCACTTAACATTATTACATTTGTAGCTGATTCTTTTGGTAGAGAATCTACTATCAGGATTTTATCTCCATCATAGATAACATAAGAGTTACCTAAAACACCCCATATTTGGCTTGTAGCCTGTTCTAATTGTTCTTCTAGTATTACTCTAGTAGTTACCATACTTTCGTTGGCTTTAATGCTTGTTTGAGTATCTATATAAGACGTTAAATCACTTATTTCTTTAGTAAAGTTCCCAAACTCTAAAGAGGTATATTTTTCTAGTATGCAGTCATAATCATACGCTATTAGGTTTGTTAATATATTTATTCCTAGTCTTTCATCTTTAACTTGTATAGTATCTCCTATATCAGTAATCTTTTCTAAATTAGCGTTTAGTTCATAATTAACTTGAGGTATGTAATGTTCTTGTAAGTATGCTAGAGCTTGATTCATTAAATCAGTCTTTAATGCTTCTTTGTAGGCTTGTTCGTTAATGTTGCCATCTTCATCTCTAAAATCATCTACGTCTATTTCTTGATTAAAATGTACTACCTTTGTATATGGTATATCGTATTGATGATCTGCATATAAAAAGACTTCATCTAATAGAAGTCCATCTTCTCCAACTGGTAGTATTTTTGTTACAACTTGACTCCAGTCATATTGTACTGATATGTCTTTTAGGTTTTTAGCATATCTTACTACTACACCATTATCTTGTCCTATGGAGTTCATTATCTTGAAGTTCCAGTTGTCTCTATCAAAATGTCCTCCCCATCTTTCTCTTATTGTAGTAAATGCTTCAAATAGGCTTTTTCTTACACACCTATAAGAATTAATCGTAGTTATATCACTTGTAGTTGTAAAAGGGCTTTCGTTATCTGTTGCATTATTTAAGTAGTCCATAGCTTGGTTACAAGTTTTATCTACTACATAAGAGTCTTGAATAACATAGTTTCTTGTATCATAAGAGATATGCCAAGCCTTTAAGATTAGTTTATGTTTATGCTTTTCTATGTCAGTTATTCTAAAGGCTTGTTCTCCCTTTGGTGTATTTGATACAAGTATTCTGTTACTAGTTAAATCATCTATGTATTCTATTGGAGCTTCTATGTCTAGGTAATAATCTCCATTGTCTTGTTTTATTATGTGCTGATATGTTGGAATTATTATTTTATCTCCATTACTTGAATAGTTTGTATCAGTTGTTCCAAATAGTTTTAACATTTTACCACCACCTTACAGCCATCTTGTATAATCTGTTATTGTGGCTTTAGTAATACCACCTGTTATTTTAATTGTGTTTTCATTAGGTTGTAATGTCATTGAATTATAATTACCTGTTACATTTCTATTTAATAAAGCGTGTGTATCAGGATCAAATGCTTCCATATCACTTATTGATATAGTCATTTTATCAGTAAGTTCTACACTTAATATTTGGTTATCATTCAAATAGATTCCACCTGTACCATTACCCTCTAATGCTATTGTAGGTTTAGAGTAAATATTACCTGTGTTATCTACTATTACTTTATCAGTATCTTTTTCCATATAAGATAAATCCATAATAAAAGGTAAGTCGTTGTTTTGTTGATTTATGTTAGTTATTCCATAATAAGTAGTTGCACTCATTAAATTATCCAACTGCTCTATTAATTCAGTATCAGTAATAATAGTGTTTGTTGGAGTTGTTAGTCTTCCATATACAATAGCATTTGTTGTTCCTAGTAATGTTTTAAAGTCTGCTAATGATAAACCTGTATTATAAAAATAAATATTAGTATTAGGCATTTGACAATTGCTTGAAATATTACAAGGTAATTTAGTTGTATCTTGAATATATCCTACTCCACCACCATAATAAACTTGTGTTGTTCCAGAAGATGTGTACCAATCCCCTGTTCCATCTAGCACTACTTTACCTATTTCTTTATGTAAATACCAACTATCATTATCTTTATAGATATAGTCTTGATAATCTCCTATTTTACATAGTTCTATACCATTAGGAATATCATTACCTTTTGCAAATGTTTCTGTTCCTGCATTTGTATAGAAAGTATTGTTTACTAAATCATACAAACCAATTTCGTTATCACTATTACGATAACATGGTATAAAGTTTCTTACTAAAACCTCATTTGAATATATTTTCATGCTATATAGTTTAATATATGCATTTGCTTGTACTGAATTATTATTATTTCTACCAAAAATATAAGCATTTATAGAAGAAGTAGCATTTGTAAATGAATGGGTGCTACTAACAACAATTTCATTATTTACTTTTAAATATTGATTACTTCTACCATAATAAAATTCTACGTCATATTTCGTATTAGCAGAAGTTGAAGAAGTAGAACTAACCCAAGCAGTATTATCTCTATATTCCCACATGTTTGTTACAGAATTACCAAAAACTTCCAAAACGTCACCACTATAAGTACCATAAATTGACTGATTTGAAAGAGTAGTATACTCCATAGAACATTCCACCCTATCGTTTGTTGTTGGCTTATAATTTGTATCAATGTATTGTGTTCCACTACTTTGTATATATTCTACTTTTGTATAATTACTAGGTAAGTTGGCTCCTAAATATATAGGATATGTTTGGCTTTGATATGGTTTGTATGGACTTATAGCATTTCCTTTTTCTAGTTGTATTTTAATTGAGTCTAAATTATTTGCTCTCCAAAAGTTTATGTAATATGTATCACTTGAAGTTGTAAATGTTTCATTTGCTTGATAAGATACTGCTCCTATATATGTTTTATCACTTTTATATGATAAAATGTTTATTCCCATACCACTTCCATCATTTGAGATTTTATAAGTTGTACTAGGACTTACTCTAATCATATTTTTATTTATTAAACCACTACCTGTTGTTTTTGCACCATTACTATCGTACATACCAGTTTCAGTTTCCCCATCAAACAAGTTCTTCCCTACTACCTTTATTGTATTATCTCCTGTGACTACGTTAATAGGTATAGGGTTGCTTGGTGTTGGCTCTCCATCTTGGCTTGTATTTCCTTTTAGTGTTGTTGATAATGTGTTCTCATTAGTTTCTATACTTGCACTTGTTACATTCTCTAGTGTATCTATTGTTGGCTCTATTATTAAAGGCGTTTCTTCTAATGGATACTTAAAGGGTTGACAGTGTAATGTTACTGTTGCTGTTTTAAAACTTATTAGTTTTTCATAGTCTATTTGGTCGATTATTTTATAATTGTATTTCTTATCAGGCTCATTACTAAATACTATTGTTCCTGTGCCATTAAAAAAGGCTATGATTTGGTTTATATCAAATGTATGAAATAAACCTATTGTCATAACCTTATCATAAGCTCCATATCCTAGATTTGTCGTTATGTCTCCATCTCGTCCATCTATTTCCTCTTGTAATACTCTCATTGGTGGTTTAGTTATTGGTGGTAGTTCATTTATTGCTAATCCATTTATGGTATTTGAATTAACACCATTTATTATTACATAGTTTCTCAATTAAATACCTCCTCACTTACTACTTTATTTACAAACTTTCCTACTTTTCTATCGTCTAGTTCTACGTCAACTTCTTGTAACGCTTCTTTCATAGCATTTGCCATTAATTTATAATTCAAATCATAAGCAATACTTGGATTAATAGATGGATTAAGGCTTGTACTCATTAAGCCTCCTAGTCCATTCATAGCGTTTTGTGTATCTGCGTATAATGTTCCTAATACACTATTACCTAGTTCATCTACTTGGTTAAGTAATGCGTTTTCGTCATCTTTGATTCCTTTACTTAATCCCTCTAATAAGAATTGCCCCATTTCTCTAGTTGCTTTAGATGGGCTTTGTTCTTTTAATGAAGCCTTTAACCTACTTAACATTGTATTACCTATGTTAGATACTGTGCTAAATAACCAAGACTTTTTACTATCCATACCATTTGCAAGTCCCTGTATGAAGTTTGATCCTGCTTGAGTTACTTCTCCCTGTTTACTTGTTATTGCACTTACATACTGATTAAGTTCGTCTCTTTGAGAATCTACAATACGTTTAGCGTTATCCATTTGAGTTTTATACATTTCGTTTCCTGTTTCCTCAAACATTTTCTTGTTCCACTCGTAGTCATATTCAGCTTGTTTTAAGTTATCTTCTCTTATCTTCTTTTCTTTATCAGTTGCATCTTCTAATGTTTTTGTATATTCCCAAGTTGTTGTTGACATTTCGTTGTATTTTTCTTCGTGGAACTTTTGTAAGTTATCTTCGTATTGTGCTATTGTGTATTGGTAATTGTCATAAGTATCTTTTGCTTTGTTGTAATATTCTCTTGTTTGGGCTAGTCTAGGTAATAAAGCAAGTCTCTCTTGGTCTGTTCTAGCGTTTTGATATTCTCCCTCTACTTTTGTTAGTTCTTCTTCTAAAGATATCATATCTTGATATGCTTCTTGTTTTTTAGAACGTGCTTCCTCGTATTGGGCTGTTTGGCTACTTAAGTATGCTTCAGCTTTTTTCTTTTCTATTAAGTTATCTAGTTCTTTACCTATGTCTTGGTATCCTGTTATTTGTCCGTCTATTAGTTTCATTTCGACACCATAGGCTTGGCTTAATTGGTTTACTATAAAGTCTGCTCTTGCTTCGTATCCATCTTGGACTTTTCCATTTTCATCAGTTATGCTTTGTAGTTCTTTATAAAGATTTTCGTAGTATGATATCTCACTCATAGAATTATTAAGTGAGTTTTGTTTTGCTTCTTCTAATGCTTCCCAACTACTTGCGTTATTATCTATTGCGTCTCTATGTGCTTCTAGTTCTAGTCTTGCTTGTCTTTCTTCTTCAGTTTCATTTCTAAATGCTTCTGATAATAAAGTTACTGCTCCTACTAATGCAGTTACAGCAACCGTTACTTTACCTACTATTCCACCAGTAGCAAATGCCATTATGCTATCATACGCACCTTTTACTTTAGTAGCAAAGTCTACTATCTTTGTTACTACAAATGCCCCTATTATTGCTTTTATTGCAGTTAAGACTAAAGCCTTATGATCTATAAACCATTCAAATACATTTATTAAAGGTTTTAATTCAGGTATTTCTCGTTTAAGTTTAGGGAATACGTCTCTTACTAATGAATTAAATAATTTCTTTATTCCCTCTATTGCTACTTTAATACGTGGTACTATGTTCTTTCCTGCTGTTATTGTAGCGTCTATAAAGTTATCTACTGCTTTAGTCATATCAGCGTTATCATCAGCAACAGCATTTAGTAAGTTCTTCCAACTTGCTTTCATTGAGTTGACTGATCCAAGTATTGTGCTGTCAGCTTCTTTTGCAGTTGTACCTGTTATTCCCATTTCGTTTTGGATAATGTGAATAGCCTCTACCATATCACTAAATCTCTCTATTGATAGGTTAGCCATTTCTCCATTGGCTTCTTTAACTTTGTTGGCGTCTCTTATAAGACGTTCCATTTCAGTTTTAGTTCCACCATATCCAAGTTTTAAGTTATCTAACATTGTATAGTTTTGTTTAGCAAATCCCTGATATGCGTTTTGTATGGATTCCATAGAAGTACCCATTTTATTAGCATTATCACTCATATCTGTAATTGCCATATCTGCGTATTTAGTTGCTTTTTGTGTATCTCCCTCTAGGCTTTGAATTAAACTTGCACTAAAACTAGTAACAGTTTCCATATACTCGTTAGCACTTAATCCTGCTGTCTTATAAGCGTTTTGTGCGTATTTCTTTATATCATCAGCACTTTCTTTGAATAGAGTTTCTACTCCACCTACTAATTGCTCGTATTCAGCATAACTTTTTATACTTGCTACACCTAAAGCAGTTAAAGCTCCTGTTATGGCTGTTCCTACTTTAGCAAACTTTTTTACTAGGTCTGTTGATAATTCTCTTATTCCAGTTAAAGATTCATTAAGATTATTCAAATTAAACTTACTTGATTCTTTAAACTCTTTATTAAGATTTTTTAGACTACTTTCAGTTCTACTTATTTCTGCACTTAAAGCCCTGTAGTTTTCTTTTTGTTCGTCAGTAAGGGAATTATACTCTCCCATCTCTTTTTGTGCTTGTTTAAGCGTATTTAGTCTATCAGTAGTGGCTTTAATTTCTTTAGCTAATACTTCTTGTTTTTGTGCTAGTAATTCAGTATTTTTTGGATCAAGTTTTAAAGCACTTTTTAAATCTTTTAATTCAGCATTACTTTTTGCTATCTCTTTGTTAACGTCTTGTAAGGCTTCTCCTAGTTTTTTAGTATTACCATCTATTTCAATAGTTATTCCTTTAATACGTTTATCTGCCATTTTACCACCTCCATAAACATTAAAAGGACTACTCGTAAGAGTAGCCTATTTAATATCTACGCACTTGTAACTTTTTCATATACTGTAGTAAAGAATCCGTTGTAAGCTGTTGTATTATCTTCTGTTGCTTCCATTTTAACCATAACATTTTGATCTGTAATTCTTGGTGTAATAGTTATGTTTAATGTATCAGTAACAGGTGTTTTTGAAGTTTCAATAGTTTGGCTATTAACACTTGGTCTTGAAACTTTGCAAGTATAAAACCAGTATCTAGTTCCTTTGCTATCTCCCTCAAATTGACAACCTAATGCAAAATCTGCTAATACGTCACTAGCATTTTCAATTAATGCACCATTTACGTCTTTGTATTGTCCTAGTATGTCAGTTCTAAACTTTTCATTGATTAGAGCTACTTCAAGTGTTCCTGTGTATCCTTGATTAGTAGAATCACTAAAATATTTAGTATTATCAGCGTAGAAATCAGCACTTTCTCCTGCTCCATCTAAACTTAAGTTAACTGCTCCCTTTAAATCAAATGGAGTTCCATAAGTTATAGCGTTGTTTTCTCCATAAGAGATTTTTGCTATTTTTACATTTGATAATCCAAACTTAACTTTATTTGCCATATTTCCTCCTATATTTCATAATAATTATGATAGATTTTTTCTTCTTCATCCCATACTTCATTGTAATAGTCGTATGGTATATTGTTTGTTGTTAATAAATCCTCTATTTGGTTTTGTAGTGTAACGTCTTTTTTACTTGTTACTAATTCAATTTCGTATTCATGTGGTCTGTAGTATGTAATACTATCAGCTTTAAATGTATCAGTTCCTATTTCTCTATATGCTATAAATGGTGGACTTACATTTTTATTGCTATCAAAGTGATCGTATGCTACTGGTATTTTTAAAGTCTTTAATAAATCAAATAAACTTTTCATTACTTACCTCCTATTATTTGCTCTACTTTTTCTTCAAACTCTTTAACGGCTTTTTGTTCTACTGGATATATATGTACTTTAGGAGTTGACTTTTGTCCGTTCCTCAATAAATGAGGGTGTTCTAGTAAATGTGTTAGTTGATATGCTTTTTTATTATGCACTGTAACAACTACCTCACTAAAACCTTTTTCAACATTAGTCGTCCAACCTTTACGATATCTACCACTACGTATTGGGGAAGTGTGCTTTAACTCGTTAGCACTATCTTTCCCAATTCGTATTGCTTCATTAGTTATTTCGTCCTGTATATCTCGTGAGTATTCACTTAATACACTTTTTATATCAGTAAAGTCGTTAGCCATTTACACCTATTTTTTTAGAGCAAACTAAAACGATATCAAACTTGTTTTTAGGATCAATAGTCCTAATAACTTGAAATCTAATATCGTTCCATGTAAGTTCTTCCTCTCCATTGTAGTTTAGTCTTTTAATAACAAACTCACAACTTGGTGTAAGTCCTATTTCTACAGCATTATAAAACTCGTTTTGTCTTACGCTTTGTTTTTTTGCATAACACTTAACTGGTGTTCCATAAGTTGCTACTTGGTTTCCTATATCATCTTCAGTAATAGTTTTACCTATTAAATAGATAATTTCACTATACTCCATCTTGCTCCTCCTCTATTGGATTAGTAGGTGGTTCTGTTGGTGGTATAGTTGGAGGTAATGTAGGAGGCTCTGTTACTGGTTCTGTTGGTGGATCAGTAGGAGTTTCCCCAGCCTCATAGTATTCGTGTATATGTCTTAATGTGTCTTTTTGTAATGCGTAAGAGTTAGCGTATAGTTCTGCATTTGCCACGTCTAATTGACTTAATACATAAGTTATTATTGCAGTTTCTATTAAACTATCAGGATTATTAACGTAAGTATCGACTATGCCGATACGTATTAGGTCAATTTTACCTGCTTGAATCCACATATTTATTGTGTCATCAAAGTCAGTATGGTTGATTCCCTGTATTTTTTTAATTTTTTCTAGCATAGTCAACACCTCCTAATTATGCACTTGTTGTTGGTTTAGCTACTAAGCAGAATGCTTTATCTGCTACTGGTTCACAAGCAACATATCTACGTCCTAAAATACGTACTAAATCACTTGTCATAAGTGTCTTGTCATCATATTTAAGTGAGATTCCATCTCCCTCTGGATAGTTAGCTAATGCTCCATGATTAAAGTCTCCTACTATCATATATACTGCATTAGCACTTGCACTATCGTATGCAGGTAGAGTATTGTTGTATCTTACTCTAAATCCCTCAAATGGATCAACAGCATATCCGTTAGCGTATGCTTCTTTCTTAAAGTTAGCATGAGTTAATTTATTCATTACTATTGTAATGTCTCTTGATTCATCACTTAAGTTAGCAAATGCTTTTGCAACAGTTCCTACTGCTGGAGCTTCATTAATTTTATTAGCTGATACAGTGTCATATATACCATCTCCATTAGCACTTAAACTTTGAGGTAATGCTACGATAGTTCCGATTAATTCATCAGCACATTTTTTAGCAATTCTATAAGTTAATTCATCATAAACATATCTTAAGAATGCTTCTCCACGCATATCGATTAATTCATCACTAACAGAAATCCATTTTTTAATTGATTTAGGTATTAATGTTACAATTCCTAATACTAGGTTTTCTTCATCAACAGCTCCATATCCCTCTGTATGTACTACTGCTCCGTCTGCTGATACTTCAAATTGGATTTGGAAGTTACCCTTTACGTTGATAGTTCTTACTAAAGACATGATATCTTCTCTTTCCCATGCTGTCTTTACTACGTCATCAACAAAATCAGGAATAGCTACAACTCCATTTGTTGCATTAGTTGTAAGTAATGCTCTTTCTTCTTCTTTCATTTGGTAGTTTTTAACTAAACCACTTTTTACATATTCAGCGTAAGCGTCAATGTATTCTTTTGAGTTTCTTAACTCTTTGTCGTTCATTTTTCTTTCCTCCTTAACGATTTCTTTTGCTTTATAACTTTTTTCTTCAAGTTCTTCAGCTTGTTTTTCTTCTTCTTTGTGTTCTTCGATTTGTTGTACTTCTTCATTTAAAGTTTCGACTTCTTGATTAAGTTCTTCAACCTTTTCAGGTGTTTCAGCGTTTTCTATTTCATCTCTTAATTCAAGTTTTCTAGCTTCAATTTCTTTAAGTCTTTCCATACTTATCCTCCTCTGTTTTTTTGTTATTTAAGGGATAACTCCCATTATGGTTATTCCAACCTTTATTAAAACGATTTAGTCCACTATTCCAGCAAACAAAAAACGAGCCAATTCCAACTCGTTCTTCCTAATCGTATTAACCTAATTTCTTAAGTACACTATCTTTTAGTTCTCTTAATTCTTTTGCTTTTCTTTCAGCTTCTATTTGTTCTTCATGTTCTTTACGTAATTCAGCTCTACGTTCCATAAAGTCATCGTTCTTACTTGCTAGGCTTACGTCAGTAGCATTATAGAATGGTTGATCCACAACTGACACGTCATATAACTTTCCTATCTTTGTTATTGTTCTTGTATCAGTATCATAGTCGTATTCGTCCTCATCTATTGTAAATGCAAAACTTTGTTTATCTATTAAGCCACTCTTTATTGCATTATAGATATTTCTATGTTCTGTTATGTCGTTTTGTAGTGTTGCGTCCATAAATAACCCTTTTTCATCTACATTTAAGTTAAGACTTTTATTACGTGTTCTTGCTAATACCATAAATGTATCATTATGGTTGTATCTTAATACTACGTCACTCATATCAGCATTATCTAATGCTCTTTCACTTATTACTTCTGTATATCCATAAGTTTCAGGGCTATTGAATACTACTGCATATCCTTTTATTTCCATCTTGTCATCAGTTTCTTCTGTTCTAAATTGTATGTCTAGTTTTCTAACTTCTTTCATCTTCTCCTACCTCCTCATTTATTGTGTGGTTTTGGTCTAACATAAAGACGTCCCCATTTTCTACTGGTGCTAGGTTAAATACCTCACGTTGTTCGTTTATTGTCATTATGTTACTAGCATATCTTATTAGTTCTATCTTTGTTTTATTAGAAGCATATTGTAACCTGTTAGATTCAAATAGTATTTCATTTCCAAAGGCTTTTTCTGTTGGAGTAAATAGTTTATTGCTAAACTCTAAACTCATTTGTAATCCTATTGGCTCTAATACTGATTCATAAAAAGCGTTCCATTCATCTTCACTATAATTTGAAGTAATGATATTCTCACTTATTCCAAAGTATTTTAATACTTTATCATCTATTTGTTTTATTTGTTCGTCTGTAGCTGTCTTTGGCTCTATCTTAACTGGGATAAATTCACTAGTTCCATCTAGTCCACCTATTCCACTCTTATTGTTACGAGTATTAATAAAGTCGTTAACAAATTGATCTCTCATCTTTTTAACATCTTCAGGTTTTAATAATGATTTACTAGTTTTAACAATTCCTTTAATAGACTGTGTTGTTTTAATAGCGTTTATTATTCCCTCATCTAGGATATGTTTGATATCTAGGACTTTTCTTATTGGTAATGTACTACCACCAAATAGTCCATCATCTCCTACAAACCTAGTTAAGTGTATGCAATCGTTATATGGTACAAATCTTTCTTTGCTTCTACCAAACTTTATCTTTAACCATACTTTATCCTGATACTCATAAAACTTAATTTCGTTATAGCATAAAGGATAAAGTCCAGTTATCTTTAAGTCATTATCTTTCATTACATATATTAAAGCATTATTGTAAAGTTCTAATTGTGTTATTATTTGATAATAAAACTTATAAGCGTTTTGTATCTCGTTTGGTTGCTTTGCTAATAACTTGTAAAGGCTACTCTTAACATTCTCTAGTTTTTCTCTGTTTTCTTCTTTACTAAAATAGTTTCTTATATGTCGTGGGTGCATTTTTGCTCCATTACGAGCTATTGCGTCCACACACGCCAATACGTCAGGATCATTATAGAAATCCCCTTTGTATGGTGTGAATACAGCTTTATTTCCCTCTACTAACTCCAACTGTTCGCTTGTATCTGGCTCTATTGTTGATTTATTACTGCCAAATATCATACTAAACAAACTTCTTCTTGCCATATTAAACCTCCTCGTTTATATAGTTAAGATATTCACTTCTTTGGTTTACAAATATTACATAAGCGTCCATTAAAGAAGCTACACCATCTATCCTTTGCTTTGCTTTTTCTTTTGAAATCATTATATTCTCGTTATCATCTGTTTTTACTACTACATTAGATAAGTTCCATTTTAATATTGGATTATTATTGTAGTTTATCTTTTTATCTATTAAATCTGCTTTCATTTGTTTTAGAGGTGCTGATTCAGTTTTGTATCCCTGTCTTACCTCTACCATATCAAAGTTGTATGGATTACACTCACTACCATTTGCCATTTCATCTTTCCAAAAATTAGCGTTCCATGAGTCATAACCTATCCATAGTGGTCTTAATCCATTATTATCAACTTCTTCAACAAACCACTTTGTTATATCGTGGTAGTCTATTTTACTATCTCCACTTAATCTTAATAGTCCTAACTTTAACCATTTATCATAAGGGATTTTATCTTCTGTTATCTTTTTCTCTAGGTAGTTAGTTGGTATCCAATACATTTGCTTTACTCTTATCTTACCTTTAACTACTCCTAATAAAGTAGCACACGTTAAGTCAGTTGTACTTGATAAGTCAACTCCACCTATGCAATAACTATCTTTCCAGTCAGTATATATTTCCTCATTGTTTAGTTCTTCAAATGATAACCAACTATTAATTGAGTTTTGTCTTATGTTAAAGTCTTTACATAATAAATTAACTAACTCAATAGGATTTGCTTTTGCACGTTCTACTTTTTCTCTTAATGCTTTTATTGACTTTATACTTCCTAATGCAGGATTTGCTTTGTACCAACATTCCTCATTAGTCCATTCTTTTTCATCATCTAGTTCGTATATGATAGGTAATAAGGTTTCATCTTCTATTACTCCATCTATTACTTGACTAGCGTAGTCGTACTCTATATCAAAGACATTTTGTCTTATAGTTCCCATTGTACTGGTTTCTATCAGCATTGGTTGTCGTCTTGCACTCATGCTGTCATACATTACGTCTAATAGGTTTTTATCTTTCCATGCGTGTACTTCATCTGCAATTACTAAATGTGAGTTCAAACCATCTAGGCTATTACTATCACTTGCTAATGCTCTAAATAATGAGTCTTTAGCGTCATAATAAATCCCACCTACTAGACACCTGATTCTTTTAGCTAGTGGTGGGCTTTTCTTTATCATCTTTTTAGTTTCTTCCCATACTATTTTTGACTGATCTCGTTTTGTTGCTACAGAATATATTTCTGCTCCACCCTCGTTATCAGCTACTAACATATATGTAGCTAATGCACTATCAAATACTGATTTACCATTCTTACGTGCTACAAAGAATATTGCCTTACGATACTTCCTTAATCCATTATCATCAACAAAACCAAATAAAGCTTCTAAAAATGCTTTTTGAAATAATTCCAGTTTTAAAGGTTTACCATTCCATTGTCCTTTAGACTGTTTTATGTATTTCTCAATAAACTCTATTGGTCTTTTGGCTTTTTCTTCATTAAACCTATATATATGTGTTTCAGGTTTACCATCAACTAAAAAAGATACCTCTCTAGGTGTCTTTATATCATCTACTAATCGTTTATATATTTTTTTAATCTTATCATTAGCTTTATTAGGATTATCACATATCCATTTGTAATATTTCTCTATATTACTCATTTAAAAACTCATCTAGATCATCTGTAGTTTCTTCTATTGATTCTTTTGGTAATAATCCTATTAAGTTCTTATAAAATACGTCATAAGTTTTCATTAGTTTTGTATAACTTGCTAATGCTGGGCTTTCTCTTAAAAAGTCTTGCTTTCCATTTATAAAATGTTCTACTACTCCAGTTTCATCTATCGACTTTTGTAGTTCTTGTAATTTTTCCTCTAGGTAAATTAATTTTTGTGATACTAAACGAGCTTCATTTTGTTTTTCGTTTGGTATCTTTTTTAAGATTTCATCAATTTCTTTTATTTTCATTTCTTTTCCTCCAAAATGGTTTAAAAACCCCCTCATTTGTTTATATCCTGTGAGATTTTCAAAGGTTC
>JAEIGA010004374.1_pt1 | contig 21868 bp, 23 predicted proteins | sample 9270691 | NCBI WGS metagenome assembly JAEIGA01 (sample SAMN17057246, study PRJNA624740) | gut metagenome | biome: biome; isolation source: fecal sample | host: Bos grunniens | place: China: Xizang | collected 2019 | reverse complement strand
CATGGCTTGTTTTGCCGTGTTGAACGCAGTTTCAAAAGCGTCTTTGTCTACCGCGGTGTCAAATTCGTATAGTTTATATAAGAGTTTGTTTATTCTAAGCGCTTCTTCGTAGTTCTTTAACATTTTCACCGTGCTTGCGGTAACCAAGCCTTTTTCGGTGGTTAAGCCGTCGTAAATTGCTCTTGCTTCCACGATTGCTTCTATGTTGGGCTCGCCGTTTGTCAATATAATGTTTCCATCGTCGTCTTCATCAAACACTAATTGACCGTTTTCTATACAACTTTCAAGTTTTTCTTTGATGATGTTTTCCGCAATAACAGCCTTGTCTCTATCAAGAAGAATTCCAACAAATTCTTGTCCATCGAGATAGCAAGCGGTGATTTCGCCATCTTCGTCAACGTCGGTTTTAACTTCTGCCGAAACTGAAACGTATTTAACGTAAGAACAGCCGTTTTTAGAGTTGTCTAAGTAGAAAATCTTTCCGTCGATAATTTCGGGCATGTACCACATTGAAGAAACAACGTCTTCTGAAACTTTTTGCTCCATAAGGTCTTTTTCTTGTTTGCCCGTACGGTCGCCCACGTAAACCCTATAAAGATTGTTGCTTGAATTTCTATAATAAACAAAGTCGCCGTCCTTAAACAAAAGACTGTTTACGGTTTCGACCCTGGCAACCGTTTCTTTTAACGCGCTAACGTCACCCGTCAACGAGGCTTTAACAATATACTTGTCTTCCATTGCATAAACTTCGTTCACGCCAACAATAAGGTTTTCGGCTTTTGCATAGTTAACGTTGACAACTTGGACGGGGTTAAAGCCGTTTGTCAAATCAACGTAATAGGTTTTAGAAATTCCGTCTACAACGTTTGCAACCGAGTAACAAACGCAACTTCCATTAACAAAACTTATAGACAAGGTTTTATTAACAGCACCCTCTCCGTCAAAAACTTTTTCTCCTAGGCACTCTGCAGTTTCGTCCTGCTTTACGTCACCTAGCGTATACACGTACGCTCTATTGAACGATTTTTTGTTTCTTGAAGTTTCTCTTTCATTATATTCCCCGTCGTAAACCGAAACGGTATACATAACTACGGGTCCATCGCCGTTTAAGAAGAAATATGCGTCTAAAGTTTCTTCGTTTGCCTTTTCGTTAGTTTTTGCAATTGTAGTTTTTTGTTTGCTTTGTGTTGAGAAAGAGTACAACGCCTTATCTGTAGAATCATAATAAACGATATTTACGTTACCGTCTTGGTCTTCAACAAAACGATATTCAGCAGAAAGACTAGATATAGTAAAATAATTCTCCGTTCCCGTTCCGTCAAGTTTAGTTCTTGCAAAAGTCATTTGACTTTTAGCAACCGCACCCGAAGAGTCCAAATCGGTACATGGCGTACCATAGTAAACGTAGCCGTTAGAAATATAAACGCCTGCATCATAGTCGCTTGCAACGAAAAGTTTTGGAACTACTATGCAAGAATTAGATAAATCGTCTTTATCGGCAACAACCAAAGCACCCCTAACCGGCGCGCCAAACGTGTTGTCGGAAGTAGAGTCTTCCAAGCCGTTAATAAAATAAACGTAATTTTCAGTTTCTGCTATAAATCCACCGTTTTCTAAAACCGCACCACCGTTAGTTAGAGTAACCTTTGAAGGATCCCAACCAGAAGGGTTTGAGCACGCAATTAGCCCCGTAAAAACCATGGTAAGCGTGAAGATTAGTAATAAAATTTTTCTTAAAGATTTTTTCATACACACTCCGTAAGCAATAATTTTAACAAAGTTATTCTTTTTATGATAGACGTTTCGTATATTATATAAACCGAACTACATACTCGTTCCATAATAAAATACACTTCTTACATTATATATTAAATGCAAACGTTTTGCAATAATTTTTTTAAGTTTTTTGTTTTTATTTATAAACAAAGCGGAGGGTTTTTTGGATAATTTAGGCATTTTTAAACTATTAAATTCGTTTTTTAATTTTTATCAAAATCTAAAATCCGAAAATTCGCAGTCTTCTTCTCAAGAAAACTCGCCTTCTTTTTCGTTTGATAAAATTTTTGGTACGGAAAAATCGAAGGCAACTAAATTTGAAAAAACGGCTCGCCCCGCTTCCGCGCCAAATACCCCGCCACAAAAACCGCCACTACAAGAAGGAATGCTCTCTTTAATACGCTCACACGACGAGTTTGTCAAAAGAGTTCAAAAAAACTCGAATAAAAAGAGTTAAGACCCGCGCTTCTTTTTGTTTTTTTTAAGTTTTAAAAGAATAAAAGCACCCGTGTAAAAACGGGTGCTTTTTTGTAAAAATTATCTCTTTGAGAATTGAGGCGCGCGACGTGCTTTCTTTAAGCCGTATTTCTTTCTTTCCTTCATTCTCGAGTCTCTGGTTAAGAAACCTTCTTTCTTTAGAGCAGCTCTCGTTTCGGGCTCTGCTTCTAACAATGCGCGTGAGATACCGTGTCTTATAGCGCCAGCTTGACCGGTAAATCCACCACCGCAAACGTTAACCATAACGTCGTATTTGGTAAGACTGTCGGTTAAAACCAACGGTTGACGAACGATAAATTTAAGAGTGTCTAAACCAAAATATTCGTCTATGCTCTTGCCGTTGATGATGATAGTTCCGTCACCAGCGGGAATAAGACGAACGCGGGCGATTGCTTTCTTTCTTCTGCCCGTTCCCCAATATTGAACTTTCTTTTTAGTGGTTGTTTTAGCCATGATTACACCTCTTAAACTAATTTAAGCACTTCGGGCTTTTGTGCCTGATGGTTGTGCTCTGCGCCTTTGTACACTTTAAGTTTAGTAAGCATTTTGCGACCAAGACTGTTCTTGGGCAACATTCCTTTGATTGCTTCGTAAACCGCAAGGTCTGATTTGGTTGCCATAAGCGTTTTATATTGTATAGATTTTAATCCGCCTATGTGACCGGTATGATATCTATAATATTTCTTTTCTAACTTTTTACCGGTTAAAACTACTTTGTCGCAGTTAACTACGATAACGAAATCCCCAGTGTCTACGTTAGGAGTAAAAGTGGGCTTGTTTTTTCCACGAAGTATAGCCGCTACCTTAGACGCTACCCTACCAAGAGCAATGCCTTCAGCATCAACTACGTACCACTTTCTGACTACGTTATCTGCGTGAGCCATATAAGTTTTCATGAGTTATTTCTCCTTAAATTCAGTAAATTTAATGTATAATAAGTCAAGTTTTGCCGTTACACACGATTAAACGGACGGGAGGGCTAATCCCGATAACCAAACTTTTCCTTATAAACGCTTATCTATCTTAAATGATTTTTCTATTTAAAGTCAAGTGTTTTTCACGTTTTTTTGCTTTTTTTCTTAATTTTTCTAGCGTTTTTCTATCTTAAGTCTATATCTTGTGCCAAACCATTTTTTGAACACAATTTATTTGTTTTTAATATTCAACTTTTAGTAGACATAGGGCTTTTGCGGGGCAGGTTTTCCCACAAAGTTCCCTGCTTCCACTCGCTAAAATTTCTTGTGCTTGCGAAGTGGAAAGTTTTTCTTCGCCCGCTTTAAGCAACGTGCCGGCGATTATCCTAACCATATTATATAAAAAGCCGTTGCCCGTTACGTAAATTTTAATCTGGTTATCCTTTTCGGTAACGTTGATAGAGTATATCGTTCTTACCGTGGTTTTTGCCCCGCTTCCGCTGGCGTTAAAACACTTAAAATCGTGTTCGCCCACAAAGACGCTAGCGACTTCTTGCGCGTTTTTTAGATTAAAGTTTTCGTCTATTCTAAAAGCGTATCGTTCAAGAAGTGGTTGCGGAATTTTGCTTTTATAAAAAGTATAGCAATATGTTTTTCTTTTAGCGCTTTTTCTTGCGTTAAAAGTTTCGTCCACCGCTTGCGAAGATAAAATTTTTACGTCTTCTGGCAAAAAAGCGTTTATAGCAAAAGCAAAATTTTCGGGCGGAATATTATCTTTTTTAGTGATAAAGTTTGCAACCTGACCTTCGGCGTGAACGCCCGCGTCCGTTCTACCGCTACCCGTTAGCGAAACCATTTCGCCCGTAACCGAAAATATAGCGTCTTCAATAACACTTTGCACGCTAGTGCCGTTGGGTTGGACTTGCCAACCGCAATAATTAGTTCCGTCGTAACTGACAGTCAATTTTATATTCATAGCGCCACCGTTAAAAAGGCGTAAAAGCCGTTGAGATAAACGACGCCGACTATTAAACCCGCAACTAAAATTGTGCCTAGCAAGTCACGATAAGTTAGTTTTAATTTTTTATATTTAGTTCGGTTTTTACTGCTCGCGTAACAACGCGCGTCCATCGCGTTAGAAAGTTCTTCCGCCCTACGAAGCGAACTTATAAGCAAGGGTATGAACACGGGGACTAACGCGCGAATACGTTTAAATATATTTCCGCTTTCAAAGTCTGCACCGCGCGCTTTTTGTGCTTTTATAATTCTATCCGTTTCTTCCATTAGCGACGGAATAAACCTTAACGCAATACTCATTATAAGCGCAAACTCGTGCACGGGAAATTTTATAAATTTAAGCGGATACAAAAGCGTTTCTATACCGTCCGCCAAGTCCACTGGCGTGGTTGTTAACGTTAATAATGACGCGCCCAAAACCATCAGTGAAATTCTTGCGGTTATATATCCTGCGCTTAACAGCCCACCGTCCGTAATAGTGAATATCCACCACGAACACAAAACGTTTCCGCTAGTAATAAAAAATAGTTGCAAAATCGCTGAAAAAACGACGATAAACAGTATTCCTTTTATGCTTTTTAGCACCCTTAAAAACGGAATTTTTGCAAAAATCGACGCAATTATAACGAAAAGAAAACACGCCAAAAATCCTAAGAAATGATATGCGGTAACCATAAATACCGCAACTATATACGCAATTGTCAACAAGATTTTTACGCTTGCGTTCATGTTGTGAACGAAAGATTTTGCGGGGTAAAACTGCCCAAACGTTAAGTTAGTCATTTTCGCCCCCTTTTAACGCTTTTTTAACCGCCGTCACAAAGGAATTTTCCGTAAAATCGTTATCTACGATAACGCCTTTTTCTTCTTTTAATCGCTCGGTTAAATAGGCGGTAACGGGCAACTCTAAGCCCAAATCTTTAATTTTTTCAGCGCTCAAGAACACCTGTTTAGGCGTGCCGACTTGCACAACTTCGCCACCTGAAAACACGCAAATACGGTTGCAATTTTCGGCAACCAAATTCATGTCGTGCGAAACTATTATGATAGTTTTCACGAACGAGTTATGAAGATCGTGCAAAAGTTTAATAAACTCTTTTTTGCCTTTGGGGTCTAAACCCGCAACGGGCTCGTCTAACACCAAAATCTCCGGTCTAGTTGCTATAACACCCGCTATAGCAACCCTTCTTTTTTGCCCACCCGAAAGTTCAAACGGCGATTTATCTTTTATGGCGTTAACGTTAAGTCCCACCGTTTCAATAGCGGTTGCCACAGCGCTTTTTAACTCGTCGTCTTTTAACTGCGGAAAGAAGTTTTTTATGCCAAAAGCAACGTCATCAAAAACCGTTTCAGCAAAAAGTTGGTGTTCGGGATATTGAAAAACCATGCCTACTTTAGAGCGTAAACTCTTAAAATCACATTTTTTATCGGTTAAATCGTAATCACCTATTAGAATTTTCCCGTTGCCTTTTTGAATTTTTATAAGCCCGTTTAAGTGTTGCACGAAAGTAGATTTACCGCTACCCGTGTGCCCTATTATTCCAAAAAAATCACCTTCGTTAATGGTTAAATTAACGTTTTTTAGGGCGCGAACAGCCATATCTTTCGACTTGGGACTATAAACGTAACTTAAATTCTCGGTTACAATTTGCATAGTTCATCTCCCAAATCTCGTTCGGTTAAAATTTTATCGCTAACATTTAGCCCCGCACCTTTTAGAGCGTTAGCAATTCTTCTAGCGGGCGGAAGTTCAAGCCCCACGTCTTCTAAAAATTCCCTGTCCGCAAATATTTCTTTCGGCGTGCCTTCTTTGACTATCTCGCCGTTATTCATAACGAAAACACGGTCGCTATTAACCACTTCTTCCATGTAGTGAGTTATGGAAATAACGGTCGTTTTTTGTTCCTTGTTTAGTTTTTCTACCACCGACATTACTTCTTGCCTACCCCTAGGATCGAGCATGGCGGTAGATTCGTCTAGCACTAAAACTTGTGGTTTAAGCGCCAAAACTCCCGCAATTGCAATACGTTGTTTTTGCCCGCCCGACATTGCGGAAGGTGTAGATTTTCTATATCCCAACATATCAACTGCTTCTAACGCAAACTCTATTCTTTCTTTTATTTCTTCTCTTTTCAAACCCAAATTTTCAGCACCGAAAGCAACGTCGTCTTCTACGATAGACGCAACCAACTGGTTGTCTGGATTTTGGAAAACCACACCTACCCTTTTCCGTATCTCGAAAAGGTTTTGTTTTTTTGCCGAGTCCAACCCGTCTACGACAACCGAGCCTTCCGTAGGTTTAAGAAGCCCGTTAAGGAGTTTTGCAAGAGTAGACTTTCCGCTACCGTTATGACCGATTACGGAAATGAATTCGCCAGCGTTTACGCTAAGCGATAAATTATTGACGGCTTTAACCGATTTATCGTATGAAAAGCTGACGTTTTTAACTTCTATAAGCGACACAACCCACCTCCTTAAAAATAGTTGCCCGACGGCTTTTCGATTATTATACCAAAATCACGCGTATTTTTCAAGTAAAAATCGGCAACAAAATATTTTGCTTTCTTTTTGTTGGCTTCGTTAATTCTGGACGCTTCTAAACGTGTTTTACACACTAATTTTTTATCTTTTTTAAGCATAAATTTTTCGATAAAGCATTGACTTAAAGGGTTTAAATATGTATAATGTTACTTAATGTTTAATAAATAATATCTTTTGGAGGATAGACTATATGAAAAAAATGACTATCGACGGTAATACCGCTGCCAGCCACGTTGCGTATGCGTTCAGTGAAGTTGCGGCTATTTACCCCATCACCCCGTCATCACCGATGGCAGAAGTTGCAGACGAATGGTCGGCTACCGGCAGAGTAAATATGTTCGGTCAAAAACTTCGCCTAGCAGAAATGCAATCGGAAGCAGGTGCCGCAGGTGCGGTACACGGCTCGTTAGTAGCCGGTGCTTTAACCACTACTTACACGGCTTCTCAAGGGCTTTTGTTAATGATTCCCAACATGTATAAAATCGCGGGCGAATTACTTCCCACGGTATTTCACGTAAGCGCAAGGGCGCTAGCCGCTCACGCTCTTAACATTTTCGGCGACCACGCTGACGTTATGGCTTGCCGTCAAACCGGGTTTGCGATGATTGCAAGTAACTCCGTTCAAGAAGTTATGGACCTTGCACTCGTTTCACACCTTTCTACTCTTAAATCTAAAGTTCCTTTCTTGCATTTCTTCGACGGGTTTAGAACTAGCCACGAAGTAAGCAAAATCGACGTTATTGATTACGACGAAATGAAAGAACTTGTTGATATGAAAGATATTGAAGACTTCCGCGCACGCGCACTTAACCCCGAACACCCCGTTCAAAAAGGTACGGCGCAGAACTCTGATATCTACTTCCAAAATAGAGAAACCGCTAACAAGTACTACCTTGCAACTCCGACTATCGTTCAAGAAATGATGGATAAAGTAAACGCCTTAACGGGTAGAAATTACCACTTGTTCGACTACGTTGGTGCGAAAGACGCTGAAAACGTTATCGTTATGATGGGTAGCGGTGCCGACGCCGTTGAAGAAACTATCAACAAGATGAACGCCGAAGGCGAAAAAGTTGGCCTTTTGAAAGTTAGACTATATAGACCGTTCGCTATCGACTATTTTGTAGACGCGTTGCCGAAAACGGTTAAGAAAATTGCCGTACTGGATAGAACTAAAGAAGCAGGCTCGTTAGGTGAACCTTTATATCTCGACGTATGTTCTGCACTTCTTGAAAAAGGTATGAAAGATATCACGGTAGTAGGCGGAAGATACGGTTTAGGTAGCAAAGAATTTAATCCGTCAATGATTTATTCCGTTTACAAAAACCTAGAATTAGACCAACCCAAAAACCATTTCACCGTTGGTATTTACGACGACATAACCAACACTTCGCTAGACTTTAGCAAAAAATACGACGCTGCACCCAAAGGGACTATTTCTTGTAAGTTCTGGGGCTTAGGCTCGGACGGTACCGTTGGCGCTAACAAAAACTCTATAAAAATTATAGGTGACCACACTGATAAATACGTTCAAGGATATTTCTTCTATGACTCTAAAAAATCAGGTGGTATAACCGTTTCTCACTTGCGCTTTGGCGACACGCCTATTCAATCGGCTTATTTAATTGATGCGGCTGACTTCGTTCAATGCTCTAATCCTTCATATATTACCCGTTACAATATGACAGCGGATATTAAAGAAGGCGGAACGTTCTTGGTTAACACTTCGGCGCTAACCGTTAGCGAATTAGAAAAGTTCTTACCCGCTTCTGTTAAAAACGACATAGCAAACAAAAACGTTAACCTATACGTTATCGACGCGATAAAGATTGCCGCTGAATTAGGACTACGCGGAAGAACGAACACTATTCTTCAATCGGCGTTCTTTAAGGTTGCAAATATTATCCCCTACGCCGACGCAGTAGAGTATATGAAAAAAATGGCTTACAAATCGTTTGCTAAAAAGGGCGACGCTATCGTTCAGATGAACTATAACGCTATCGACTCGGCAGCGTCAAACCTTGTTAAAATAGACGTTCCTGAAAGTTGGAAAACGACTACTGAAGGCGCGCCTTGGGCAAAAGTTGGCGGAAGTGATTACTTCAAGAACACGGTTAACCCCATTCTTAAACTTGAAGGTGATAAACTACCCGCTTCAGCATTTAACGCAGACGGCTCTGTTCCCACCGGAACTACTCAATACGAAAAACGTGGCGTTGCAGTTTTAGTTCCCAAATGGAACGCTGAAAAATGTATTCAATGTAATCAATGCGCGTTCGTTTGTCCGCACGCTTGTATCCGTCCCGCAGTTATCAAAGAAGGCGAAAATAGACCTGAATCTTTCTCAACGAAAGGCATGGTTGCCAATAAAGGATACGATTTTAGAATTCAAGTTTCTCCACTAGACTGTATGGGTTGTGGAGTTTGTGCGGATATATGTCCCGTAAACGTTAAAGCAATCGCAGACGCTAATAAGTTAGCAGTAGACGGCGCTAAACCCGTTGTTGATAAATCTGCTCTCGCTCTCGATATGGTTCCTTTTGGCTCTATCGAACAAGTTGAAACAGTTAACTATGAATTTAGCGAAACTCTTCCCGAAATAGACCTTTCACAATGCCCTGGCTGTAAGGCTAACACCGTTAAAGGCTCTCAATTCAACAAACCGTTGTTCGAGTTCTCGGGCGCATGCGCAGGTTGTGGCGAAACGCCTTACGTTAAAGTTGTAACTCAAATGTTCGGCGATAGAATGGTAGTTGCTAACGCAACTGGTTGTTCTTCAATCTACGGCGGTTCTGCTCCTACTTGCCCCTACACCAAAAACAAACAAGGCAGAGGTCCTGCTTGGGCTAACAGCTTGTTCGAAGATAACGCCGAATTTGGTTACGGCATGAATCTTGCTTTCTCTGCAAGAAGAACCAAAATAGAAGAAGACATGCTTGCAAATAAAGACGCCGTTAACGACGCCACTAAACAAGCGTTCGACGCATGGTTGAACGGCAAAAACGACGCTGAACAATCTAAAGTTGCTTCTGAAATGGTTAAGAAAGCGCTTGAAAATGAAAAGGCTAGCGGACTTGACTATATTCGTGAAAACTTAGACTGTTTAGTTAAACCGTCAGTTTGGATTTTCGGTGGTGACGGCTGGGCTTACGATATCGGTTACGGTGGATTAGACCACGTTCTTGCAATGGGTGAAAACGTTAACGTTCTTGTTCTAGACACCGAAGTTTACTCTAACACGGGTGGTCAAGCAAGTAAAGCAACGCCTACCGGCTCGATTGCAAAATTTGCAGCGGCAGGCAAGAGAGTTAAGAAAAAAGACCTTGGCATGATGGCGATGAGTTACGGTTACGTTTACGTTGCACAATGTTCTATGGGTGCAAACAAACAACAATTCTTAAACGCTCTTATCGAAGCAGAAAAGTACGACGGACCGTCTATCGTTATTTGTTACGCTCCTTGCATTAACCACGGTATCAATATGACAAAATCTCAAGAAGAAGAGAAAAAGGCTGTTGATTGCGGTTACTGGCAACTTTACAGATATAATCCTGATAACGTTGAACAAGGCAAAAACCCGTTCACGCTAGACAGCAAAGAGCCTACTGGCGATTACAAATCTTTCTTACTTGGCGAAACTAGATACGCTTCACTTAAAAAAGCGCGTCCCGAACTTGCCGACCAACTATTCACCAAAACGGAAGCGGATAGTAAAGAAAGACTTGAAAACTATAAACGCTTGGCAAAAAACGACTAATTTAAGTTAAATAATTAAAATACTCAGGCAATTTTGCCTGAGTATTTTTTTATTCTTCTTCTAAAATAAGCATAACCGAGCCCTTTTTTGCTAAACATAACGGGCATTGTTCCCACGCTTCTTTTTGCGCGCTTTCGTATCCACAATCGGCACATTTCCATTTAACCGCTTTGCTCTTTTTGTATATGGTGTTTTTGCTTAACTGTTTATACAACTCTTCAAAACGCATAGCGTGACAATTTTCTACTTGCGCCACCATCTTAAATAGATTTGCTATGTCCTTAAACCCTTCTTTCTCGGCAACTACCGCGAATTCCGAATAAATTTTAATCTCTTCCTTTTCGTCTTCAACCGCAATTTTAAGGTTTTGCTCTAAGTCCCACTTTTGCTTAAAAGGATAACCCGCGCAAATATCTATGTTTTCAATAGGCTTTTCAGAAGCCGTTTGTAGTTTGGTATAAAACATTCTCGCGTGGTTAAATTCGTTATAAACCACTTTATCAATAAGTTCCGCTAACTGTTTATACCCTAAATTTCTTGCGCCGTATTCCATAAACTCGTATCTAACTCGAGCCTGACATTCCCCGGCAAACGCCGTTGCTAAATTTTTATAAGTTTCGCTTTCAATAAGTTTCATATTTATCTCCTTTCCCCTTATTATCCCCCGTTTTTTTGCCCTTTATACGCGCGTATATATTGTTTATATCCAAAATTTTAGAAAATTTTTAAAAAACACCTTAAAACGCTTTACTTTAGTAAAGTAATAGGATATAATACTTATACTTTAGTAAAGTAAAGTGATAAAGTAAAACCATGTTTAAGGAGTATTTTTATGAAAAGATTTTTTACCTTACTACTAACTACCGCGCTATTGATTTGCGCATGTTTTAGCTTAACGGCATGTAGTAAACCCACTCAATTAAAGTTCGGTAAAGAACTTGTTAAATTAGACGCACAGTTAGATACCTTGTCTAGTTTACAAAAAGATGAAATCGACGTTTCTATTATCGACTCGGTTATGGCTGGATATTACACCACCCAAGGCGCTTATGAAGACGAAATTATGATTATTGAAGATTTAGTTTTGGCACAAGAAGAATACGGTATTGCGGCTAAAAAAGGGAACAATGCATTAATTTCTAAAATTAACCAAGCGCTTATTGCAATTAAAGACGGTGCTTACGCTCAAGTAGCAGAAAATTTCGGTCTTTCTTTATTAAAAGCAATCACCGACCAAACCACCGACCCGTATGCTAGCGCAACTGATAACAGCTGGAACGAAATTGTTTCTTCGGGCACGTTAATTATAGGTTACACCGTGTTTGCGCCTATCGCTTATACGGACGGAGGCTCTTTCACCGGATTTGATATCGAACTTGCTAGAGCAGTAGTTAACTATATCAATCAACAAGACGGAACTAACATAGAAATCGACTTCCAAGAAATCGACTGGGATTCTAAAGAAGTATTGCTTTCAAACGGCACGATTGACCTTGTTTGGAACGGTATGACCATTACCCCCGACCGTGCTGAAAATATGTGCATTTCAGTTCCCTACTTATTCAACAACCAAGTTGCAGTAATAAGAAAGGCTGACGTTGAAAAATACGACACCCCCGCTGAGTTAGTTATCAACCTTAACCAAGCAGTTATCGGTGTTGAAAGCGGTTCTGCGGGCGAAAGCGTAGTTGTATTAAAATAATAAAAAGGATTTTATAAATGAATCAATTTCTTCTAATTATGGAAGAACTTCTTCAAGGGTTCGGTAACACGTTGCTATTGTTTGCCGTAACCCTTGTGTTGTCTCTTCCGCTAGGGCTATTAATAGCGTTTGGCTCTATGAGTAAAATTAAACCTATTAAATACGTTGCCAAAACTTTCGTGTGGATCATAAGGGGCTCACCGTTGATGCTTCAAATATTACTCGTTAGTTTTATTCCCACGCTTATTTTTGGGATAGGAAACAAACAAGTTGCCACCTTTTTCGGTTTGACTATAGGCGACCTTTTATTCGTTTTCGTTGTAATAGCTTTCGTTATTAACTATGCTTGCTATTTTTCCGAAATCTTTAGGGGCGGAATAGAAGGCGTAAACAAAGGACAGTACGAAGCGGGCAAAGTTCTTGGCATGACCAAAAACCAAATCTTCTTTAAGGTTGTTCTTCTTCAGGTTGTTAAAAAGGTTTTAGCGCCCACGAGCAACGAAGTTATAACCTTGGTTAAAGACACCGCATTAGCTCAAATTTTAGGTGTTATAGACCTTCTAAACGCGGCTAACCACGCGGTAAACAGTTACGTTGTGTTAACCCCGTTAATTTACGCGGCGATATTCTATTTGCTTTTTAACGGTTTACTGACGTTGCTTTTTGGCTTCTTTGAAAAAAAGTTAAGTTTTTATAAGGAGTAGGTTAAAATGGCGTATTTACAAATAAAAGATTTTAATAAAACGTTTAACGACGGATTTAAGGTTTTATGCGATATAAATTTTGAACTAGAAAAGGGGCAAATTTTATCGATTATAGGTCATTCTGGCAGTGGTAAAACTACTCTTTTGCGTTGTATAAACTTTTTAGCCGATATTGATTCGGGCGTTATGGTTTTAGATGGAGAAACGTTAGTTGACACTTCCATAAGTAAAAAATTTAGCGAAAGTCAGTTAAGAGAAAAACGCCTTAACTTCGGCTTGGTTTTTCAGTCGTTTAACCTATTTCCGCAATATAACGTAAAACAAAATATAACTCTTGCACCCACTCTTTTGTTAAAAAAGAACGTTAAAACGCTTAAAGCCGAACTTAAAGCGGACAAGTCTTTGGGGTTAAAAGCGAGACGTGAAATTATAAAAAAGTATAAACAAGACGAAAAGGAAAGAATTGAAAAAGAAGTTGTAAAATTGCTTGAAAAAACGGGGCTTTTAGATAAAGAAAATTCTTATCCTTGCGAGCTTTCAGGCGGACAATGTCAAAGGGTGGCTATTGCAAGGGCTTTGGCGTTAAAACCAAAAATTTTGTGTTTTGATGAGCCGACTTCTGCGCTTGACCCAGAACTTACTAGCGAAGTTTTAAAGGTTATTAAATCTTTAAGCGACGAAGGTAGAACTATGATAATAGTTACTCACGAAATGGGTTTTGCAAAAACCGTTTCAGATAAAATTATTTTTATGGCCGACGGGCGTATTGAAGAATCGGGCTCTCCCGAACAAATTTTCTCTCACCCCAAAAGCGAAAAACTTAAAGCGTTTCTATCAAATATAGACGATAAATAAGGTTAATAAAAAGGAAGTTGTAGAATAACTACAACTTCCTTTTTTCGTTTGTTTAACTTATATTCTTTTTATAGTTTTAATCACTACGGGGTCGGATGGAATATCGTCGTATCCTCTCCAACTATGCGTTTTAACTTCGGATATTTCGGTTATAACTTTTAGGCTTTCTTCATCACTAACCTTACCGAAAGACGCGTATTGTCCATCTAAATATTCACAGTCTGCAACGCAAATAAAAAACTGGCTCGTTGCCGAGTTTGGCATAAAAGTTCTTGCCATAGAAATAGTGCCTTTTTCGTGCTTAATATCGTTTTTAACGCCGTTAGAATCAAACTCGCCCTTAATTGCAGGCGCGGTTGCTTCTTTCGGTTTTATACCCGGTTCATCGTCGGTAAATCCACCGCCTTGAATCATAAACGAAGGAATTACTCTGTGAAAAATAGTTCCATTATAAAACCCTTCGTCAACGTACTTTAAAAAATTGTTTGCAGTCAACGGCAACTTTTCATCAAAAATATCAACGTTAATTTCTTTACCGTTGTTTAGAGTAATTTTAACCTTAACCATAATTTTTCTCCTTTTTAATATTTAAAACTATATATTTATAATAGGAATTCCTACTTTTTCGGCGTATTTTACAGTATAAAACGTTCCACCGGTGTTTTTCCTTAGATAACTAACTAAAACAAAGCAGTTATCTACCATAAATCTGTTACGTTTTTGCATGCAATACGTAGAATAATTTTCACTTACAAGTATTAAGTCATCTGCTTCTTTTTTTAGTCTTTCATATTCTTTTTTTTGACTTAAATTAAATTTATAATCTTGATTTTTACAAGGAATACACCCTATTATATATATCTCTTTTTCTTTTCTTATCTCTTCTAAAACCTTAAAACATTCAGTATCAAAACCTATTGCCATACCCACCAAAAAGGTGTTTATTTTTTGTTCAATAAGTTTTAGAAAAACGTTTTTCAACTTATCTCTATCAAAATCTTTATAAAGAGTTCTATGTCCCGTTACGGCGCATGTTTTTAGGGGATTAATCATAACCATACTCATAGCGGGTTTTTACGCTCCTTTCCATTTCCCCTAGGATATTTTTTATTTGTAAAATCGGTTTTTAATATCTTAAGCACACACCTTTTCGCATCTTCTAATAAAAATTCTTTTTTGTCTTCTAATTTTAAATTTAGTACTGAAAAAGCGTTCTTACTCTCTTCTAATTCTTCGTTAACGTCACCTTTAAAAGCTAAAAATTTTCCACCTTTTTTTATGAAAGGCGTGCAATATTCACAAAGAGTATTAAGTCTTGCAACAGCGCGTGCGGTACAATAATCAAATTTTTCTCTAAAATTTTCATCTTTCGCTTTTATCTCTGCCCTATCGTTTACAACCGTAACGTTATTTAACTTTAACTCTTCACAAACGACACGCAAAAATTCACATTTTTTCCCCGTTGCTTCAAGCATAGTTAATTCAATATCTTCTCGCATAATCTTGATAGGTATCGCGGGAAATCCACCACCCGAGCCAACGTCTATTAATTTTACCGAACCACTTTCTATAAAATCTATCCCCAATAAACAATCGATAAAATGCTTTATATAAACTTGCTCTTTTTCTGTTATCGCTGTTATGTTAAATTTTTGATTATATTCAACTAGTAACTCGTAATACTTTTTAAATTGATAAAGTTGCTTTTCGGTTATTTCTAACCCGTATTTATTAAATAATTCTTTCATATTTTTAATAACCTTAGTAGTTTAAGTATAACATATTTTTTGTTAATTAACAATTATTTTTTTATCAACTTTTAACTTTTTAACATTGTTAACAACTATTGTTGATAACTTAATATTTTTAATTTTATTCGCATAAAAAATTTTTAATTCGTTAATAATTTTACCCACTATTTTTTAATAAATACTTTGTTAACAAACTAAAACTATATTAACAGTTAATTCAACAGTTTGTCCACGTTATAAAAGACAGTATTTTATTACAGTATTTATACTTTTCAACATTTACACAACTTTACTACTAATATATACTACTATTTTAAAAAATAAATAATAAATAATCATTCAATCAAAGGGATATATAAGATGATAAAAAATGAATTCAAAAAAAGGTAAAAGTCCTTGATTTTTGAGTTTATATAATATATAATATATTATATATTGCTATACGTAGGAGATTTGTATGAAACTTATTTGTGATGGTCTTGATTTATCTGATGCAGTGCTTAAAGTAAGCAAAGCGCTTAGTGTTAAATCTACTAATCCCGTTTTAGAAGGTATTAAATTAATAGCGTCAGGCGACTTCCTTACCTTGATTGCTACCGATATGGAACTAACGATTGAAAGAAAAATTAAAGCAGACGTTTTAATGGAAGGTGAAACGGTTGTCGTTGGTAAATATTTCGTTGAATTTGTTAAAAAATTAGAAAAAGAACAAGTTGAACTTTGCAGATTAAACGAAGGAAATTTACAAATAAGATACTCTGATTCTGAGAGTGAAATGCAAGTTTTCCCAACGGAATCCTTTCCTGTAATAGAAAAAAATGAAGACGGCGAATATTTATCTCTTAAACAGTCGGAATTTAAAAAGATTATTGATAGAGTAGTTTTTGCAACTTCAGCAGACGATAGTAGACCTATATTAAAAGGTTGTTTATTTGAAATTATAGACGGAACGTTATCTGTTGTTGCTTTAGACGGGTTTAGAATGTCCGTGGTTAAGAAAAATATTGAAGCAAGTGGGAATTTTAACGCGGTTATTCCATCGAGAACGTTGCTTGAAATTACAAGACTTTTAGATAAAGAAGACCAAAATATAAAGATTATACTTCAAAGCAATAGTTTATACGTTCAATTTGAAAATACGGCGCTTATTTCAAGACTTATAGAAGGTGAATTCGTAAAATACAACCATATTTTACCTACTTCTTTTGAAAATAAAGTAATAGTAAATAAACAACTTTTATTAAACAGTATAGAAAGAGCTTCTATAGTTGCTAAAAACGATAGATATAATATAGTTAAATTCGATATTAAAGAATCGGTTATGACTGTTTCTGCTAAATCTGAAATAGGTTTTGTTACTGAAAACGTTAATATCAACCTTGATGGAAAAGATTTAACTATCGCTTTTAATGGAAAATATTTAGTAGATTTCTTTAAGGTTATTGATGAAGATTTCGTTAGTATAAACTTAAATTCTCATATTGATCCGTGCGTATTAAAGCCGGTTAGTGACGAAGAATTCTTATATTTAGTATTACCAGTTAGAATAAACGGTTAATTTAATTGACAAAAAAGATAAAAATCTATACAATAATATAGCAAAAATAAAAAATACAGCAAGGTTAAGGAGAAATTATAATGAAACAAACGTATCAACCTAAAAAAAGACAAAGAAGCAAAGTACACGGATTTAGACAAAGAATGAAAACTCATAACGGTCGTAACGTTTTGAAAAGACGTCGTAATAAAGGTCGCCATAAAATTTCGGCGTAAAAAAAGTTATTTGTGAAAAAATTGGATTTTAGATTAAAAAGCGAAAAAGATTTTAATTTAGTTTTTAAAAAGGGTAAAAGGATGTTTGCTTCTAATTTAAGTATGGTATATTTAGAAGCAAACGACATAAAAGTTGGATACGCCGTTAGTAAAAAACATGGCGGAAGCGTTAAAAGAAACAAAATAAAAAGGTTATTAAGAGAATCTTTTAGAAGTTTTATGCCCGATATTTTAAGGCAAAACTTCTTTTTTGTTTTTATACCGAAAGTAGACGGTGAATTATCTTTAGAAGTTTTTAAATCTGATATGGAATATTTATTTAAAAAATTGCGGGTTTTATAAATGAACGTTTTACAATTTTTAGGGGTAAAACTTATTAGGTTTTACCAAAAATATTTATCAAAAAAAACTTGTATGTTTATTCCATCATGCTCTCAATATATGCTAGAAGCAATTATTAAGAGAGGTTTTTTCATTGGTGTTTTCTTGGGAACTTTAAGAATTTTAAGGTGTACGCCCTGGGCAAAAGGTGGACTTGACAAAGTTCCGGATAAAAAAAGTATTTTAAAATGGGTTTATTAAAATGGAAATAATTTATTTCGCGCCCCCGTCAACAGGTGGCAACTTTTTAATTGAAATTATTAAATGGCTTATTCAAATAAGTTCATCTATCGCTGTAGGTGTTATTTTATTTACCGTATTGTTAAAACTTATAACATTACCGTTTGATTTTATGTCAAGGTTTTCTATGCGTAAAAATTCTCTTAAAATGGAACAAATGCGCCCAGAACTTGAAAAACTTCAAAAACAATACGCTAACGATAAACAATTATATAACCAAAAAATGATGAATCTCTATAAAAAGAACGGGTATTCTATGTGGGGAGCGTGCTTGCCGACTATTATTACCTTAGTTATTTTTATAGTTTCTATAAACGCGTTTACCGCTTATTCTGAATACCAAAATAGAGAATATTTTTATAATATGAGCAAATCTTATAACGCCGTTATTTACGAAGGTATAAAACACGACGACGATTTAATCACGTTAAAAGATGGTGTTTATGAGTTTAATTATGAAAAAATTGTTAACGTTTATGAAAACGAAGTTCAACAAAAAATTAATAATGAATATGAATCTAACGGTATTGTTTATTTACTAGAAAAAGAAGACGACGGTTCTAACGTTAAATACTCTATTTATAACGAAAATGGATATTCAAAATTTACTTTCGATTATAACAACGGAATAGCAAGTCCGCTTAGATGCAGTATTATACCTAATAACTTAGTTGGTGACCAAGCATTTAAAAGTGCCGTAAATAATAATTTAACCGTTATTAGAGATGGTCAACCTGAAAGTTTTGCAGGTACGACTGATGAAGAAGCGATCGCTTTTTTACAAGAAATATGCCAAGATAAAAGTGCTGAAACGTTTAGGTCTATAAATAGTAATTTTTTGTGGGTTAAAAATATATGGGTTACCGATAGTCCTACCGCACACTCCGTTTTAAGCGACTGGGAAGCGTTTAAAAACACGTATAAATATGATATTTCTGCAGAAAAGACCGGACAAGGAATGACCGAGGCTAACTATAAAAATTTAGTAGCAAAACTAGAGTTTGAAAAAACGGCACCGAACGGTTACTATATTCTAGCAATTTTAACCGCGGTAGTATCGTTTTTATCGCAGTTTATAATGAATAAATCGCAAAAGGCACAAATGGAACTACAAACGGTGGACGGGCAAGGCGCTAAAACACAAAAAATGATGATGTGGCTTATGCCGATTATGATGGCGGTATTCGCTTTCTTATACACTGCGGCGTTCTCTATATATATGATTATAAGTCAAGTAATCGGTATACTAACCACTTTATTAATAAACTGGATAGCAGATAAAAAGTTTAAAAAAGAAATTAAAAATAACACCCCTGAAACGATAAGGGGTAGAGTTCACGAGCCTACTGAAGAAGAAATAGCAAAAAGCAAAGAAAAAACGAAGAAGAATAAGGAAAAGGAAAACGTTAAGGGTGATTTCATAACTGGTAGTGTCAATCCTAAGCGTGTAAGAGGTAGACTTAAATAATAAGCGAATATCGCAGGAGGTATAAATGGAATTTTCAGGCAAAACGGTTGAAGAAGCCATACAAGAAGGCTTAAACTATTTTGGTCTTTCACAAGAACAAGTAGAAATTGAAATTATTAATCAACCGACCAAAGGACTATTTGGTAAACTTAAAGGCAAAGCAACGGTTAATATGGAAAAGAAATTGACCGGAGAAGAAAGAGCGAGAGATTTCGTTCAAAAAATCGTTGATATGATGGATATGACCGTCAAAGCAACCTTAAATGAAGATGACAACGGTAAAACCACGATAACTTTGGTTGCGGAATCGTCTTCGGAAGTAATAGGCCACCGCGGAGAAGTGTTAGATGCTCTTCAAACACTTGCGGGAGCGGTTGCTAATATCGATAAAAAAGAGTACAAAAAAATATTCGTAGATTGCGAAAATTATAGAAATCGCAGAGAAGAAACACTTATTACGCTTGCTCACAAACTTGAAGACAAAGCAACTGAAATGAGAAGAGAAGTTATTTTAGAGCCTATGTCACCGTTTGAAAGACGAATTATTCACACCGCCCTTGCCGAAAGCAAGACGGTTACAACGAAAAGCGAAGGCAAAGACCCCAATAGATACGTAGTAGTAGTTCCTTTTGATAAAGATGAAAACTCTACCCCCTACAATGCAGGTAGAAATAGCGAAAAACGTTCTGGTAGGAAAGATGGTTTCCGTGGCGACAAAAAGGGAGGAAACCGTAAAAACAGAGGTTTTAAGGATAAGAAAAAGGAAGCATCAGGTGAAAAAAGAAAAACGCCGTCTATCTTTGGAACATACCTTGGAAACAGTTTGAAAAACGACTAATAAAAAATTAATATAAAAAAAGCACGGTTAAGGGCGTTTCCCTTAGGGATTTAAATTAAATAACTTATAAAACTCGACTTATGAAAAGTCGAGTTTTTCTTTTCCCACACAAAACCACTTGATAAAATAATTCATATATGCTATAATAATTATGCCAAACAAATCGAATATTTTGAGAGAGGATTTTTTTCTTTAAAGGGATATTCTATCTTTTTTCGTGCAACCTAATCTAATATGAATTTGGTAAAAGCGCAAATTCCACGGATTAGGACACAAAGGATTTATCCCTTTTCTATTTTCGATTTGTTTGGCGACAATCGGGGTTTGCGTTTTTCGGTGCGTTAACTTTGGTTGGCGCACTTTTTTATTTTTCGGAGGAAACAAATGAAAAAAATTATTTCTATTTTACTTTTTATTGTTTTATGTTTGTATTTTTGCGGATGTAATAATACTGCTAATGATTGTGAGCATCATTGGGAATATGACTATGATGGTACTATTACTTGTTCTACTGATGGTACAGTATTTTATAAATGTATAAAATGCAATCAAATAAAGGAAGAATTTGAAAGTGCATATGGTTGTTATGATTACGACGACAATGGATATTGCGATGAATGTAATAAAAAATATAATAACTATACTAATGATGTAGCATATATATCAAATCGTAGTATTCATTATGAAAACACAACAAAAGAATTCATTTTTTTGTTTTCTCTTCTTGACGCATATGAAAACGAACTAAAAATTAATGCTGTGGTTGATTTTAGAATAGAGAATAACAATGAAATAGTATATTCTTCAACAAAGAATATTTATCCTAATGATTATGGAACTTGGTCTAATGTATATGGAAAATCTTGGATAGCAGCATCGATACATATTCCTATTTCACAGATAAAGGAAGGAGCAACAGATAGTGGAATATTCTACTATAAGGTTTACACGGACACTGCTAATTTTGATGAGTTTAGCCTATCTATTTATGGTAATTTGCCAAAAAAAGATTTAACCAATAATTGTTCGTTAAAATTACCGTCTTTGCCTATTGAAATCAGGGACGATTCTTTAGGTAATTCTATGCCAATAAAAATAACACAAATCGATTACTATTTTGAGGAATCATATAGTGGTAATGTAGAATTGGTGATAACAATTGCTGGTCAAAGACGTGATAGAGGTATGCTCGATGATGATAATATTAGTTATCATTGTAATGTGGGATATAAATTGTTTGATGAAGATGGGTATATTGTAGCTTCGGGAGAATTTTGGACACCTCAATTAGCTCCAGGTGAAAAATTCAAAAATGTAACTGAAAGATTTTTTGGTTTAACACCAGGTAAATACACTTTAACCCTTATTGATGTCGTGTAATTATATTTTTTGTTAAAGTATAGCACACTATACTTTCAAATGAAAGTCGTGTGTTTTTGCAAAGCAAAAATGAAAAGAGTAGCAGAAATTTGCTACTCTTTTTAATGTTTAAAATCCCTAAGAGTGACGCCCTTAAAGAGCGTGCTTTTTTGTTTGTTTTATGCCCCGAAATAACTTGTTGACGGGCTATTTAATGATAAAAAATATTTTTCTAAACCGTCGGCAATCTTTTCCGCCATTTTATATACTAGATTTAGTCTTGTTAAATTATAT
>JAEIGA010004373.1_pt1 | contig 21869 bp, 19 predicted proteins | sample 9270691 | NCBI WGS metagenome assembly JAEIGA01 (sample SAMN17057246, study PRJNA624740) | gut metagenome | biome: biome; isolation source: fecal sample | host: Bos grunniens | place: China: Xizang | collected 2019 | reverse complement strand
GTTTGCGATGAGAGCCGTACCGCAGCATTTCTCCTTGTCAAGGAGGTGTACGCCGTATCCCAGAGCATTCATGACGCTTACCACATCCTTACCGAGCTGCGGATAGTTATAGTTCACATAACATCCGTGGAAGTAGCTCACATGACGCTTGAAGCTGTCCTGGAATGACATGACATTCTTCTTGAACCAGCTTTCGAATGTCTTTGATGTGTATTTAGGGAATGTACGATGCTTGTCAACCTTGAGCACGGCATCCATCACCACCTTGGTAGGCTTAAGACCGAGGGCAAAGTTAGCTACCGGAGCAACCTTTGTCACTACGCTTCCCATAAGATCAGTGCTTGCAAGAATCATGTCACGGAGCTTAGGGCTTTCTGTGTTGTATTTGATTCTTGCTGACTGGATTATGTCGCCGATGCGAACACCTGACGGACAAGCCACTTCACATCTTTTGCAGTTGATGCAATATTTGAGTGTATTGTCAAAGAAGAGTCCCTTTTTCAGACGAAGTCTTTCTCCGTCAGGACCTGCCTGCTTAGGGCCGGGATAAAGCGGATTTACTGGCACGACAGGACAATAAACAGTACATACAGTACATTTGATGCACTGTTCGAAATTATTGGCGCTTATGTTCTTTTCTTGCATTTTCATCTCCTGTCCTCCTATTTTTCAAGTATTCTGTCAGCAGCTGCCAGAGCAGTCAGTATGGCGATACCGCCGCCGCAGCCTTCGTACAATGCGTTGCTTCCTCCGATAAGTGATCCGATGGCATATACGTTACCGATCTTTCTGCCATTGATGCTTGCATTGAGATCTGAGTCGATCTTTGCACCGAAGGAAATGTAGTCCTGTCTGTTCCAGAAGTTTCTGTCGAACCATTTGTCTCTTCCTTCGCTATAGCAGAGATCCAAGCCCATGACAGGCTCATATACTTTATCAGGTGTAGCTATCATACCCTTGCTGAAGAAGCTTCCTGTTGCAAGAACGAAATTGTCAGCTTCAAGTCTGATGTCATCAAAGTTCACCGTACCGATATTAAGTATCTTTCCATCTTCTGTTGCTGTGGTGTCGATTGCTGTATCACCGAGGAAGAATCGTCCGCCTGCCTTCTCGAATTCCGTCTTAAGAGACATCTGTGAACGGATGCCCGGAACAGATGGCGGCATAGTTGCAACGAAAACAGTCTTTATGCCGATAGCCTCGCGAAGTTTTTCTACTACCGAACCGTCCTTAAGACCGAATACGGCAGGGAGGATTACGACATCCTCGTCCTGAATCATAGATTTGATCTGTGAGGCTGCTTTTTCCCAGATTCCGTCACGATCCATTACGCGTGCGATGTTGGTCGCTCTCATTTCGCTCGGATTCTTGCGGAGTCTTTCCATTTCGTCGAGTTTCACTGAGACTATCCTGCACTGCGTTCCCTGCTTTTCAAATGAGTCAGCGAGGAATTTAGTGTTGAAGTCAAGATAGCCGAGGATGTTGACTATCAAAGCTTTATTGCCTATCTTCTCGTCCTTTGATGCGAGTGGAGTGAAGTCTCCGAGGGTCAGCCACGCTGGCTTGCGCTCTCCTGTAGGAGTAATTCTCCAGCTGTTGCGTGAGCTATCTCCGCTCACTTTGATTCCACATTCGTTGAAGAAGTTTACAGCTTCTTCCGAATATTTCTTCACTCTTTCTGCTCCAAGTATCGAATATGGATGCTCTGCCGGTAATGACGGTATCGCCTCGATCGGTGATTCAACCGCTGTTCCGTCCGGAAGCCTTCCCAAAAGGTCGAATGTACCTGAAGAGAAATGCATTGCGCTCTGGCCGGATGAAACGATCGCACACTTCTTGCCGGCTTTCTGGAGTTTAATTCCGCAGACAAGTCCTGCAAGTCCTCCACCTATTATAATAGTATCGAATCTCATTGTCTTATTCTGCTTTAAGGGTTTCACATCCGCAGCCTTCAAGGCCGCATACTCCAGAATATATCCACTGCGAATATTCGCTTTCCCTGAGCGTGTCGCCCCAGCATATAGGATACATTCCCTTCCATCTTTCGTTGACGAAATTCTTCAGGTCGTTCTTCGCTCTGTCTGTGCATTTATGAGCGTCAGCCAGCATTCCTGCAGCGCGGCAGGCACAGAGCTCGCCCTGACAGGTTCCCATTCCGACTCTCGTACGGCGGCGAAGGTCTACGAGGTTGTGGACATCCAGATCTTCAATTGCATACTTGACCTCACCCACAGATACCTCCTCGCATTCGCACACGAGACTTGCATCGTATTCATCCTTGAGGCCGATATTCACAGCCCTTGCTCCGTGTCTTCCTACAGTAGCCTTGTGGGTAGCGCCCGGCTTTGTCCAGGTCTTCTGAGAGATTTCATCAATATTCTCCTTCTCAGAACCAGGAAGAGGAGTGTTCATAGTAATGCAGCTCTGCTCTACAGCAAGCTTCTTGCATACGAGATCTGTAGCCCATTCTGCCATCAGACGGTATGTCATGAGCTTACCTCCGGTGATGCTGATGAATCCCTTCACACCGTCTCTTGTCTCGTGGTCGAGAAGTACAATGCCTCGGCTGATGTTTCTGCCTGAAGGATCATCATCTGTAGCGACGAGAGGACGTACTCCGGCGTATGCACGGAGGATTCTGGTAGATGCAAGGCTTGGAGCAAGCTTCTCGCCCTCCTGAAGGAGAACATCCACTTCATCCGGTGTCACATACATATTGTCACACTCTTCGAAAGGAATGCGGCTTGATGTCGTACCGATGAGGCAGATTGTATCGCCAGGGACAAGAATGTCCGCATTGGCAGGCTTGCGGCAGCGGTTGAGAACGACATTGTTCACGCGGTGACCGAATATAAGAAGAGCTCCCTTAGCCGGAAACATATTGATCCTGACACCTGCAAGCTCAGCTATGTGCTGTCCCCAGATACCAGCAGCATTTACTGTTATCGGTGCGAAATACTGAGCCTTCTGCTTGGTAATATGATTGAAGATCTCAACACCTTTGACAGTGTCGCCATCCTTGATGAGGCTTGTAACTTCGCTGTACACCAGCACCTTGGCTCCGTGGAGCTTTGCGTCAATGACATTCGCGGAGGTCAGACGGAAAGGATCCACAGCTCCGTCCGGCACTTTGACAGCTCCTATTATGTCCGGATTTGCGGACGGCTCCATACGAAGAGCCTCCTTAGGATCAATAACATCTGCCCTGATGCCTGCGGCCAGACAAGATTCTACAAATTTAGCCTGATAATCGAGATCGTCTTCCGGCAGTGTAAGGAAAAGACCTTCTGTCTCTTCTACGCAGTGACGTGCAATCTTTCTGAGGATCATGTTTTCCTTGATACACTCTTCGGCCGACTCCATATCGGTCACGGCATATCTCGCACCGCTGTGGAGAAGTCCGTGATTACGACCGGTTGCTCCTGTCGCAATGTCGTGCCTTTCGATGAGCAGTACTTTCAGACCTCGCAATGCACAGTCTCTGGCTGTTCCTGCACCTGTGATGCCACCTCCGACAATGATGACGTCAAATTCATTGTCTTTTGTCGCTATTCCCATAATTGTTGAACGGTATTAGTTGTATAAATTAATTGCTTTTTGCTTTTCTTGATATTCTTCTTGCCTTCCTCTTCTGTATTCTTTCAGCCCTTCTTGTCTGCACCTGCTCTCTTCTATGCTCAAGCATATCCTTGAGATTTTCTCCCATATTCTCGGTGAATATCGGGAAGCGCCTCTTTATCTGCTCCAGCTTCTCATCTATGAACGAATTGATGTGTCTTTCCTTCTTTGCCTGATGGATCTCGTCGAATGTGATCATTATGCAGGTCTCTTCCGCTTCGCTGAACTCGTGGTTCACTCCACCTCCAAACATCTTCATGGTAGGGGAGAGGCTCATATACGAATTCACAAGAGGCGGGATATTCACTCCGTGCTGTCTGACCGCTGCATTCAGGAGCTTGTAATCCTCGTTGAAGTCATCGGCAGTCAGGATGCTGTCCATATATGCCTTGTCTGTCTCGATCTTGAGCGGTTCTATCGGGGTCACAAGCTTTTCCTTGTCTTCAAAATGCTTGAAGAGGAAATGCTGGATAAGGTCGCGTGCTTCGCGGTTATACTCCGGATACATAGTCATCTTTCCGAAGAAATATTTCATATCAGGCTTCTCGATGGCCAATGCTCCGAGTCCGTCCCACAGATTGTCCAGTGCAAAAAGAGCCTTCACTCCCGCCTGACGGCTCTGATATTCCGGAGCGACGAAGCTTCGTCCGAGCTCGATGGTGAACGGAAGGTAATCCTTTATGAATTTATCCGAAAAATGGAACATATGTGCTGTCGCCAATTCCGGCTGTCCGTTTTGATCCAGCTTTATGTCTGTTCCGAGTATATATCTGTATCCTCCGATAATCTTTTCTGCATCCGGATCCCATACTATCAGCTGCTGATATGGATTTTCCATAGTGTCGAACTCGTCGATATCCATAGAAAGTCCGCTTCCTCCGCCGGAATCGCGGAAAGCCTCTTCACGTAGTCTTCCGATCTCCTTCATAATGTTGGGAGAATCGAAATGATTTATTATGTATATTTCGTTATGTCCTTTGTTAGTGCCCCTCAGCTTTTTAGCCGGGGTCAGCTCAGATTTGATTATTTCTGTGCTGATCGGTGCAATTATAGGTTCCATGAAGGTTCAGGTTATAGTGCATATACTTTCTCTCGGATCTGCTGTGCCCACTCGTAGTCTGTCCTGGACTTGTCAAGACTCGAAACCGGGATAGGTTTGCCGATAGTTACACGATACTTTCTGCCGGTACTTCTGTACATCTCGTCAGGAAGAAGCATCATTGCGATGTTGAATTTCAGTCCGAGCTTCTTCTGAAGATTTGCGATGCGGTAGAATCTTTTTGAGTTTTCGCCCTCGAAATGAATCGGTACAATGTCCCTTTCCGTATCGCGGCTCATCTTTATGAATGACTTTGTCCAAGGAAGATCGGAAATCTTGCCGTCAATCTTTCTGGAGCAAAGACCTGCTGGGAATATAAGCATCTGATTATCAGATCTGTATGCCTCGCTTACAAGCTTAGGCAGGTTTCTGGCCTGTCCGCCTAACTTGTTGATCGGAATCCCGAGAGGAGCCATTCCCTTGAGATTCATCAGAAGATCATTCATAAGGTATTTCAAATTCCCGTCGTATTCACGTCCGATGATTGCACCCAAGGTCACTCCGTCTATGGCTCCAAGAGGATGGTTGGATACGAAAGTATATCTTCTTCCGTCTTTCGGCAGGTTTTCCAATCCATTTACCTCAAGCTCTACTCCAAGGTATCTGATACAATGCTCGCAGAACTCCACTCCGAGATATCCTTCTTTCAGACATTCGTTTATGAAGTCCAGATGAATGAATCTGCTGAACCATCTGATGACAAATTTAGGGATACGTCGTGCCTTGGCACCGGCCTTGGACTCGATGACTTTCTCTAGGTCAAGTATCTGCGGATCTCTTTCGTTCATAATTATTCCACTTTCTTTACAGGGTCGCAGGTCAGGCCTACTCCCAGCTTCTTGAATATCTTTCTGTCCACCTCACTCAGCATCACTGTCGAATGAACCTGACATCCATCAAGCTTCGGCAGCTGGTCAAGAGCCTTGCGGCAGTTTTCATCTTTAATGCTCAGCATAGAGATGGCTACAAGCACTTCGTCTGTGTGAAGTCGTGGGTTGTGTCCGTGCAGGAATGATACCTTGGTCTTCTGGATAGGAGCGATCATTTCCTCCGGTATGAGCTTCACAGAGTGAGGAATGCCTGCCAGATACTTGGTCGCATTAAGTATGAGTGCGGCACTCGGGCCGAGGAGTGAGCTTGTGCGAGAAGTGATGATAGTTCCGTCCTGCAGTTCGATAGCAGCTGTAGGCACTCCGTACAGCTCCTTTCTCTCTCGCGCGGCCACAGTGGTTCTCCTGTACTCGGTTGTGAGCTTCGCCTGCTTGAGGATGAGTGATATCTTGTTTACCTCATTCTCGTTGTCGCCCCTCTGAGCAAGGTTGCACAATGCATAGTAATATCTTCTGATGATCTCCTCTCTGGCAGCATTGCAGCATACATCCTCGTCGCTCATACAGAAACCGATCATATTTACTCCCATATCGGTAGGGGACTTATATGGGCTTTCTCCGTAGATTCCTTCGAAGAGGGCATTCAGGACGGGAAAGATCTCGATGTCACGGTTGTAGCTTGCCGCAATTTCTCCGTATGCCTCGAAATGGAACGGGTCGATCATATTGACATCGTTCAGGTCGGCTGTTGCAGCTTCGTATGCAATGTTCACGGGGTGCTTAAGAGGCAGATTCCATACCGGGAATGTCTCGAACTTGGCATATCCTGCTTTCGTATTCCTCTTGTTCTCGTGATAGAGCTGGCTGAGACATACAGCCATTTTTCCACTGCCCGGACCTGGTGCTGTCACAACTACAAGAGGACGTGTCGTCTTTACATAATCGTTCTTGCCGAACCCCTCGTCCGAATCTATCAGAGCCACATTGTTTGGATATCCCTCGATAGTGTAGTGATAATATACCTTGATGCCGAGACGTTCCAAGCGTGCCCTGTATGCGTCTGCACTTGACTGTCCGTTATAATGAGTCATCACCACGCTGCTCACGTAGAAACCTACGTTCTCGAACTCTTCTCGAAGTCTGAGCACGTCTTCATCGTATGTGATGCCGAGATCTCCACGGACCTTGTTCTTTTCGATGTCCTTGGAGCTGATCACAATGATGATTTCAGCTTCGTCCTTCAGCTGCATTAGCATATCAAGCTTGCTGTCAGGCTTGAAGCCTGGCAGTACTCTGCTGGCGTGGTTGTCGTCAAATAATTTACCTCCGAATTCGAGGTAAAGCTTATCTCCGAACTGGGCTATGCGCTTCTTGATCTGTTCGGACTGTATCCTTAGATATTTTTCGTTATCAAATCCCGTTTTCATACGGAATGCAAAGATAACTTTTTCCCCTCTTAACTGCAATAGAAAAATGAAAGAAATTACCGGTCAGACAGCCCTGAACTAATGATATTTCTTGATTATGGTGACAATTTCGGTATAGAGGTCAATGTAAGCCTGTACCGTAGGTGTAATATCGTAGAGCTCCATAAGTGTCTTCTCTATATCATACTTTCCTGGCATGATATTCAGGCGGTAATTCAAGTGATTGTACAACTTCTTGAGCATCAGACTGTCTGAAGGACTCCGCCTGATGGTGTCCAGACTCTTTCCGTATTTTCTATATATGAATTCCTGCAGCTTGTAGTGAATGGTATCCAGGTCAAGTTCGTCTGCTCCAAGGTCATACATCATGTCTGATTGCGAAGTTATTTCGCTTCTTGGTACCCCGAGTTCCTCCTCTATAATGTCAAACAAGAAGTTCTCGACTTCTCCGGCGATGCCTGATGATGTGACTGTCCTTGTTTGGGTTGCAGGTATGACCGGAGTTGCAGGTCTTGGGGCTGGTGCTGCAGGTTTATGTGCAGGTGTTTCAGGCTTGGCTGCTGCAGATGACTTCCTCTTTCTCACGGTATATTCGTGGTGTCCGATGAGGTAAATTTCACCGATGTACACAAATCCGTAGCAGTTCAAAAAAAACAGAGTGAACTGTATACCAAAGTCCACTTTAGTGACACCATGCTGGTTCAGTACCATTGTCACCAGCAGCAATGTAATGGATGCAAGAAGAATAAGTATGGCGGCGATGCAGGTCAATGCGTAACCTGTATCGGACTTATACATTGCAATGCTGCCTGTCTCTCTCGTTATCCTTTCCGCTTCTTCCTTTGTGGTGCAATCACATGTGAAGTACCAGAATGGGCATGCGTATGCTATTGCTGCGATATAGAACAAAATTCCATAATGAAGCGGAGCAAAGAAATATTTGAACGCAAAAATGTACAGGATATATACGATTATCGCCGTAATATGGAAATTCAGTCGTGTTTTGAACATGAGAATGTGGTGTTTTTGAAAGAAAAATATATAGGTAGAACCGTAAGCCGGTTTCTGTTTTATCCTGTCATTTATCTTCGCAGCCTACCCCCCGGCAAAGAACGGGCAGCCCTTTCAGCCTCAGTCGAAACCTTGGCTCTGCCGGTATATTTGGCCTTGCTGGTCCTGGTGCCGTCACCGCCGTATGTCGCCATACTGCGTCGTGAGCTCTTACCTCGCGGTTTCATCCTTACCCTTGCGGGCGGTTTGTTTTCTGTTACGGCATTCATAAGATCACTCCCATCTGTGCTTTCCACAGCAGGATGCCCTCCCCAGTCCGGACTTTCCTCTGGCCTAAAGACCAGCGACAAGTCATTCTACCTATATATTTATCAATGAACTATTTATATCCAAGCTTGCGCTCGATCATGTCGTTTTCTCTGTCAAGACGCTCCACCTCTTTACGGAGAGCCGGAGTAATATCCTCGCAATGCTTATGGCACTGCATTGATCTTGAATACATTCTGCCTATGCAGAAATTGCTGTGGGTACATCCGCTGCAGTGAGATTCGTCTGCCTGCATCTTATTGACGAAGTCAGTGTCTTCAAGTACGGCACGTCCCATCTGTATCATCGGGAATCCCTTTGCAATCGCCTCGTCAGCGCTCTTGCGGTCAGTCACGCCTCCCACATAAACGAACGGGAAGTCTGGCATTGCCTCGCGGAACTTGAGCGCATCCTCCATAAAGAAGAGCTTCTTGAACGGTACTGAAGGAGCTACAATCTTTCCGCCGAGCAGTACTCCCAGCTTAAGCCACCATTTGCTCCAAGGGAAGTAGTGGACAATCGCCTTTACAGGGAACTGTCCGCGCATCACATACTGCGGATGACGGCTTACAAAACCTCCGGAAAGCACAATTGACTCGATTCCGAGATTGCGGAGCTCCTTAGCGACTTCTATGAGCTCATCCGTTTCCTGTCCGCCTTTGAATCCGTCCCTTGTATTGAGCTTTGCGAAAAGAGCTACCTTTCCTTTTCCTGCCTCTACGACCTTCCTGACGCACATCCTCATAAATCTCATACGATTGTCAAGGCTGCCGCCGAATTCGTCTCTGCGGTGGTTTGTGTATGGAGATAGGAACTGCGAAATCAGATATCCGTGTCCGGCGTGGATTTCAATGGCATCGAATCCGGCCTCGATGGCCAGCTCGACAGCTCTTCCGTATGCGTCAGCCACTTCGTTTATCTGCTCGATGTTCATTTTCTGTACGAAGGTAGGGGAATATAGGTTGAATCCTCTGCTCGCTCCGTAAGGCATACATCCGCATATGCTTCTGTGAGACATATTTCCGCAGTGCCCCAGCTGTATCGAAGCTTTTGCACCTTCGGCGTGGATTGCGTCTGTAAGAGCCTTGAGTTCCGGCACGATTTCTTCACGCATCCAAAGCTGGTTTTCGAATGAAAGTCCGCTTCTGCATACTGCGGCGTATGCGACGGTAGTCATTCCGATTCCTCCGCGCGCTACTGCCGTATGGTAATCAAACAGTTCTTCAGACGGACGCTGTCCAGGACACATTGCCTCGAATGCCGCTGACCTTATGGTGCGGTTCTTCAGCTCAATCGGGCCGATTCTGTATGGTGTAAACAATTCACTCATAGTCTTTCTGATTCTCTTTCAAACGGAGTGGCTCTTACCAGATGAATGGAATTATATGTTTCTTGTTCAGTTTGACATACTCCTCACCGAACTCTTTCTCATATTTCTCGGTCAGTGACTTCGCTCGCGGGCCGAGGTTGGCGAATGTCCATACAGCGAAAAGCAGTCCTGCAGGAGACCAGGTGAGTATCGCATAGCCGATCCACTCCGTGAATTCTCCGAAATAATTCGCTGATGTCACATATTTGTAGAATCCCTTGCGGGGTATGTAATGCTTGGTGTCTCCCGGCTTGCGGAGGTTTCGGATGACGTGGTCCGAGTGGAGGTTGATGCCCATGCCGAGGAAGAATATTGCAGTGCCGATGATGAACTGAGGACTCCACAGCCAGGATGTTCCGTACATTCCGGCAGGAGCTTCATCATAGAGCCATCCGGCAATGAGGTATGCGTTCAATGTGTTGAATACCAATCCCATAAGCATTATGACTACAGGCATTGTGCTTTTGCCTCTCATCATAAGCGGGAATATGAATGACCTCTGGAAATAATGCAGAAGATAGAATCCTGCCATTATGTAGAGGACCGTTCTTGAATTGTCCGTGTCGGCTCCGCTGAGGGCGAATCTTATGGTATAGTACAGCAGGAATATGAAAGCCGGAGCTTCCATAAGCACCCATGCTGTCTTGTTGCCGATCTTCGGCCCCCAGTTCGAGGTCGACAGGTAACCGTATCCGGCCTTGAAGAAGAACAAGGCAACGAAAACGATCACAGCCATTACGGCCATAATCAGCATTATGATATAATATGTATTCATCATTATGGTCCGATTAGACCTGCAAAGGTAATGAATATTTTTTCAAGTTCGTTTTTTTACTTACTTTTGTGTCCCTAACAGGATAGATTTTGTTTAAATGAGAAGATTTGTGACAGCATTCATATTATCAGTCCTGCTCATTGCCTGTGGCGAAGCTCCTTTGAAGGAGTATGCTCTCGAGGTGGTGGCTGAGTATCCTCACGATGTGGAGTCATATACGCAGGGACTTTTCTTTCAGGAGGGACAGCTCTATGAAAGTACCGGCGTACACGGAAAATCGACGTTCAGGAAAGTGGATCTCCAGACCGGAAAGGCCTTGAAAAGGCTCGACTTCGATAAGAAGTATTTTGTAGAAGGATCCGTGATATTCAGAGATAATCTTTACATTCTTACCTGGGAGACCAGGACTGCCTTCATATATGATGCGGCAACACTTGAGTATAAGTCGACGTGGAAATACCCGCGTGAAGGTTGGGGAATAACTACTGACGGAAAGCATCTGATCGCTTCTGACGGCAGCGCGAACCTATACTTTATGGATGAGAACTTCGCCCAGAAGAAAAAGGTGCTTGTGACCATTGAAGGCCGTCCGGTACGTTTCCTCAATGAACTTGAATATATCGACGGAAAGGTCTGGGCTAATGTCTATACTTCTGACGAAATAGTGATAATCGATCCTAAGGACGGCTGTATCGAGGCGGTCGTGGATTGCCGTGGGCTGCTTCCAGACAAATTCAGAACGCCTGAAACAGACGTTCTGAACGGTATAGCGTATAATCCGGAAGATGGAAAGATATATCTTACCGGAAAGAATTGGCCTAAGCTTTATGAGGTAAGGCTTGTGGAGAAGAAATAACTCCTAAGAAAGGAGCTTGCTGCCTGAGCGGTTCATCTCCACCTTATGGAACTTGTAGCCCAGACGCTTCAGCTGAAGGGCTGCACCTGTGCGGAACATCACCTTGACGGTGCGGGCGAATATATGGAATGCCTTTACTGTCTGATGCTCGATGTGCTCGTGCTGGATGAAGGTCGATGCCTTCTGTGCACAGCAGAGCAGGATGTTCATGATCTGCTTGGCTTCCACAGAATCAAGGCTGAGTCCGAGAATGTTCTGGACTATGTACTCGTCCATATCGTCGAATCCGCGCGGTCCGTGGAGGCTTTCATATCGTGCGCTGTGATGACGTCCCCAATCCTGGTCCCACCACTGTGCGACTGCCATTCCTGCATAGCCGGCGCAGGCGATCGCAAATTCCGGATAGCTGTTCACTTCCGGCAGTGCTTCTGCAATATATTCAGGAGCCCATTCCTTCCATTTCTGATCAATGTCCTCGGAATTCAGCAGTTCGCCATCAAGCATGCCGAGGCTTGTGCACATCCTGAGAACCTCTCTCTGAAGATTCTCCTCGTAGGTTTCGTAATACTGTATATTCTCTTCCATAAACAGATGCATTTGAATAGATTACATTAAAAACTCCAGTAAAAAATCCCGCATCACTGCGGGATTTTTCGGTTAGTTAGTAGTGTAGTGTATTTCCCTTTTGGGATGATTAATTATTAGTGGTTAGAAACGTCTTATTGACATTAAATCGTTATGTCGAATGCAAATTTAGATATTAAATTGATATTTGCAAATTATTTTCAGTTTTATTCTTTCAAAAGATTAGGACGGAGTAGTTTCGTGCGCTCCAAGGCCTGCTCGTCCTGCCATTCTCTGATGAGTTTAGGGTTGCCGCTAAGAAGTACTTCAGGCACCTTCCAGCCATTGAATTCAGACGGTCTGGTATATACAGGAGGGGAGAGAAGTCCGTCCTGGAAACTGTCGCTCAAGGCAGATGTCTCGTCGGTCAGGGCTCCCGGTATGAGCCTGATTATAGAGTCTGCAAGGATGGCGGCAGGAAGCTCACCTCCGCTGAGGACATAATCGCCGCAGGAAATCTCCCTTGTAATGAGATGCTCCCTGATACGGTGGTCAATGCCCTTGTAATGACCGCAGAGGATGATTATGTTCTCCTTGAGAGAAAGCTCATTCGAGATGCCCTGATCCAGGATCTCGCCGTCAGGTGACATATAGATGACCTCGTCGTAATCTCTTTCAGCCTTAAGCTCCTGTATCATATTATATACGGGCTCCAGCATGATGACCATACCTGCGTCTCCGCCGTAGCTGTAGTCGTCAACCTGCTGGCGTGGACCTTTGCCGTATTTTCTCAGATTATGTATGTGTATTTCCACCAGTCCCTTCTTGATGGCACGACCTACAATCGAATGACTCAGAGGACTTTCCAGAAGCTCAGGGACTACTGTTATGATGTCGATTCTCATAATAAATTCTTTATATAGGATATTTCGTTCTGCAAAAATAGCATTTTGATGTGAGTTTTACTAAAAAAATGGTATATTTGCCACTTGTATAAATTTATAACCCCAAAAACTCCATTTATTATGAGTGAAGAGATCATCCCTGATGTTGAACTGACATCAGATGTAGTAGTGGCTGAGCCTGTTGAAATTGCAGAGCCAGCTGTAAATTATTCTGAAAAGACACTTGCTGAGCTTATCAAGCTTTTTGAGGAGCTTGTTCAGAACGAGGAAAGAATGAAGATGTCCAAGGAAGCCGAGGCTATCAAGTCTGCTTTCTACAAGAGACTTCAGAAGGAGAAGGCAGAGGCTGGCATTGTTGCCGCTGATGCTGCACCTGAGGCAGAGGATACAGAGGCTTCCGAGGCTGCGGAGGCTCCAGCTGAAGAAGTTGTAAGCGAAAATCCTTTCGCAGAGGTGGAAAGAGGCTTCAAGGATCTGTATAACAAATATAAGAAAGAGCGTGCCGAGTATAACAGGCAACTCGAGAAGGAGCGTGAGGATAACCTTACAAAGAAGGAGGCTGTCATAGCTGACCTCAAGGTGCTTCTTGAGAAGCAGGAGGATGTAAATGCGACATTCCCGGAGTTCCGTGAAATCCAGAACCGCTGGAGGGCTATCGGCCCGGTACCTGCACAGAGCTATCGCAACATCAATGAGACATACCAGCTCTATGTAGAGCAGTTCTATGATATGGTGAAGATCAACCGTGAGCTTCGCGACCTTGATTTCAAGAAGAATCTTGAAGTGAAGGAGCAGTTCTGCGCATACGCTGAGAAACTTGCCGAGAATCCTAATGTTGTGGAGGCTTTCCGCGAACTTCAGAAGCTTCACGAGCAGTGGAAGGAGTTTGGTCCTGTTGCCAAGGAATACCGAGATCAGATATGGGATCGCTTCAAGGCAGCTACAGCTGTGATCAACAAGAAGTATCAGACTTTCTTTGAGGGCATCAAGGAGCAGCAGGCTGACAACCTTGTAAAGAAGACAGCTCTTTGCGAGAAGGTTGAAGAGATTGCTGAAAGAGAGGTTACGAATTCAAACGAGTGGAATGCCTTCTCTAAGGAGATAGAGGATATCCAGAAGGAGTGGAAGACCATCGGTTTCGCTTCAAAGAAGGAAAATCAGAAGATCTACGACCGTTTCCGCGCTGCTTGCGACAAGTTCTATGGCCGCAAGCGTGACTTCTATACTGAGTATAAGGACAGCATCAATACAAATCTTGAGAAGAAGATCTCTCTCTGTGAGGCTGCAGAGGCTCTCAAGTCAAGCACTGAGTGGAAGAAGGCTACTGACCAGTTCATCAACCTGCAGAAGCAGTGGAAGGAGATCGGAGCAGTTCCTCGCAAGAAATCTGAGCAGCTCTGGAAGAGATTCCGTGCAGCATGTGACGAGTTCTTCGCTGAGCGTGACAAGAATGCGAAGCCTGAGAATGATTTCTACGGCAATCTCAAGGCAAAGCAGCGTCTGATCGAGGAGATCAAGGCATACGAGCTCAAGAATGATGAGACTGATGCAGCTGCTATGCAGGATTTCCAGAAGAGATGGCAGGAGATCGGATTCGTTCCTTTCAAGGAGAAGGACAATGTGGCACAGGCCTATAAGGAGGCTGTCAATGCCAAGTTCCCTCATAACGGACGAAATGCCAACCGTCGTGGACGTGGTGCAAAGCCTGCACTTTCTGAGAAGGAGCGCCTTATCCAGAAGTACAATCAGCTTGAGCAGGATATCGTGACATACGAGAACAATATCGGATTCTTCTCGATGTCCAAGAATTCCGCTCCGCTTGTAAAGCAGATGGAAGAAAGAATCGCCCAGTCTAAGCAGGAACTCAAGTCTCTCGCAGAGCAGATCAGAGTCCTTACAGAGACAGAAGAACAGGAATAATGATAATGACGGTGGCTGATAAAGGTCACCGTCGGTTTGTGTAACTTACATATATTAGATGAATAAGAGTACTTTGACAGGATTTGTCTTGATCTTTGCCATAATGATGGGATTCTCGTGGCTCCAGTCAAGACAACGTAATGAGCAGATTGAAGCTCAGGCTAAGCTTGACTCAGTCGCAAGAATCGAGCAGATGGCTGCGATGGCTATGGACTCGATGAAGAGGGCGCAGGGAATTGCGTCTGACAATGGGGTTAACGTAATGACTATGCCGGCATACAAGGACAGCCTTCTTACAGAAGCAAGGCTCGCGTCGGAGTCATTCCTGAAACTCTCGAATGACAAGGTGGAGATCGAGTTCACCACTCGTGGAGCTCAGCCGTATTCGGTCAAGATCAATGACTATATGACATACGACAGCACAGAGCTCTATCTCATAAAGCCGGAATCAAGCCAGTATGGCATCAGCATTTACGCCGGAGAGAACATCAATACCAGAGATTTCGTATTTCAGGTGGCTGAACATACTGATTCGACTCTCGTGATGCAGCTTCCGTTTGCAGGCGGCGGATATCTCCAGCAGAGATTCTACCTTCCTGCAGACAGCTATATGATGCAGAACGAGCTTTCGCTTGTAAATATGAACGGACTCATTCCTCGCAATGTTTCATCGCTTGACATCGACTGGTCTGTAATCATTCCACGACTTGAAAAGGGTTACAAGAATGAGAAGCAGTATTCTAACCTTGACTTCTATTTCAGCGGTGACAAAAAGCCTGAGGACGTAGGCCGTGGTCGTGACGGAAACGAGAGGATAGATACCAAGTTCAAGTGGTTTGCATTCCAGCAGCAGTTCTTCTCTGCCATCATGACGGCTGAGAATGAGTTCTCGTCTGCTGACCTTTCACTCAAGTTCTTCTCGGAGAACGAGTATAAGGAGGAGGGCAAGCTTATGGCCTGCGCTGCAAAGCTCCGCTCTGATTTCCAGGCAGGTTCGGACAATGTTACCATCCCTTACGAGTTCTATTTCGGCCCTAATGACTACCGTACACTCAAGTCATACGACGAAAGTTATGAGAAGATCATCCCTCTCGGAGGATGGATGGTAGGCTGGGTAAACCGTCTTGTGATCATCCCTTGCTTTGACTTCCTCGGAAGATTCATCAAGAATTATGGTCTTGTGATTCTTCTTATGACCATCCTCATCAAGCTTGTCCTTGCACCTCTTACCATGAAGTCGTACAAGTCTTCTGCTAAGATGCAGGTGATCAAGCCTGAGATCGATAAGCTCAATGCCAAATATCCTAATGAGAAGGATGCAATGAAGAAGCAGCAGGCAATGATGGATCTTTATCAGAAGGCCGGAATCAGTCCTATGGGAGGATGTATCCCTATGCTGCTTCAGATGCCTATCCTCTTTGCGATGTTCAGGTTCTTCCCTGCATCCATCGAGCTCCGTCAGCAGAAGTTCCTTTGGGCTGATGACCTCAGCGCATACGATTCCATCTGGGATTTCGGGGTGAATGTTCCTCTTCTCGGAGACCACCTTTCATTGTTCGCACTTCTGATGGCCGTGACGATGTTCATCTTCTCGAAGATGACTTCATCTCAGATGTCAGATGATCCGAATATGGCCGGAATGAAGTTCATGAGCTTGTATCTTATGCCGATTATGATGTTCTTCATCTGTAATAATCTTTCGTCGGCGCTCAGCTACTACTATCTCCTTTCGCAGATCATCACTATCGGTATAACAATGTATATCCGCAAGTTTGTCGTAACTGAGGAGAAGGTGCGTGCCGATATTATGCTCAATTCCAATAAGCCTAAGAAGAAGTCAAAGTGGCAGCAGAGGCTTGAGGAAGCTCAGAAGATGCAGGAGCAGATGCAGAAAAACAGAAAATAATGACTAAAGACAATCTGATAAGATTATTCAATGAACTGCCAGCAACTGTAAAGTTGGTGGCAGTTTCTAAATTCCACCCTTTCGAAGCCATAGAAGAAGCATACGCGGCAGGCCAGAGGGTATTCGCCGAGAGTCGTCCGCAGGAGCTTCTGGCCAAGGTCAGACGCCTGGAGGAAATCAGAACTGCAAAAGCTGATCCTTCATATATGGCAGATGTGCAGTGGCATTTCATCGGACATCTCCAGACTAACAAGCTCAAGATGGTGCTTCCGTATGTATCTCTGGTACAGTCGGTTGATTCGGTCCGATTGCTGGATGCCATAAACAAGTGGGCCTTGGCGAACGGTGCTGTGGCCGATGTCCTTCTTGAACCACACGTCGCTGCCGAGGAGAGCAAGCAGGGATTCAGCAGGAATGAAATTCTGGCTGTCCTGTCGGATTCTTCCCGATATGAGGCAATTCATTTCAGAGGCCTGATGGGGATGGCGACCTTTACGGAAGACGAGTCAGTGATCCGTTCGGATTTTGCTGCAATCAGAGATATCTTTGACACTGTTGTGAGAGAAAATCCGCAACTCCAGGATACGTTCACAGAGCTTTCGATAGGTATGTCGGATGACTATCCCATCGCAATCGGGTATGGATCTACTATGGTCCGTATCGGATCTATGATATTCGGTGAAAGAAATTACTGATTTCTGCATTTTCACGGAAGTATTCCGTAACATTCCGCGTTAATAATGCATCTGTATAATGCAACTAATTTGTGAAATATGAAAAAGTTGATTTCAATCATTTCCAGATTGCTTCTTTCCTTGATGGGATTGAGCTTCGCATCTTGCCGTGTGGAATACGGATGCCCCCATGCAGAGTTCAGGGCTACGGGTATGGTTATAGATGAGCAAGGGCAGCCGATATCAGGTATCCGCGTGGTAATGAGTGCCGATTATCCTAATCCCAATGTCAAAGGTCCATCAGACACATTGTGGACCGGTCCTGAAGGAACTTATATGTATGCGCCGAAAGATTTTTATGCGTCTGATTATCCTTTCCTCGAATCTGTGAAGTTCAAATTCGAAGATGTAGATGGTGAGGACAATGGTGGCGAATTCTCCAAGGTCGAGATAGAAGTGCCTGTATTTCAGGTGGAACCTGGTGACGGAAACTGGTATCAGGGTTCATATCAGTCAGGTGTGGATGTCACTATGTTCCGGAAAGAATAGGGAGTAATATATATCGGTTTATGTAAACACAGATATCATTACTAAAAAACAAATGAAAAGTAAGTGATATGTCAGGATTGTCAATCAAACAGAGGATTGCTCTGGAACTTCAGCGCCAGCTGATCAAGGATTCCGTGGAAAATCATCCGCTCAGACAGCTTTTCTGGGAAAGTACTCTCAGGTGCAATATGAAATGCCGTCATTGCGGAAGTGACTGCAGGGTATCTTCTCTTCATCCTGATATGCCGTTTGAGGACTTCGCAAAAGTGCTGCGCCGTATAAAGGAACAGTATGATTCTCATAAGGTTATGGTAATCGTGACTGGTGGCGAGCCGCTGATGCGAAAAGACATAGAGCAGTGCGGAAGAGCTATATACGATATGGAATTCCCTTGGGGAATCGTTTCGAACGGACTTCTGATGACCCCGAAGAAGATCGACGGCCTCCTCAATGCCGGACTTCATTCAGCGACGATAAGTCTCGACGGTTTTGAAGAGGAGCACGAATGGATGCGTGGGATCAAAGGAAGCTTCCGAAATGCGTCTCAGGCTATAAGCATCCTTGCCAAAGAACCAACTATCAAGTTTGATGTAGTAACTTGTGTCAATAACAGGAATTATGATTCTCTTCCTCAGTTCAAGGAATTCCTGATTTCCCTTGGTCTTAAGGAATGGAGACTCTTTACAGTCTTTCCGGTGGGAAGAGCGGCGCTGGATCCTGATCTGCAGTTAAGTGATGAACGCTTCCGAGGATTGATGGAATTCATCAGACAGACAAGAAAGGAGGGCAGGATATTGGCAAGTTATGGATGTGAGGGATTTCTTGGCGAATACGAGGGAGAAGTGCGCAACCACCTTTTTACCTGCCAGGCAGGATTGAGCATTGGCTCGGTAATGATTGACGGTTCCATATCAGCGTGTGCAAGTATACGCAGCGATTTTACTCAGGGAAATATCTACAAGGATGATTTCGTGGATGTCTGGGAGAACCGCTACCAGCCATATCGCGACCGTTCGTGGATGAAGAAAGGGGAGTGTGCCGAATGTAAATATTTCCGTTATTGTCAGGGCAACGGAATGCATCTGCGTGATGAGAATGGAGACCTCATTCTTTGTCACTTGAAAAGAATTGGAAAATAATCAATTAAATCAACCGATATGAAAGAGATCGTTTTAAAAATCTGCAGATGGCTGCTTCCTTTGTTGGGAATATCTACCATATCTTCTTGTGGGGAGGGGTCTCCATTTGATGGTGGCTACGCAATGTATGGCACCCCTACAATGAACTTCAGGGTCAAGGGAAAGGTCGTAGATAAGGACACAGGAAACCCTATCAAGGATATTTCTGTTAATGCATTCAAACCCGAGGCTTATGATCTTGAGTGTCAGACGGTAACTGATGAAAATGGCGGATTTGAAGTCTTAGGCCATTCTTTCCCGTCTGATACCGTTTATCTGAAATTCACCGATGTGGATGGAGACGATAATGGAGGATCCTTTGTCTATAAGGAGCAGGCTGTATATGTCAAGAAGGTTAAGAAGGGGGATGGAGCCTGGGACGCGGGGGATTATGAGGCTGATAATGTGGAAGTGAAGATGAAGAAATTATAAAGAAAGGACCGGAGATCAAATCCGGTCCTTTCTCATTTCTTCTATCATTGCCTTTGCAACTGCTGCTGATGCCCCTGTCCCTCCCAGAAGGTTGCGGATGTCAGCATAGTCCTCGAGCATCCTTTCACGTCTGGCGCTGTTTTCTATCAGATCCCTGACCTCTTTTGTAAGCGCTTCTGCGTTGCAGTCGTCCTGAATGAACTCCTTGAACGCCAGCTTGTCAATGATGAGGTTTCCAAGGCTTATGTATCTGATCTTTATGATTTTGCGTGCTATCCGGTAAGTGATCGGATTTGTTATGTAGCCCACCACCTGAGGAGTGCCGAACAGGACTGTTTCAAGTGAAGCGGTACCGGAGTTCACGACGGCTGCCTTTGCCTGACGTATGATTGACTGCGTCTGGCCGAAAAGCACTTTGACATAACTGCCGTTCTCTTCAGTCATCCAAGGCTGATAGTCCTTCATCGAGCGTGACGGAGCTCCTGCTATGATGAACTGATAGTCAGCATATTCGGGAAGTCTGTGCATTTCAGCTGCAAATTCCGTCAGTACCGGCATCATTGTGCTTATCTCGCCTTTGCGCGAACCGGCAAGCATAGCTATGACAGGCTTGTCAGGCAAGGAATTCCGCTTAAGGAAGTCTTCACGTGATTCCGACATTGCGAGGGAGCCGTCAACTGCATCCACGAGAGGATTGCCTTTATATATGTAACCGACTCCTTTTGAATCGAAATATGGCTTCTCGAACGGGAATACGATGAAAAGCTTGTCAACGTATGCCTTGAGCTTCTTGATGCGGCCTTCTCGTGAAGCCCAGACCTTTGGTGCGATATAGTAGAATACCTTGAAACCGGCCTTGTGTGCGAATTCTGCTATCTTGAAATTGAATCCCGGATAATCTATGAGAATGATTACGTCAGGATGCCACTGGAGGATATCCTTCTTGCAGAACGAGACATTGCTGAGGAGCTTACGTGCCTTGGTCAATACCTCTACGAAGCCCATGACGGCTCCTTCCCTATAGTGGCGCACCAGACCCTGAGGCCTGCTCTGTTGGGCTGGCTTGTGCTCCCTTTCCCACACGGTTGACATCAGATCTCCTCCCCAGAAGCGTATTTCGGCCTGCGGGTCTTCCTGATATATGCCTTTCATCAGGTTGGATCCGTGAAGATCACCTGACGCTTCGCCTGCAATGATGTAATAACGCATCAGAAGTCTTGTTCTATACCCTTGTTCCTGAGAGCTTCGATTTCACTGTAATCCGAACAGTCTACATTGTGTGCCACGACACTGATATAGCCGTTTGCAACAAGCCTGTGGTCGGCTGTATCCGGGTTTCTCGGATCATCGAGGAATTCTCCTACCATCATATAGAGGTCTTCGCCTTCTTCAAGGACAGGGTTCGAACTCTGTCCGAGAGCCTCTGGTGTAATGCCGTACTTTGCGTAATAGTCAAGATCCCAGGCCTGGAATTCCTTGATCCATCTTCCCTTGCCCTGGCAGCCGGCTCTTACACCTTTGATCTGATCCGCAGGAATGTCAGGAAAGTTGACATTGTAATATACGCCGTATTTTGTAGGATAATCCTTCATTATTGTCTGGAAAATCTTGCCGAAGTGTTTCTTCACACCATCGAAATCTGCATCGAGATGGAAGGCATCCAGAGATACTCCGATAGCCGGGATACCATTAAGGGATGCTTCCAATGCTGCTCCCAAAGTTCCTGAATAGCAGGATGCTGTGGCTGCATTGGAACCGTGATTGATGCCGGATATCACAACATCAGGAAAATTATCCTTGAATATTGTGTTCAGGGCGAATTTTACACAACTGGCAGGAGTGGCGTCAACATAATGCCATCCGTCTCCTAGATTCTTGTGCCTTATCTGCTTGAAGCCGATTGAAACGGCTGTAGACATTCCTGACTGATGATATTTAGGTGCTATGACGGTTACGTCACCGAATTCCTTCATCACCTCTGAAATGACCTTTATTCCCTTGGCCTGATAGCCGTCGTCGTTGGTTATGAGAATGCGCATATATCTTCTGTTAATTTTCTTACAAAGATAGATAATATATTCATAAATTTTTCTAAATTTGCACCGATTTTGTGGAATTGAGTCCACTTGGATCGAAAGCTATTTAAAGTTTAACTTTATATAAATTTATTTAAGACAATGATTAAAGTAGGTATTAACGGTTTCGGCCGTATCGGTCGTATGGTTTTCCGTGCGGCTGTTGAGAACTTCTCAAACGACATTCAGATCGTAGGTATCAATGACCTTCTCGAGCCAGAGTATCTTGCATATATGCTCAAGTATGACTCTGTTCACGGTCAGTTCAAGGGCGAAGTTGCTGTTGAAGAGGGTGCTCTTATCGTAAACGGTAACAAGATCCGCCTCACTGCAGAGATGGATCCAGCTAACCTCAAGTGGGACGAGGTAGGCGCT